>OGYY01001084.1_pt1 | contig 24834 bp, 15 predicted proteins | sample 1576671 | NCBI WGS metagenome assembly OGYY01 (sample SAMEA3541593, study PRJEB24748) | human gut metagenome | biome: human gut; feature: human-associated habitat; material: faeces | place: China | collected 2012 | reverse complement strand
TAGTAAAAATATTAAATTTTAATAAGCTGCAGAAGTATTTTACAGCTATTGCTGTCAAATTGCTGTCAAAATCAATTCCTACCCTTATAAACCCGCCTGAACCAACGGTTTGCGGGCTAAAACAAGCGGTCTCCAAAACCGCGTGCCGAGGGTTCAAGTCCTTCTGCCCCTGCCAAATAAAAACGTTGTAAACCGGCCTATTATGCGGGTTTGCGGCGTTTTTCTTTTGTTAATAGTCCTGTAATAAATTCCATATATGCATTTATTATCCTGATTTATCCTCCGTTTATCTATGTTTTGATGTCAAAATTGATATCAAATAATTTAGATTAAATCCCTGATACAGAGCCGTTTCAGAGGATGTTTTAAAAGTTAAAATTATGAAAAAGAGGCTACCAATGGTAGCCCCTTATTCTTTTTCCACGCACTCCTGTGGAGCTTTATCCTCCCGCAAGCCCTTGAATACCGGCTGCCTCATGCCGCCGTTTGCGTGTGAGCGGTTGACAGAACCTTCCGGGATATCTGCCGGGCCTGTGGGGTGCCGGCAAAAGGGGTTCACAGCCTGCGGCATTCCTTTGCCAGTATGCTGTTCGCCAAAGGCTGCGACGCACAGGTGGTGAGTGAACTGATGGGGCACAGTGACCCTGCCATTACCCGATCCATTTATATACACGTCATCCCGCAGCAGAAACATAGGGCCATTGATAGTCTGAACGAGTTTATATTTTCATAGCAGATAAAAGCATCAAGGGGCAGCTATTTGGCTACCCCTTGATGCCATAATCAACTTTTAACCTTAATCATTCCTCATTAAAGAAAGCACCTTTCGTATTCGTCCCACCCAATGAACATGATGTAAAACTAAGAATGATTAGTGTTATCAAAATAGTTAGTTTTTTCATAATCGGCTTACTTCTATTACATCTTATTAATAAGAGTTTCCTGATAATTTATTAGAGCAGCGCCTATTGCAAAACATGATAAATAAATATAAGCAAAATTTAAAATGTTTAACAAATTATTAGGTATTGGTAATAACAGCAACAAATAATTTATTATTGTGACAATAAGTCCAGCGAATATTCCATGAAGAATACCTAAAACAAATTTTTTACCTTTCCAACCCTCTCTATAAGTATTAAATATAAATGCAAAAATGATAACTGCATTTAAAAATGGGATAAACAATATAATTTTTTGTATGCGAGTAGACACCATATCCTAATTCTCTCCTTTACCATTTAACGTTTATACCAACACCTACACCAGCGGCACCGGCCAAATCAAAATTACCAGACCCAATGTTTACTTTACCGCCAATAGAACCGACATGCCCCGTAACAGTAATACTGACCCCTCCCAATTTTAATGTAGCAGATGGAGCCCATAAAGATGCCATAGCGGATACATGAAATACTCCATTATTATAACCTCCCGATAAAGATCCCGTCCCATAATTAAATAATGATAATTTGAAGTTTTCCCATTCCCAACTACCAGTACCTAAATAACCGGATACAGAGCCAAATGAGAAGTTTCCGCCAGAAAAAGAAGGGGGAGTAATTGTATATCCTAACCATTGCTCTTCAAAGTTGGTTCCTGAATGATCATCCCGCTGGTTATTATACAGGGACACGCTTCCATCTTTATTCTTAAATGGATTTGGCTTGTATGTACCTGGGGAATAAAATTCCCATCCTTGCGCACCTGAATGTTCAATATCATATTAAGCATAGCAACGTGAGTGGTGTTGGTGTTGGAAATTGCGTTTCCGCTGCCATCGGTGACGCTGGTTAATTATTGTGCTTTTGAGCAAAATAATATTTAAAGTGTAACATTGACCGGAATAAAAGTAAATAGTGGAGGCTAGAATACGATTCTAGCCTCCACTTTTAAGAGAATATTTTAATTATTACTAAGAAACATCCTCCCATTCTATCTTTTTGCAGACAATATTCAATTCGCATTCCTCAAATAAAATAAAATTATGTACCCACATTTTTTGATCGTTTATAAATATTTCGCCATATAAATAAGATCCGAAAGAGGCGTTGTTCATTAAATTTGGCATGTTGCTGTTCAACTGTTGTACTTCCCGATGAATTAGTCGACCGTTTAAAGGCTCTTCATAACCATCATATTGCATGGTTAAAATCAGATCAAATGTATCTTGCTTTCTACCAATGATCTTTTTTAAGGATATTTCCTGTATATAGGTATCATGGAAAAAGTGGCAGTTTTCTAGCATATGACGGTTTAACATTTACTTTATATATTGAATACGTAGCATATTAACAATTGAATTATTTTTATTTAAGAAACTATCCTAAAGCTGGTCACCTCCAAATGCGGGCGTCATTAAGTGATAATGCGATTCCGTATGATTTATAAAAGTTGATAGCATTTTTTGCAAATTTTCTGCTCCTTCTTTGTCTACTATTAAAACAACTTCATATTTATTGTCATAATCATATCATTAACTCCGGAATTTCAAATTTTACAATGGAGGGGGCGAAGATATTTAATTTCTCCGCCGTTCTCTTTAAAACACACTTAATACAGTTCGAATATCTGAATTCTTAGTTTTAAATGCTAAATCCTTACATCCAAATTTTTTGAAATTATTTGCTAGTCTTAATAACAAGTCGTTATCTTTGGCATATACCTCCCAACATGTTCGATCTGAGATAAGTACTATGAGTTGACATGAACTTGCTTCAAAATCAGCATAAGTTCTAATTTTAGCAGTAGTATCAGTGTTGTTTAAATAAGCCTGAAGATTAATAAAATTAATTATATTTTCTTGTTTAATAAAATGCTCGAGAAACTCTTCTTTGTTCATTCTAGGAGGAGGATAGTACGAATTATTACGATATATCACCTCTTCCTCTGAAATAAGCCAATAATAAAAATCTATTGGTATCTCAAAAAATAGTTCTTTTAATGTACCTTCATAACTACATTCTAAACCAATCATAACGGCTCCTTTATTTAAATATATCAATAAAATCTCTAATTTTGCCTCCTAAAGTATTATCGCCCGTTGAGGGGCTAAAGGTAGACAAATCCGGAAGTTTAACAGAGTATTCATTACTTGGGGCCCTCTCTCTAGGCAACAAAGGACCTTCAGGAGATTTATACCCCTTTCCTGGTTGCCACGCTCCATTATCATCAAATCCCCAATCATGATCATGAGGGATATATGGGTGTTGCTTGGAATTTCCATGATTCGTATGATGCCGATCACGGTCGGGTAATCCATCTGGTCCGTAAACTCTTTCTTTTTTACCATCTGGAGATTTTACATGTGAACCTGGGGTCCCTCTATATGGTATATCGTTTTCTTCAGACAGTGTAATTTTTGAATCTACCTTATTATCAGAAGTTACTCCAACCATTATGCCACAAATTAAAACTCCGATTAAGAGCGCAGCGATTAAAGATTCTCCCGAGTCGTCTTTATATAATACGGGATTGTTTTGACAATAGGAAAACACATTATTCCCAAGAACGTATCTATTATTTTATCTGCATTGATAAATCTACAAGTATAGGGATCATAATAGCGGGAGTTGAGGTAGTAAAGACCGGATTCGGTGTCGTAGTAATAGCCGCGATACCGGAAGGGGTTGAGGTTGGCGATGTGGGTAGTGTTAGAGCTGGAGATAAGGTTCCCGGAGCCATCCTTTATGTTAAAGATGTGTCCCCACGCATCGTAGAAATACTCCGCCACCAGCGAGCCGCTGCTGTTCAGGATGCCGATGACGTCGCCCTGCCCATTGTAGACGTAGTAATAATACGAAATCGAGCTGCCGTTTTTGTACTGGAACCCATACCGTGTACCCGCCTCGTCGTATAGGTAAGTCAGGTAGATGCTGCCATACGGATTGTCACGGATAACCGTATCACCGCTCAGGATCATGTTGTTCACATGCCCGTTCACCGTTTTTGACGTGCGGATACCGCTGTCGTTGTACTGATACGTTGCCTTGACCTGCCCGTTATACTTGTATTTCGCCAGCTCCCGCCCGTTCTGCCATTCAAAAGACATGCCGTCACGATAGGTGAGGGGATTTCCAATGGGGTCGTAGGTGATGGAAGCACCGTTAAAATTGGTAAGCAGGTCGCCCCATTCGGAATCGGTATAGGAATAGTTACGGTCATAGCCGTCAACATTTGTGCGGGTGATATTCCCATGGCTGTCATATATGTAGGGATGGGAAAAACCGCCCTCCATATTTAACTCGTGGGTCAACTGGCCAAGAGCATCGTAGGTATACGTCGCATACTCCTTGCCGTTTTTGTAAACTCTTGTGATGTTGCCGGCATCATCGTATTCGTACTTCCAGGTGACGTCCTTGGTGGAGATGGTGCTGAGCAGGGTAGTGGTCCCATTCACTCTGGGGCCGGCCACATAGGTATAGCTGGTGGGGACGCTGGTGCTGCCGGTATAGATGGTGCTCTTGGTGCGGCGGCCCAGCGCGTCGAACTCCCGCTTGAGGCGCTCCACCCCGGCGTAGCTGACGCCGTAGACCGCCTCCCGAATCTGGTTGTTGGAGGTGCTGCCATAGCGGTAGCTGCCGGTATAGCTCTCGCTGGCTCCGAACGCCTGCGTATAGCTGCTGATACGGTTGGTTTTGCTCTCATAAGTGTACGTCTCGCCGTATTTCAGCGCGCCGCCGTCTGTGTCCGCGCCGGTGTTGGTATTCATCCCTATCATACGCCCTGCGGTGTCGTAAGTATACCGTGTACGGGTATTCTGGGCCATATCTTTTTGCAGGCCAAGCTGTCCGTTGGCGTTGTAATAGTAATAGAAGTTCTGGGCCGCGCCCGACGACGAGCTCTGCTTCATCAGACGGGTGGTTCGGTCGAGGCTGTCGTGCCAGTATGTCGTCAGCCCCCCGTTGCCATAGCTCGTTTTGCCGATCATATTATGGCTGTTATAGGTTAGCGTGCTTAGCCGCCGTTCCCCGATGCTGACCCCTGTCGACCGTCCCAAATTGTCGTGGTGCAGTACATAGCGGCTGCTGTTGTTGCCGACGGTGGCTATCTGGCCGATAGCGGGGCCGGTTATGGCATAGCTGTAGTTGACTCTGGACAGCTCGTTGGAGGAACCATCCGTGGCTACAACTGATTTCAGATCCTTCGTGTTGCTGTCGTAGGTGTAGTTGGTCTGTGTGCCGCGTGGATCGGTTGAACTCTCAAGCAGCCCGCTTTTTTCATCATAGGAATAGCTGGTGACCTTGCCGCGCGCGTCTTTCTGGGAGATCGGCAGATTGCCGTTCAATGTGTATTCGGTTTTGCTTTCAATGTAAGCGGGACCGGCATCTACATGCTGGTTGTCGAACTCCATCAAATACCACTTTTGTCCGTCGTCGGCTGCGTAATAGGTGTATTGCTGCAGCACGACGCCCTCATCCGTGTTGATGGCGGTGCCTGGCTGGCTGTCCACGCATTTGGCATACCCGGAAATTTTGGTGCGCAGATGGTAGGTGCCGTCGCTGCTGTTATATTGCAGCTTAAACTTCTGGCCGTCGAGATTAGCGTCCTTTTTCAGCTTAATATTGGCATTGTTGGCCGTACTGTTGTTCTCCACGGTCATCACCAGGGACGAATTGTCCTTGCGGGCAAGCTTATATACGCCGGCTTCACCGGTGCTGATCAGTTTCCAGTACTGGTTATTATTAGAAATGTGGAACCGCCAGTTTTTCACATTCCCTCCGTCAGCGTTGCCGCTGTTGTCCACCCCGTTGCCGGAATAATCGTTGATCAGCATATACGTTTTAGAGGTGGACAGGGAAGAGGTCGCCCGCTTCATGGACACGGTTTTCGCCGTAGTGGGATTGCCATAGCTGTCGTAGAAAACCCGGTAAAGCATACCAGAGTCGGTATCCATGGCAAACTCCATGTTTTTTGTATTGCGGTTGTCGGTATAGGTGTACCGGCTTCCGGTGGGATTGAGCATTTTGGAAAGCTGGTCGTTCCGGTAAGCGAAATTTGACTGAGTATCGGCCAGATCCTTAGTGCTGGTGACATTGCCGTTTTTGTCATAGACATAGGTTTGACCAAATTCTTCCTTGTTGAGATAGACGCTTTTAAACCGCACCTGATTCGCATTAAAATCATACCGGAGCTGCACCCGCACACGGTCGTAGGTTCCAGGGGCAATGATACGACCGGCCGAATACTGCCAATCGAGTCCATAGGGGTTAAATTCCACATAGTAGGGCTTTTTGGCGGCTAATTTGGTGCTGCCGTTATAAAACTCCAGTTCCAAGCGGAAGGTCGGCGCGTTACGGCTGCCGTGAGCGCCTGCATCCTGCGGGATGCTGAAGGCTTTCGCATATCCGCCCAGACAGAATACGTCGCCCTGACTGCCGTTTACTTTCACATCCTGATAAATGGAATGCTTTGAAGCCAGGCTGCCCGGGAACCCGATGACACTGGGTACCGTCGCTCCACTGGAGGCCTCTGTGAATTTGCCGGGCGCACCGGTCGTCCAGCTCGTCCAGCCGTTTTTCATATAGCTGTCTTCCAGCATATTGTATGTATTCACGGTCTCATTTTTGTCTACCTGGAAATCATCAAGCCACAAAGAACCCACCGAACCGTCCCGTACTCCGGTAAATATCCGCAGCTTTTCATAATTATTGAACGATACGCTGACGGCCAGCCGCTGCCACTCGCTGGTTCCGGTTTTTTTGGTGGTGTTGGACTTCGCCGTACGCAGGATTTCTCCCGTCGTCCGGTTGACAACCTCGATATAAATAATCGCGCCTTCGTTGCCGCTGAGCGTCGTACCACCCGTGTTGACATACCCGCTGATGGTGTACGTCGCTGTCCCCAGGCTGGTAATGTCCTGGCTGCACCAGACAAGGCCGGGCTTTCCGGACTGCTGATTGATTTTAAAGCTGCCCTTGCCAAAGTGTCCCTTGGTGCTGTCATAAGCGGCGGTAAAGGTCTGGCCGGATGTGTTGCTAAACACGGTCCAATTGCCGGCGCTGCTGTCAAATCCATGGTTTTTCACATAGTTGTTATAGCTGACCTGCGCTTTGGAGGAGGTCAGCACTTTGTTCTGGGTGCCGTCCGCATTCTCGCCTCCCGGCATTCCATATTCGTAATAGGTGGCGGCTCCTGATGAGGAATCCTGTACGCTGACAGTCTGTCCAAAGTCGTTAAAACTATAAACCGTTTTGCGCCCCGCCTTATCTTTTACAGTAGTGGCGTCGGCCCCATAGGTAAATTCATACCGCTCCAGTAAATCTGAAGAGTTTAAGACTGTATCCGTATTGCCGTCAAAATTAGTGCGATCCCCATATTGATCCTTCAGGAACGCAATATTTTGCATGGCGGAGGGCTTGGGGCCATATTTGTAAGACAGCAATGTTTCGCGGGCATAGTCGACACAAACGCTTCGTAAAGCCGTCGTACCCGATACGGAAGTATACTCAAATTTTGTGCGATGACCACCGGGTTCTACAATAGCTGACAGAGTAGTTCCGCTGAGCAACTCAATTTTACGGCCGGACGGTTCTGCCACAGAAATCAGTTGCAACGGATTGGAGGCATGATACTGGAAAGTGAAAACCCGTCCGGAGCCATCTGTGATTTTTTCTATCCGCTGGCTGTTGCTGCCCGTACCGAAGGTAACGGTGGCCGCTTGGCTGTTGGCATTCTTCATAACCCGCAGGTTGCCGTCGCTGTTAAAAATCATCGTTCCATTGGCTTTATCTTTGATGGTATATTTCTCTGCTGCGGTGGAGCCGACCGTCAGGGTCAGTCCCAGCCCGTCCTCGTCCACGTATTTAGAATCTTTTTTGTAAAAGTAATGATCGGTTCCGTCCCCATCCGTAAACATATACGGGTATTTTGTACTGTCTGTCCGGCTCTCCACTCTCATCTGATAGTTAAGTTTCCAGCCGTTTCCAATATGGGTGGTCGGCGGTGTGGAGGAGGGCTTTCTGTAGGTATTGAAGACCAGAGTGAGATTTACAGGCATCCGGTTGCCCTCTGCCGAGGCCAGCGGATGTACGGAAACCACATTGCCGGTGGCGTTATTAACCATAGTCGTGCCGCCGAAACCGCTGGGCAGGGAGGTATAGGTCCAGTAGTCCTCCATCCCTTTCACGTCGCGGTAATCCACATAGACTTTAGGGCGGTTTTCCTCCTGTGCTTTCAGGCTGCAATATCCAATACGGTTGTTGTCGCCGGTTTCGTTGCTGGATATCAGCACAACGCATGGCTCTGCGGAGGTTCCCCCGTTTTGGGATAGTTTATAAGCAAGCCTGGTAAAATCAAAATAATCCTTGTCCCGGGTGTAGATAATAAGTTGATCGTTTTTTATCTCTTCCCTGTATTCGGTAATAGCATAATCAACTTGATCTCCATAGGCCGGTTTGTTGCTCCAGCCGGGATTGTCTTTCCATGCTCCGGTAACTTCGTGCATATTTATTTGTAACCCGTTTGTGGTTCCATAGCCATAAGAGTATTCCAGCTTCAGGCGAGCGCGCACAACACGGCGGTCGCTTCTCCTCATGACATCCGGCAGTTTTACATAAGTGCGGTATTGATACGCTTTATCGCGATAAGGATAATCCCTATAAGAGCCGACCGCACACCAAGTAGTAATGGAGGACGTTTCATATCCCGGTTCATTGGTGACCGTATAGATGTTTTTAACACCGTTGCTCTCATCGCTAAGTGTAGCGCTGGGATCGATGGTAACGGGATATTGCCGTTTGGGATCTTCCAGCCAGTTCCGGTCAGGGGTGATGGTGTAATCCCATCCCTCTGCCGTCTTATCAAGGCGAACCGTGATCGCTTCGCTGTACGCCTCTTTCGCGTCGAACATATACGGAGCTTCCACCGTAAACACCGGATGATCGGTATCGCCGTCGTAAAACACGACCGACCGGTCTTCCCGGAGGACGGCTGACAGTCCTGGAGCCGCCATATGAAACGTATAGCTGGTCTGTCCCGGCAGCTTCTCCAGGATCACGCTTTCTTTTATTCCGCCGCTCTGTACATCATAGCGGACATCCGCGAAGGGAAGGACGTCCTGGTATATCACCGCCGCTTTCTTGTTTTTCAGTTCTGTTTTAATCTCGTTTTCCTTCTTGATCTGATCCTGCTCGCTCAGTACCTCTTGCGTTGCCGCAGGGCTGGCGGTACGAGCAGAGAATTTGGCAGCGGCCTGCTTTTCCAACTCCGCTGGCTGCTTGAGCATAGGTTTGGCCGCCGATTGGCCGGCCATAGTCCAGCTCAGCGTATGCTTGCCGTAGGATACCTTGACCGGCTCTTTTTTGCCGGTTGCCGCGGGAAGTTCGACTCGCACATCGCTGGACTTATTGGTGAGGTAAGGCGTGCCGTCCGCCTTGGTTTTTTCAACCAGCGTATTGTCGATTTCCTCCCACTGTCCGTTTTTCTCGTAGTGCACCGGTTCACCATAGGAAACCTGTACAAAGGAACCATCTTCCTTGCGAAAATGCTTTTCGCCGCGTTCCCGCCGCGTTATATCTTCGCCGATAATGCGGGATTCATATACCGGTTCCGATTTGTCGGCGTTACGTTCATCAGATTCACTGCCGGGTTCTGGCGCGATATCTTCAGGCGCATCCGTGGTTGCAGTTACTGCCGCTGGAAAGGTGCGCCGCGTTGTCTCTGCCAAACTGGTCAAAGGAAAAACCTCCACCAGCATGGCCATCGCACAGGATAAGGCCAGGGTTTTTAACATCCGCTTTTTCATCTTCTCTATCCTCCAAAATGATTTTGTGTAAAACCTTATCCATAATACGATACAAAGTAAACTAGATCAAATAAAAACACTATAAAAGCAAAAAAATAGCTAAATTCATAAATAATGAAAAGAAAATTTGTAGAAATATGTAATGCAAAAGCTACATGCGCTGTCACTATTTGGCGTTTATTGTTGTTTAATTAATAATTATCTATGTGAGCACCCCCTACGTTCTCTCGTGTGAAATGATGTGATGCAATGCCATCCGCCACCTTTTTTGTTTATACAGCCATGACGAATTAATATTATTTCATCTTACGAATCAATTTCGCAGCAGGCGTCGATAAGTTACATCTATACCAAACGCTCCTAGCGGTGCGGTAATTAGTATAGCCAAAACCGCCACAGTCAGCACGATTTTTCCACAAGACAGGCCCATTGTCAAAGGTATTGAACCAATGGCTGCCTGTACGGTCGCTTTCGGCAGATAGGCAATCATGCAAAACAGGCGCTCTTTCATGAGCAGCTTGGTTTTAAACAGACAGCAGGATACGCCGAGCATGCGGAACATAAGGGCAAGGAGCACCAGCAAAACCACCGCCGGTCCGGCGGAAACAGCGTATCCAATATCCACCGTCGCTCCTACCAAAACGAACAGCAAGACTTCCGCTGCAATCCATAGTTTGGAAAATTTCCCGGACAGCCGTTTGGCAGCCTCAAATCGTTTTTTCTGCAAAGCGGCGCCCATACTCATGACGGCCAGCAGTCCTGAAAGCGGGAGAATTCCTTTCAGCGCTGTTTCCAGCGTCATCAGCAGAAAGGAAACACTGAGCAGGATAATTACCTTAACCGAGTCCCGCAAATGAACAGTTTTGAAAAACACAGCCAGAATAAGGCCCAGCCCAATACCCGCAGCGAGGCCTGTCACAATGGACACCGGTATTTGAACGAAGCTGAGAGGGGACAGGGTTTGTCCCTGGGCCAGCCCCGTAAAGGCTGTAAACAGGACAATGACAAACACGTCGTCTACCGAAGCGCCTGCCATTATCAGTTGCGGAATACTTTGGGCGGTTCCATACCGGTTTTCCATCAGGTGCAGCATTTTCGGCACAATCACTGCCGGGGATACAGCCCCCACGACGGCGCCCATGATGGCGGCGTCCAGCACCGATATTCCCAACAGCTTAGGGGCGATCAACACCATGCCCGCAATCTCAAAGCAGGCGGGCACAAAGCACATGAGGAGGGCTGGCCGCCCCACTTTTTTCAAATCTCGAATATCGAGATTCAACCCGGCCCGCATAAGAATAATAATCAGAGCCATTTGACGCAGATCGGCAGAAACGTTTAAAATGGAGCTGTCCAGAAGATTCAGCGCATATGGTCCCAGCAGAATGCCGGTAATCAACATCCCCAGCAAGCCGGGGATATGCAGCCTCTGAAAAATGGAACTGAGCAGTAACCCGAAAACAAACATAAGCGCTAAACTTGGAAGCATATTGAATCCTCCACAATTACTATTGCCGCAGACCGCCGCCGCTCGCTGCCTTGAGATACGCCGGAACGGCGTTTTATACCTGGCCGATCTAACAAGGGGGCATAAAAAAAGCCAATGCCCCCCGTGATCGAAATCACAGAAGTCATCAGCTGAAAAGCGGTTCAGGCAGCGGCCTTGGGAGAACTTCATTCCCTTATTACTTTCTATTATATATATGTTAAGCATTTTGTCAATAATGTTCAGAACGAATTAAAATCGCACAAAGCGTAATTTTTGCCGCGGTAAATGTGGCTAATTCAAGGAACACATCGTTTTTGCTTAACATAGTATAAATTGAAAGGGGGTCCGTCAATGGATCAGGAGGAACTGCAACTTTACGAAGCGTTTGGCAACTATGCGACCGAGAATGTGTTTTGGAGCCTCGTTTTTATCAACAACGCGGCATTCCGGACACCGCTCAGGGAGGAAGTCAAAAATAAACTGTTGGGCATGAACAAAATGTATGACACCATCATCACCAGCATTTATCCGTCTGAAGATGGGCGGAATCTGGTGGCCGCAATGGGGAACAACAACCGCTTTTTCGTCGCCTATGTGGAGCATCTCATGCAGGAAGATAACCAGGCTAATGCGTTTAAGCAGAAATGGAAGGAAAACGGCCGCCAAATGGCCATGCTGCTTTGCAAAATGAATCCATACTGGAAGGCCGCCGAATGGTCCGCCATGATCGGACACGAATCCGACCTGCTGGACACCATCGCTTCCAACCTGAAAAGCAAAAACTGCTCTGTGTTTGCCAATACGGCGCCAATTTGCCAGCGGCTGGCTGTCGATATGTCCAAATACATGAGCGTCGGGATTGTCAAACAGAACCAGGACAAATGGTAAGTTTTCTTACATAGAGGGGCAGGCTTCCGGATAATCCGTCCGGGAGCCTGTTTTCTTGATTTTTTCCTAAAAAAAGCCTCCCATTTCTTGACAAGGCGTATGGTTTAGGCTATAACTAGTAGGAGCGGACTGAGCAGCCGCGTGCGCTTTGGCGTATGAGGAAAGTCCGAGCTTCACAGGGCAGGATAACGGCTAACGGCCGCCGGGGGTGACCCCAGGGAAAGTGCAACAGAGATATACCGCCGCAAATGCGGTAAGGGTGGAAAGGCGAGGTAAGAGCTCACCGGCATATGGGAGACCATATGGCCCTGCAAACCCTATCCGAAGCAACGCCGACCGAAGCGATCCATTGGCCCGATGGGCTTCAACGGGCGGCTAGAGCTGTATGGCAACATGCAGTCGAGATAGATGGCTGTTCACGACAGAACTCGGCTTACAGGTCCGCTCTCTTTTTAAGGCAATTGCGGGTGGTTTGAAAAAACTGCCCGCTTTTTTACCATATACGGATAATGGAAATTTGTGGATGATCGGAAAGGATGGAGCGCTATGGCAAATTGGGGGATTTTAGGATGCGGCGGCATTGCTCGCCACATGGCGTCGGCCCTGCGGGACGTGAACGGCGCCGGTCTCGTCGCCTGCGCGGCCAGGTCGGCGGAGCGCGCCGAAAAGCTGGCCGGCGAATACGGCATCGCCAAAGCCTATGGCAGCTATGAAGAGCTGGCCCGTGATCCGGAGGTGGATATCGTATATGTCGCCGTGGTCAACACGGCGCATGACGCCGCCGTCCGCTTGTGTCTTGAAGCCGGTAAGTCCGTCCTGTGCGAAAAACCGATGGCCATGTCCGAGCAGGAGGGCCGCGCCCTCTTTGCGCTGGCGGAGGAAAAAGGCGTGCTGCTGATGGAAGCCATCTGGACACTGTTTCTCCCGGCTTGGAAAGCGATCTGCCGAAAAATAGGGGAGGGCGCTATCGGCGACCTGCGCCACGCGCAGATCGACTTTACCTTCTGTGCGGAGTGTAACCCGCGCTCCCGCCTCTACGATCCGGCGCAGGGGGGCGGCGGCCTGCTGGATGTGGGCGTCTACACCACCCATGTGGCGCAGATGCTGATGGGGCCCGCCGAGCCGCAGGTCAAGGCTGCCGGACGGATCGCCCCTACCGGGGTGGACAGCTTCGCTGCCGTTACGCTGCGATATCCTGACGGCAAAGTGGCGGAGATGACCTGTGGGATCGACGCGATCGGCCGGCAGGACGCCCGGATATTCGGAACAAAGGGCTGGATAGAGGTGCCCCATATGTTCTGCGCCGACGGGTTTATCCTCCACCGTGAAGGGCAGCCCGACGAGCGGGCTGATTTTTCTGGCCGGGACGGCTTCTGCTATGAAGCGGAGGAGTTCCAGCGCCTGCACGACGCCGGCGCCAAACATAGCAATATCGCCTCACCCGCCGTGACACAGCGGGTGGCGGCGATCCTGGACGAAGCGATGAAACAGATTTTGCGGTCATGATCGCATGTAACCTATAGGAAGTATGAACGTATGGATCAGATAAAACAATTGCCGAAGGGCCTTCTGGCCGCTTTGGAGGAAAAAGGATACCCGCTGGCGCCTACGGCGTGCGTGCAGGCGGATATGACAAACGAAGGGGAGCTGCGCTACCTCTACCTGCTCCTTACGGAAACGCATCTGGTGTTTGTGGTGACGGCGCTGAGCGAAGAGATGCAGTTTGCCGGCACGCTGCCCCGCACCCATACCCTGTCGGCCGGTGACATCGAACAGGTATACACCTATCCGCTGAAAGACCTGTCCTGCCCGTCCATTCAGCCCCAGGTCGTGGGCGGCCTGCTGGTGGTGACGGTAAAAGGTGAGGAAACCTGGCTCTGCCGCTTTTCCAGTGCCCGCCTGCGCGCCATGATGCGCTTTGTTCGCCAGCTTGGCGACGCGCTGGGCGGGGGAGAGGACGTGCCATCCGGCGGTGAACACCCGCACGGGCCTCCTTCCGATGAGGAGGAAGAAGCCGCCTGCTGCCCCAAATGCGGCATGCCCTATCCCGAACGGGGGCGGGCGGTCTGCCCCCGCTGTATGGAAAAACACACGATTTTTCTGCGGATCATGTCCTGCTTTAAAATGTATAAAGGCCGCATGATCGTCATGTTCCTCTGCATTGCCGCGTCTGGCGTGCTCAATGCCGTGTGGCCCTATCTGTCGGGCACGGTACTCTACGACCAGGTGCTGGCCAAAGACGCGGCGGCCGGGACGCTCACAGGCGGCGACTTCGTGCTGCTGCTCGGCTATCTGGTCATCACCATGGTGATTGTCAAGCTGCTTCAGCAAATCACCGGCATTGTGCAGGGCCGCATGGTCGGCTATATGGTGCCCGGTGTGGTCTGTCAGCTCAAAAACCAGGTTTTTTCGGCCCTGCAACGGCTTTCCATCGGCTTTTTCACCCGCCGCCAGACCGGCAGTCTGATGCAGCGGGTCAACGGCGACGCCAATGAAGTGACCCATCTTTTCATTGACGGCCTGCCTTACCTGGTGTTCAATGTACTCACCATTATCGCGGCGTCGGTGTTTATGTTCATTATCGAATGGCGGCTGGCGCTGGTGGCGCTTATCCTGCTGCCGCCGCTTTTTTTCATCAGCTACAAGCTGATGCCCCGCTGCTGGCACGCCAACGGCCGCCGCGCCAAGGTTATGCGCACGCTCTACTCGGTGCTTAACGATAATCTTACCGGGGCGCGGGTGGTCAAAACCTTCGGGCAGGAGCAGACGGAGGACACCCGTTTTGACAGGGTCAACAACCGGGTGCGGGACGCGGAAATGGATTTGGTGCGCTATCGCAACCGGTATGATGCCACCTACAGCGTGGGACGCGACCTGCCGGTGCTGCTGGTGTGGTGCGTGGGCGCGGTCCTGATCCTGACCTCCTCTGGGGAGTTCACTTATGGTCAGCTCATCACGTTTGTCAATTACCTCACCATGATGCAGGGGCCAATGACCTTTTTTTCGGACATGTTCCAGTGGTGGACCAACAGCATGAACGCCGCGCAGCGGATTTTTGAGATCATCGACGCCGTGCCGGAGATTGTGGAAAAGGACAATCCCGTGCAAACCAACATCAGGGGGGACGTTACCCTGCGGGGGGTCAGCTTCAGCTACGACCCGCACAAGGAGATCCTGCACAACATCGATCTTGAGGTAAAGTCCGGTGAGATGCTGGGCATTGTGGGCAAATCCGGCGCGGGCAAGTCCACGCTGGTCAACCTGATATCCCGCCTCTATGACGCGGACTCCGGCGAGGTGCTGCTGGACGGCATCAATGTGAAGGATCTGGCCTTTTCCTCCCTGCGGGGAGCGGTGGCCATGGTCAGCCAGGAAACCTATATCTTTATGGGCACTATTGCGGAAAACATAGCCTACGCCCGGCCGGGAGCCTCGCGGGATGAGATTGTGCAGGCGGCTATCGCGGCCAGCGCGCACCCCTTCATCTGCCGGCTGCCGGACGGATACGATACCCTGATTGGCCGGGGCGGCCGGCAGCTTTCAGGCGGGGAACGGCAGCGGCTCTCGATTGCTCGCGCCATTCTGGCCAATCCGCGCATTCTGGTGCTGGACGAGGCCACCGCCTCGGTGGATACCGAAACGGAGCGGGCCATCCAGGCCTCCCTCGAAAAGCTGATCGAGGGCCGCACCACCATTTCCATCGCCCATCGCCTATCCACCCTGCGGGAAGCGGATCGCCTCGTTGTGCTGGATAACGGGCGGCTGGTGGAAAGCGGCACACATGAAGAACTGGTTCATCAAAAAGGCGAGTATTATAAGCTGCTGCAATTGCAGTCCAAGGCGCTGGCCATGAGAGGAGTGGGGGACTGATGGACGAAAATAAGGACATCGACATACTCGAACAGGAAAAACAGGCGGTGGAGGAAAACATCGCTATCCGCTGGATCACCAAAGACAACGCGGTATTTACGGCTACCACCGGCGGCTTTTTGAAGCTGGAATTCGGCGGTAAAACCTATCCCCGGGTGGCGGTGCACCGCTGTTTCCCCTTTTCGGACCCCGACCGCTATATCTCCATCCGCGAGCCGGAAGGGGACGGCCGGGAAATCGGCCTGATCGACGATCTTGCGGCCCTGCCGGAGGCAGCCCGCCGGCTGCTGGAAGATCAAATGGCGCTGCGGTATTTTACGCCTAAAATCCTGCGGGTGCGGGACATCAAGGAGGAATACGGCTACTCCTACTGGGACGTGCAGACCGACCGGGGCGACTGCCGCTTTACCGTGCGGATGGGGGGCAGCAATGTGTACGCGATCGGCAAAAACCGTTATCTGGTCAACGACCTGGACGGCAACCGGTTTGAAATTCCCGATCTCTACGCGCTGACCCCCAAGGAAATCAAAAAGCTGGATCTGTTTATCTGATGGCCGGCAAAAGGAAAGGCGGTGAGCCATCGTGAATTTGCGTTATACTCTCCCGGACGAGGTGCAGGCGGCGCTGCTGCCGGTCAAAGCCGGGGATATCGTCTACTGCGTGCCCTTTGACTTGACGGCGGACGGGGACTATTGTCCGCAGGGCTACGCTGTGGTAACCAGGAACACTCTGCTCATCTGGCAGAACGGCCGGGTGGAGCATCGGCTGGCTCTGGAAGAATTGGACGAGGTACTTTGCTCCCCACAGGTGGACAGCGGCCTGCTGATCGCCAAAACCGGGGATAAGGAAACCCTGCTGTGCCGCTTTCACATGCGGCATATGGTGCGCCAGTCCTATCTGGCGCGGGGCGCAACCCTGTTCTGCCGGGGACAGGACAGGGAGATCGTCTCGCAGGAAAAGGAACGGTACTGCGAGCAGTGCGGCAAGGTGCTGCCGGGCACGCATGTCTGTCCACACTGCCAGGGGCGGGGACGAACCTTCTACCGGTTCTGGGATTTGTGCAGGCCATATGCGCTTCCGCTGCTGCTGATCACCCTGTTTATGGTGGTTATCTCGGCCATCACGGTCGGGCAGCAGTATGTGCAGCGCTTCTTTGTGGACGACGTGCTGGTACCGGCCAAGGGCTCTGCCGCACAGATACTGACCTTTTTCGGCCTGATGCTCGCCATGCTGGTCCTGTCGCTGGCGCTGTCCATCGCCCGCACCCTGTGGAGCAACCGCTTGGGCACCCGCATCAGCCGGGACCTGCGGCAGCGGGTGTTTTCCAAAATCAACGCCCTGTCCCTGTCCTTTCTGGACAGCCGCCAGACCGGTGAACTGATGAACCGGGTAGTCGATGATACCGGCACCATCCGGCAGTTCATGGAAGAGGTTTTTGCCGGCATGTTCACCCAAATTTTCATCATGATCGGCGCCATGGCCGCCATGCTGGCCATGGACTGGAAGCTGGCGCTGCTGACTATCGCGCTGCTGCCGGCCGCGGGCTTCCTGATCCGGGCCTTCCATCGCTATGAGATGCGTCTGTGGCGGCAGCAGTGGCGGTTTAACGACAAAGTGAACGGCCGCCTGCAGGACGTGCTGTCCGGCATCCGGGTGGTCAAGTCGTTTGGGCAGGAAGAGCGGGAAATCACCCGTTTTCGCCATTATACCGAGCGGCTGACCCGTATGCAGCGGCGCAATGAGCTTTTCTGGGCCACCCTCTACCCCTTTGTCACCTTCCTGCTGACGGTGGGCTCGTTCTTTGTCATTTTTTTCGGTGGATTGGACGTGATGGGGGGCAGCATGACCCCCGGCCAGCTCATCCAGTTTGTTGCCTACGCCGGCATGCTGTATGGACCGCTGGGCTTCATCACCCGCCTGCCGCGTATGCTGATGCGGCTGACCACCTCGCTGGAACGGATATACGATATCCTGGATGAAGAATCCGACGTGGTGGACCGTCCGCAGGCAAAGGAACACGCCATCAAAGGGAATGTGGAGTTTTCGCACGTAACTTTTGGCTACCGTTCCTATCTGCCGGTTTTGGAAGACGTCAGCTTTACCGTCAAGCCGGGCGAAATGATCGGCCTGGTCGGCTCATCGGGGGCCGGAAAATCGACGGTGATCAATCTGCTGATGCGGCTGTACGATGTTGATGACGGCGGGATACGGCTGGATGGCGTCGACCTGCGGGACATCTCAAAAGAGAGCTTACACCACCAAATCGGCGTGGTTCTGCAGGAAACATTCCTGTTTTCCGGCAGCATATACGACAATATCCGCTATGCCAAGCAGGACGCGCGGTATGAGGATGTGGTGCGGGCAGCCAAAATGGCCAACGCTCACGAATTCATCACCAAGTTTCCCGATGGGTACGATACCTATGTAGGGGAGCATGGCTACACCCTGTCGGGCGGAGAACGTCAGCGCATCGCCATTGCCCGCGCGATCCTGCACGACCCGCGGCTGCTGATCCTCGACGAGGCGACCAGCAGCCTGGATACCGAAACCGAATACCAGATTCAGCAGGCGCTGGAACGCCTGACCAAAGACCGCACGACCTTTGCCATTGCCCACCGCCTGTCCACCCTGCGCCATGCCGACCGCATTCTGGTGGTCGACCGGCACAAGGTGGCGGAAATGGGCACGCACAACGAACTGATGCGGAAAAAGGGGATCTACTATGGACTGGTGATGGCCCAGCTCGATATGCACCGGGTCAAACAGTAATTACATGGTTGTGCTCTGTCCCAGACTGTGGACATACTGGCGCATCTCCTGGCGGGACGAGGCTTGCCGGGCCTTCTGAAGGACCTCCTGGCGCTGCTCCTCCGACAACTTGCCGAAATACGCCGTCGCGGATTCGTCTTGTGCCAGGGCCATTAGAAAGCCCACCGGCATTTGATCGCTTTTCATGGACGTCACCTCCTTTAAACTTAGTATGGTCGGGAAAAAGGCCCCTATACGGTTCACCGCAGAACCGTATAGGGGCCTTTTATACTGTATTGGTATTGACCACAAAAGGGCGATGGCTTACATTAGTCCCAAAAGCTGCTGCGCGCCGAGGCTGACGCCGGCGATTCCCACCCAGCAGCACAGGCCTAACAGGATGGGCTTGGCGCCGGTGCGAACCAGCCGCACAATATTGGTATTCAGGCCAATGGCCGCCATAGCCATGATAATAAGAAATTTACTGAGCTCTTTAAGCGGTGTGGTAACGGCAGCCGGCAGGCTGAACAGGGTCGTGACGACCGAGGCCAACACAAAAAACAGGACAAAGAAAGGGAAAATGGCTTTCAGTTTCAGCTTTTTTGCATGGCCGGCTGTTTCCTCTTTCTTCTCCCGCCGGGCGCGGACAAAGGCCAGCACCAGCGTAATAGGAATGATGGCCAGCGTCCGGGTCAGCTTAACAATGGTCGCGGCCTCCAGGGTGTTGCTGTGATGGATACCATCCCAAGCGGCCGCGGCAGCGGTAACCGAGGAGGTGTCGTTGATGGCGGTACCAGCAAACAGGCCGAATCCCTCGTTTGACAGGCCCAGCAGACTGCCCAGGGAGGGAAAAATCAGGGCGGCGGCGATATTAAACAGAAAAATTACGGAGATGGACTGCGCTATTTCCTCGTCGTCGGCGCCGATGACCGGTGCGGTGGCGGCAATGGCGGAACCGCCGCAAATGGAAGACCCCACGCCGATCAGCGTGGCGCTTTTGCTGGGAATACGCAGCGCTTTTTTGAGAATGAAAGCGATGACCAGCGACGTGGTGATGGTGGAAAGGATAATCGGCAGCGACTGCCATCCGGTTTTGACCACCACATTGAGGTTCAGGCCGAATCCAAGCAGTACCACAGCCGCCTGCAGCAGCTTTTTGGATGTAAACGTGATTCCCGCCTGATAAGCGCCCTTGTCTCCCAGAACCAGCGCCAGAAGCATTCCCGCCAGTATGGCGAACACCGGGCCTCCCACTACGGGGGCCAGGCGGCCCAGCAGCCATGCGGGTACCGCTATGATCAGGCATAGCAGGATCCCCCGCGTATGTTGTCGTACAAAATTCATTTTGGACCACACCCTTCAACAATCTGCGTTCCAGTATAGCGCGGATGGTTAATAATGTAAAATTATGAATCTTTATCTTTTTATAACAATATGTTATGATAAAAGGGGAGGGCGGTTATCATGCTGGATTTTCGCATTCATACCTTTTTGGCGGTTTGCCGCCATATGAACTTTACCCGCGCGGCGGAAGAGCTGAATATTACCCAGCCCGGTGTGTCCCGGCATATCCACCAGCTGGAGGATGAGTACGGGGTGCGTTTGTTTCGATTTGAGGGAAAGCAGGCGGTTTTGACAGAGGCCGGCCGTCTGCTCTTACAGGCCGCGCAGACCGTGAAGCATGACGACGTGTTTCTCAGGGAACAATTGACGCGCCTGGCAGGGGGAGAGCGGCAGCTTCATTTCGGCGCTACCCTGACGGTGGGCGCCTATGTCATGCCCGCCGCCGTGCACGGTTATCTGGCGAAGCACCCGGCTGCCCAGGTGCGGATGGACGTGGCCAATACGCGTTCCCTGCTGGAACAAGTGGATGACGGGACATTGGATTTTGCCATTGTGGAAGGGTTTTATGACAAGGACGCCTACGACCATATCCCCTATTCCTCGGAGCGATATATCGCCGTTTGCGCGGCGGATTATCCGCTGGCTTCATCGGTAAAGCGGCTGGGCGATTTGCTTGCAGAAAGGCTGATTATCCGGGAACCGGGCTCCGGCACCCGCACCATTCTTGAAAAGCATTTGGAACTGCAAAATATTGCCCTGGAGGATTTTCAGCAGGTCATGGAAATTGCCAGCATCGACGCGATTAAAGCGTTGGTATGTAAAGGCTGCGGCGTCACGTTTCTTTACGAGGCCGCCGTACGGGCGGAATTGGCTGAAGGCCGGCTGCGCCGCATCCCGCTGGACGATTTCCACTATAGGCACGATTTTACCTTTCTCTGGCGAAAAAACAGTGCGTTCCCGGACCGGTATGTCCGCCTGTTTGAGGAATTGGGGGGACAGAAGGATGCACAGGGGATTAAAACCCAAGCAATATAAATCAAAAAGAAGGCTCCCCGATGGGGAGCCTTCTTTTTGATCCAGGCACAGGTTTAAGACCGCGCACGGTCAAACAGCGTATAGCCCGGGTCCACACAGAGACCGGTGGAAGCGGCCTCTGCTTCCGTAAAGGCGCGGACGCCGCTTTCCACAGGAGCGCCGCTGCGATAAAGCAGATAGGGCACCGGCGTTGCCACATGGGTGCGGATGGCCAGCGGGGTGGGATGGTCGGGCAGCACCATCAGCGTATAATCGCCCAGTGCCGGCAGTGCCTCCAGCAGCGGGCCGAGGATCAGCCGGTCGATATCCTCGATGGCCTTTACCTTATTGTGCACCTCGCCGCGATGCCCGCACTCGTCGGGCGCTTCGACATGGATGTAGACGTAGTCCTGCCCGTTCTTCAGCTCCTCCAGCGCCGCCTGCATTTTACCGGTATAATTGGTGTCGATGTATCCGGTGGCGCCCTCCACCTCGCAGACGTTCATGCCGGCCAGGCGGCCAATCCCCTTTAGCAGATCCACTGCCGATACCACCGAACCTTTCAGACCGTAATGGTCGGCAAAGGACTGCAGCCGCGGCCGCTTGCCCTGCCCCCAAAGCCAGATGGCGTTGGCCGGGGCGAGCCCCTGTCGGATGCGTTCCCGGTTGACGGGATGTTCCTTTAAAAGTTCCGCACTGCGCCGCATCAGCTCCAAAACGGGCGCGGCGTCAGGATGCGCAGGCAGATAAGGGGCGATTGGCTTGCCGGTGATATCGTGGGGCGGCGTGATTGCTCCCAGTGCGGTTTTGCCGCCGTGCCACACCATGCAGTGCCGGTAAGCGGTACCGGTGTAAAAATCAAACGTCCCGCCCCCCAGCTCCGCCTGTATGGTGCGGATAATGGGATCCGCGTCGGCGGTGTGGATGTCGCCGGCGCAGTAATCCAAAATGGTTTTATCGGTGTAAACCGGGTCGTCGGATAGGGTGACCAGATTGCAGCGGAAGGCGACGTCATCGTCCGCCAGCTCCACGCCGATGTTGGCAGCCTCCAGTGGGGAGCGCCCGGTGTAACACGTGCGCGTGTCATAGCCCATGACCGCGAGATTGGCCACGTCGCTGCCGGGGGCCAGTCCCTCCGGCACGGTGCGAACCGTGCCCACCTCGGCTCTCGCCGCGAGCGCGTCCATATGAGGCTTGCGCGCCGCCTCCATGGGGGTGCGGCCCTCCAGCTCCGGGCAGGGCGTATCCGCCATACCGTCACAGAGCAATACAACATATTTCATAGTGCATCGTCCTTTCCCAAGACGTCAAAATTCGTTCCTTATTATAGCAGATTTCTCCCGGCGGATAAAGAGGGTTTCCCATTTTTGTTTGCAGGAAAACCGGATGAGGCCCCGCAAAGATAGCGATTGCATTTTCTGTCGCATTCTAGTATAATGAATTCACCTTGATGAGGGAGCGGGAGGAAGGGATTCCTCCTGTTTTTCTATACGGATTGACAGAGAAAGGACAACCGCTATGAGCCTACCCACACCTACCGAATATACTCGTGTCCGCCGTGATATACTGCGGCGTCAGTTTTCACGCATGAACGACCGCCAGCAGGAGGCGGTGTTCCATACCGAGGGCGCGCTGCTGATCCTGGCCGGCGCCGGCAGCGGCAAAACCACGGTTCTGGTCAACCGCATTGCCCAGATGGTGGCCTTTGGCCGCGGCTTTCAGGAGGAAACCCTGCCGGAAACTTTGACGGAGGAGGACTGGCAGGCGCTTCAGGATTGCGCGGCGGGAAGCCGCGAGGCCAATGATTATATAAAATCACTCTGCGCGGCCGATCCCTGTCCGGCGTGGCGGATTTTGGCGATCACCTTTACCAATAAGGCGGCGGGCGAGCTGAAGGAGCGTCTGGGCCGTATGCTGGGCGAAGAGGGCGAGGAGGTCATGGCCAGCACGTTCCACTCTTTCTGCGCGCGGATCATGCGGCGGGAAGGGGAGCAGCTGGGCTATTCCTCTCACTTCACCATCTACGATACCGACGACAGCCGCCGCCTGATGAAAGAATGCATGAAAACCCTGAATGTGGAGGAAAAGGTGCTGGGGCACAAAGCCATTCTCGCAGAGATCGGCCGGGCTAAGGACAGCCTCATCACGCCGGACGACTATGCCGCACAGGCGGGCAGCGATTACCGCAAGCAGAAGATCGGCGCCTGCTGGAAAGCCTATCAGGAGCGTCTGAAGCAGGCCGACGCCATGGATTTTGACGATCTCCTCTGCCAGACGGTTCGCCTGTTCCAGCAGTTCCCGGAAACGCTGCAGAAATACCAGCGGCGCTATCGCTACATCATGGTGGATGAATACCAGGATACCAACCACGCGCAGTACCAGCTTATCAGCCTGCTGGCGGCGGGCCACGGCAATCTCTGCGTGGTGGGCGATGACGACCAGAGTATTTATAAATTCCGGGGCGCCACCATTGAAAACATACTCAGCTTTGAGGACGAATTCTCCGACTGCGCGGTTATCCGGCTGGAGCAGAATTACCGCTCGACCTCCCATATTCTCGACGCGGCCAATGCCGTCATTTCCAAAAATCAGAACCGCAAGGGGAAAACCCTGTGGACAGAAAACGGCGAAGGCGACCTCATCCAGTGGCACACGACGGAAAATGAGGACGAAGAGGGCCGTCTGATTGCCGATACCATCCTGGACGAGGTGGAAAAGGGAAGACGCTACAGCGATTTTGCCGTACTCTACCGGGCCAACGCGCAGTCCAACGCCATTGAGCGGGCGCTGGTTAAAAGCGGCGTACCCTACCGCATCATTGGCGGACACCGGTTCTTCGATACCCGCGAGGTACGGGACGCCATGGCTTACCTGCGGGTCATCAACAATCCGGAGGACGGCGTGAGCCTGCGCCGCATAATCAACGAGCCTAAACGCGGCATCGGAGACACCACCATGGACAATGCGGCCTCTATTGCGGACGGGTTGGGCGTTTCGCTCTATGAGGTGCTGCTCCACGCGGAGGACTATCCGGCGCTCAGCCGGGCCGCGGGGAAAATCCGCCAGTTTACGGAGATGATGGAAACGCTGCGGCGGATGAACGAGCAGGAAGACAGCTCGGTCAGCGCGCTGTATGAGGAGATGCTGGAAACCACCGGCTATCTGGCCATGTGGGAGCGGGCCGGGGAAGCGGAAGCCGGCCGGGTGGACAACCTCAAGGAGCTGGCTTCCTCCCTGAAGGATTATGAGCGCAACAGCGACGAGGATTTTCCCCGCCTGTACGGCTTTTTGGAAGAGGCGGCCCTGATGACCGACGTGGACAATTATGACGCCGGGGCGGATACGGTCATCCTCATGACCATCCATGCGGCCAAAGGGCTGGAATTTCCGGTGGTGTTCCTGCCGGGCATGGAAGACGGGATTTTCCCCGGTATGCCCAGCCTTTTTGACCCGGAGGAAATGGAAGAGGAGCGGCGGCTGTGCTATGTGGCGGTGACTCGCGCCAAACAGAAGCTGTTTATCACCAATGCCCGCAGCCGCACGCTGTACGGCACGACCGGGCGCAACCGGGCCTCCCGGTTCCTGGAGGATATCCCGGCCGAGCTGACCGACCGCCGCGATCACACCCAGTCCGCTGTGCAGGTGTCTTTCGGTACCGGCCGTATCATCGGCGGAGCGTACGATACCCGCACCACTGTTTATAAAACCCGCGCCGCCCATTCGGCGGCTCCTACCA
>OGYY01001082.1_pt1 | contig 24870 bp, 19 predicted proteins | sample 1576671 | NCBI WGS metagenome assembly OGYY01 (sample SAMEA3541593, study PRJEB24748) | human gut metagenome | biome: human gut; feature: human-associated habitat; material: faeces | place: China | collected 2012 | reverse complement strand
CCATAACCTGGGTTTACAGTCATGATCAGTACCATATCTAATTCTTCTAATACATAATCTAATGCAGATAATGGCGTTGCTGGATTCAAGGCTACTCCAACTTTTAATCCTTTCGCTTTTACCTGCTGGATCGCTCTATGAAGATGTTTTGTTGCTTCTGCGTGAAGAGTGATCAGATCAGCTCCTGCTTCCGCAAAATCATCAATATATCTTCCTGGGTCTTCAATCATTAAATGTACATCAAATAAAGCTTCTGTCTCTTTACGAAGTGATTTAATCACTGGAAGTCCCAAGGAAATATTAGGTACGAACATTCCATCCATAACATCAATATGCACCCATTTTGCACCTGCTTTTACTGCTTCTTTTACATCTGCTCCAAGATTCGCAAAATCTGCTGACAAAATTGATGGGGATAAAATATAATCCATAACTCATTTCTCCTTTACACACCTGTTTTTAGCACTCTTTTTAGTATAACGTATTGTTTATAACAAGTCTAGTTACTATCAAAAAAAGAACCTTCTTATTTTAGTTCTTTCAGAAGGTTCTTTTTGAATTTTATGTAATTGTTTTACCCACGTTCAATGATCTTTGCCATCTGTTTCGCAACATTCCATGTATGATCACCGATACGCTCAAAGTCTGTTAACATTTCAGAGAAAATGATGCATGCTTCATCATTACATTCTCCTCTGTTGATACGTTCCAAGTGACTTTCGTAGAATTCTTCTGTCTTCTGATCGATAAAGTTCTCAGAATCATGAACTTTCTGAAGCCATTCCTGCGTATCCTCTGGTACCTTAGAAATGTTATGGAACATTTTTTCACAGATCATTTTCATTTCTTCCATCTGCTGTTTTGCGTCATCTGAAAATACAATATGTTTTTCTTCGATCAACTTTGTATAATCACAAATATTAACTGCATGATCTCCAATTCGTTCGATATTACTTGTCATATCAAGATATGAACCGATATTTTTTGAAGCTTTAACATTCGTTTCATGCGCCATCATCTTTGCTGCGGCTCTTGAAATTTCTTTGTTCAGATAATCAATATAATCTTCTCTTTTATCAACATCACCTAAGAATCTGCTGCTTCCTGCCAAAAATGCATCAAAACTTTCTTCTACATTGACTCTTGCCATCTCAAGCATTCTCTGAATTTCATTTCTTAAGTTCTGTAAGTTGATCGCTGATGTACCAAATGTTGCATCCACTCTTGTATCAACTGATTTGATGTATTTTAAATGTTTGTGATGTTCTTTCTCTTCTTCTTTTTTGTTTCCTGATTCAACTTTGATGTTGTTTTCATCCATCTTAATCTTTGGAATTACAATAGGTGGCATACCTGCTGTTGTCAGTACTGACATTGTTAATGCTCTCATATGTGGATACATTTCATCGTATGCTTTCTTATGTACTTCTTTCTTTTCCATTTCTCCTTCAATATCAAAGCTTGCTCTTACGCTTATTTTGAAATTAAAATCATTTGGTGCATTCTTATTCATCATATCTACTACACAAGTTGCGATACAATGTTTCATATCCTGTGTATATTTAACATTGAAAGATGCTCTCTGTTCAATATCTAACTTTACCTGTCCCTGTAATTCATTTGACATGTCGATTTCATTTACCTGAATGCCTCTAAAAACTAATTCGCCCATTATTCTGTCTCCTTTGCGTCTTTTATTTTATGATATATAATGGTTAATTAACCAATACCTTCATATATCTAAATCGTTACATGACTAGCCGTTCTTACCGACGTCGCCGTTAGTTGCTATTATATCAGATTACATTTTTGATTTCCATAAAATCACACCAACTTTACACGACTTTGTATGACTATACAAAAATACTTAAATTAAATTATCACTTTATACAATAAAAGAGAGCAACTACTGCTCCCTTTTACCTCCCGTTACACTATATAATATTTAAACCCTCTCCTGATTTTCCTTGATGGAAAATCTATATCCGAACAGATAAATAATCTGCTCCCTTTCAATTTTATATTAATTATAATACTTTTTTTCACCGAATAATTAAAGTTCTCATTTTTTATTTTTAGTACACTATTTTATATGTTGAGTGTTTATTTAATTGGTTTTGCGCCATGGTGGTAGTATTTTGACTTATATATTACACTTTCATCGCTTGAAGCGTGTTTGTGCTATACACCGTCAATATAGTCACACCTTTTACTATCTTTCATTCAGTATTAATAATTTAACTATTCTAAAGATTTTGCTAAATTAATAACAAGCTATGTTATACTTTTTTAACAACACCCCTGCTCTTTTTAACTCAACGCAAAATTGAATTCATGTAATAGAGCATTGTTTGTGTAGTCAAATGTTCAATGATATATTTTAATCACGGTACCGATAATCAATTAGGAGGATGCCAGATTATTGGCTAAAAATTTTATGGAATCAATAGGAAATAATATAAAAAGAATACGTAAACAATTAGGTTTAACACAAGAAGAACTTGCTATGCATGTAGGAGTAACACCACAGGCGGTAAGCAGATGGGAAAACGGAACCGGAATGCCGGATATTTCTTTAGTTGTACCACTTGCAAAAACTCTTCGTGTTTCTACGGACTCACTTTTTGGCATTAATGAAGAAAAATATGACAGTCAAATCTATATTAATCTTAAGAGAAACATCGAAAAAATTGAAGCAGATGCAGAAAGCAACGAGGAAGCTGCATTGGCAAAATGCCAGTTCATGTTAAAGAAGATCTACGAAGATCCTGATAATTATATTTATTCAGTTTATTTCGTAGAGCAGGTTGCAAATTTAAGCCGTTTTGTTCACTATAATCATTTTGCGGAAGATAAATGGTCTGAATTTAGGGAACTTGCAATTAAATATGGTTCAAATGCAATAAGATTTACAGATGATAGAGAATGGAATGAAAGAGCTCATTTCGCACTCGCCTGGATTTATATTCATGATGGAAATTATGCATATGCCAGGGAGCATATCGAACAGCTTCCAACAATAAAATCGAATCGTCTGCAGGAAAGCATACTAGCTCAAATTACTTTATTTGAAAATGGATTTGAAGAAATGAGTAAAGTTTTAACTGTTAATCTTCAAAATTTTGTCAGAGCAATTAACAAAGAGAATTTATATGCAGTACAAAGTTTTGCTTGGGGAAATCCTAAGAAAGCTGTTGAACATGGCAAATATTCTCTTTCATTAATGGAAACTTTTTGCCAGAAAAAAGAAATGAAATCATATTGTCGAGGCTTTATGAGAGATATTTATAAGTTTATTATTTTTGCAGAAATTCGATTAGACAATATCGATGAGGCAAAAAAATATTTAGATGAATTAAAAGAACAAATGAAAAGCATGTATGAATATCATCAGGAAGTTCTTGCATCAGAGACTGAACGTGCCAAATACAATGACCGTGCAATAGGTTATATGGAATCTTATACAAAAGAATTTATGGCACAACAATTGCAGGAAATCATTGATTTTGTAATTGGTTGCAACATGGATAATAATGGTCAAAAATTTGCTACTGTAATAAAAAGCAACAAAAATAACTAGACTTTACCTTTTATTAAGATAACCCGTGTGGGTTCGAGGCGCACCATAAAAAAAGTGCGAGACGGGTTGCGGTCATCCGGCGGATGACTCTGCGAAGCAGAAGCAACGACCGAGCCGGTAGGCGAGACATCGAACCCTAAAGTGAATTGTTCAGAGTCCCCATAAATAAAGGGGTTCTGGCAATTTATCCCGATAAATAAGGTTACTTTTAATTACTTTTAATTACTTTTAAGTTACCTTGTAGTTACTGTTAGCTAAATAGATAAGGCTTTAATGACTGCTTTATCGGTGTCTGACGCTTCATTAGTGTCAAATGTATAATTTCTTAAAGTTGTTTCTTCGTCGGAGTGTCCCATGATTTCACGAACTGTGTTAATATTGATACCTGAATCAATCAGAGTAGAACATACAGTTTTTCTTATCTTATGAACAGACCGATATTTAATATTTCTGTCAATAATGTTAAATTCTTCATCAGAAGCCAAATCAAAAATTTCTCGTAATATCAATGCCATACTGCCAAAGGCTTTAGAGGTTAATTGATAGTCTATAATTTTTGAATAAGCCCCATCCTTGAGGTAACGTTTTGTCATATGGCTGTTTGTCTATTTCCAAGCATTAAAAAAGAAGAGAAAACCGGATTTTGGCTTTCCCTTCTTTTTTTAACTGTTTATAATTTTATTTTTTTATCTCAACCTGCTTTGGCTTTGACCATTTGCCCTGATAAGTTTCCCCTCCTTTGACAACAATGGCTTTTGCTCTTGCATACAATTTTTTAGCCTTTATAAACTTGCTATTTGATACACTATATGTCAATTTCTTAGTTGTTTTTGTCACTATTGTCTTTTTAAACTTCTTATCTTTTGCAATCTGTACTTTGTACTTGGTTGCGCCTTTAACTCTCTTCAATGTAAGACTTATTTTCTTAGCATTTTTCTTTTTAATTGCTTTTTTAACAACTGCCTTTCCAACATTTACAGATGATTTTTCTGTAGTCTGACTTGGTTGTTTTTTAGTTGTTGTTTGTGCATTTGTATTTGATTCCTGTGGCTTTGTAGTTTTTACTGCTGATGTTGTCTCTACTACTGCAGGTGTAGTTGTTTCTACTGCCACTGGTGTGGTTGTCTCTGCTGTTGCAACTGTAGTTGTTTCTGTCGCTGCAGTTGTAGTTTCTATTTCAGGTGTTGTCTCAACTGATGGTGTTGTCTCAACTGATGGAGTTGTCTCAACTACTGGTGTTGTTTCATTTTCTGCAGTAGTTGTTGGATTTGTAGTTGGTTCCTCGTATTCTGAATATGCAGGATCTGCAAGTTCTGCAGGTGTTTTTCCTGAGAGTCCAGGGTCTGCCTTAATTGACACAGTTTTCTTTAATCCAAATGATTCTACATTGTTACTTGTATACTGTGATCTTACTTCTACTTCATATGTACCTGTCGCAAGTCTGTTTTCATAGTAACTTGCCACTTTTCCATTGATTCCTACCTTGATACAAACACCATCTACAAAAAGATTCAATCTCTGACCTGTTAAATCTGCCACATCAGACCATGCAATAGTAAATCCATAGTCTATACCTTCTGTTAAAATTGAAAGTCCAAGTGGTAAATTTGGCTGATTTGGTTTGTCAAATGACTGTGCATTATCTATAACCTGACCTTTAACAGTAACCTTTGATGACTGACCAAATGATGTTGCCGCCAAAGCTGACTCTCTGCCTTCTGCATCCACTGCTGATAAATATGCCAGATATTCACCTGCCGATACACTTTCCAATATAACATTTGAACTGGTAATTCCGTCTACATATACACGTCTGTAAGGTGTACCTGTCTTTGCATCAAATAAATATAAATTGTAACCTACAACTGATGAATCTGCTGATGGAATACTTGCTTCTGATGATGGTGCCCATGCAACACCTAATTTATTGTCTGCCTGCGCCGGATTGTCAGCAGGAACTTCCGGATTTCCTGTAATATAACTTAATCCCGCCGGTGTTTTTGGACCTATGCAATTAACAGGATATGTGTAATTAAGAGTTGCTCCTGTTACTGTAAAACTAACTGTATCTGATAATTCTCCTTCTCCCATGCTGTTTACATTTGCAGCCTGTGCTGTATATGAACCTGCTGAAAGTCCACCTACTACACCGCCTTTTGTAGCATTGCCAATCTTTGTAACTTGCTTTCCATCCTTGTAAATATAAATAACTGTTGATGTAACTGTTGGATCATATCCAGCTACATTTGCTGGGTCATCGGCTCCTGCCCATGCAAACATAATTGCATTTTCAATTGTATCCGAACCACTTTTGCTATTAGCAACAAGTCCTATTACTTTCTTAGGTAATGATGTTGCTGTTTTTGCTGCACTTACATTGCTTGTTGGATAGTATGTAATCGAAGATACTATCATTGCAATGGCACAAATAATTGCACCAAATTTCTTTAACCCTTTCATTTCTTAACCTCTCTTTCATTTGATTAAATATTCATTGCAATTATACACTTTTAAAGAGTTATTTGTTAGTATCCTAATTTTATATATGGGATTATTTTTTTAGGAAAGTGTTTTAATTTTAAGATTTTCCATATATATGTACAAACACAAAAAACTCCTAAAAATGTAAAAAAAAAGCGCGAGACGGGTTGCGGTCATCCGGTGGATGACTCTGCGAAGCAGAAGCAACGACCGAGCCGGTAGACGAGACATCGAACCCGCGCGGGTTCGATACACGTCGTGGGAACAAAATAACAAAAGAGGTATCCATTGGATACCTCTTAAAAAATAAAAGCGCGAGACGGGGATCGAACCCGCGACCCCCTCCTTGGCAAGGAGGTGCTCCACCACTGAGCCACTCGCGCGCATTAAATGCAAGAATTACTATACTATAAGACTCAGCTGTTGTCAACAATTTTTTAATTTTCTCAACTTTTTCGACTTTTTTATTCTTATCTCGTCATTTCACTTATCTGTACAAACAAATCCAAATCTTCCTGTTTTATCTTTACATTTGTAGTTAAATCCTGTCCGTCAGGGTAAGTAATTTTAACTTCAATTATAGTGTCAGGTGTTATTCCTTTTGCATTTGCTGCATTCAAAAACGGTACTAATCTTGGGTGATTATTTGAAAACTTCTGCCAAGCTCCTTTTATTTTAAACAATGCTGCCGGATTCATATTCTACCTCCTATATAATATGTATTTCCCCCGCCTTTCGGTCGACGGCTATTCGTCGAAAACATTTATAGAAAATGAACTTCGTTCATTTTGTTTCCTATTTTTACTATTGCTATTGTTCTTAATCATTATTTTAACTATTTAAATTAGTTTCATATTCTATTTTACAAAAAATTTATAAAACTATCTATGTAATAATCACATTCTTTTAATATTTCTTTTTCATCTTCCTTTGAGCGTTCCTCATATACTGCTGCTGTCTTAAAGCCGCCTTTTTTTGCTCCAAGAATTCCTGCAAGTATATCTTCATACACAACCGTATCGCATGGATTTGTGCCAAGCCTTCTGGCCGCCTCCAAATACACATCAGGATGGGATTTGCCTTTGTTCACTTCCTTTACCATTACAACTGCATCTATGAATTTATTTAAGCCTGTACGTTCTAATGTCTTTTCAAATAAAACTTTATCTGATGAAGTGGCAATGGCTATCTTTACGCCCTGATTGTGCAATTTTTCAACGTACTCATACGCTCCCTGTTTGCAAATTACATCATAAGCATATTTATCTTTTGCCATTTCAAACCATTCATTTACAATGTCGTCTATATCTTCACTTAACCCAAATCGGTCTATTGTGTATCTTGCCGTGCGATGTGCATCCATATGTGCTATTGCTTTTGTATAATCGTCAGGCACTTCAAATCCCCTTTTACCTAAGAAATCTAAATCTACCTGATTCCATACCCACATTGAGTCAAATAAAGTTCCATCCAGGTCAAATATAGCGCCCTGCATGTCTAATCTGAATTTTTCTTTGTTCATAAATCTCCTAATTTGTTATTTTCTGAAGTTCCTCTAATAAATTTCCAAATAATTCAAGTGCTGTCTCTATCGGTTCTGAGCTTGTCATGTCAACGCCCGCTATCTTTAACAACTCAATCGGATCCTGTGAACTTCCGCCTGTAAGGAATTTCATGTAATCCTCAACTGCCGGCTTTCCTTCCTCTAATATACGCTTTGATAACGCAATTGCTGCTGATAACCCTGTTGCATACTGATATACGTAAAATGGATTGTAAAAATGCGGAATTCTGGCCCATTCAAGTTCTATTTCTTTGTCTATTACAATGTCATCTCCAAAATATTTTTTATTAAGATTGTAATATATTTCACAAAGTCTGTCTGCTGTTACACCCTCACCATTTTGTACCATGCTATGGGCAATTTTTTCAAATTCAGCAAACATTGTCTGTCTATATAATGTTCCCTTAAACTGTTCAAGAAAATGGTTTATCAAATAAGCTTTTTCTTCTTCATCTTCAGTAATTTTAAGCAAATGCTGTATAAGAAGTGATTCGTTACATGTTGATGCAACTTCTGCCACGAAAATCTTATAGCCGGCATTTACATACGGCTGATTTGCGTCTGAATAATAAGAATGTATAGCATGTCCCATTTCATGTGCCAAAGTAAATACATGATCTAATGTTCCATGATAATTCATAAGAACATATGGATGTATTCCGTAAGCACCCCATGAATAAGCTCCACTTCTTTTGCCTTCATTTTCATACACGTCAATCCATCTGTTGTCAAATCCTTCTTCTAATACTTTAATATATTCCTCTCCCATAGGAGCTAAACCTTCTAACACGATATCCTTTGCTGCCTCAAATGAATATTTAGTATCCGGTGCCTTAGCAATCGGAGTATACAAATCATACATATGAAGTTCAGAAACATCCAAAATCTTTTTTCTAAGAGATACATACTTATGCATCTTATCCATATTTTTGTGAACTGTTTCTATTAAATTATCATACACACTTTCAGGAATATTGCTTCCATACAGATACATTTCTCTTGCTGATGAAAAGTTTCTAACCTGTGCATAAAAATTTGCCTGATCCAAATTTGCTGCAAATGTAGCAGCCAATGTATTTCTCATCTTACCATAAGTTTCATATACACCTTCAAATGCTGCTTTTCTCACTTCTCTGTCCGTGCTTTCCAACAATGGCACAAAATTTCCGTGGGTAATTTCTATCTCTTCCCCTTCCTCCGTTGTAATTGAAGGGAATTTAATATCAGCTCCATTGTACATTGAAAAAATATTTTCCGCTGCATTTGCCATCTGTCTGCTTTTTGCAAGGATTGTCTCTGTCTTTTTATCAAGAGTATGATTTTTACCTCTTAAAATTTCACTAATGTATCTCTTATAAGTTTCAAGTTCAGGATTTTCATTAAAAAATACATTTATTTTTTCTGTTGTTATTTCTAATATTTCAGGTTCAGCAAATGCACTTGCGCCACTCATCTCCACCATTAATTTCTGTGCTCTGGCAGCAAATTCCTGATACATGCTGTTTGCCATATCCTGATGATATCTCATATTTGCATAAACATATAAACGCTCCATTAGCAAATTTGTTTCATCATTGAATTTAAGATATTCAAGAAGACGGTCTGCACTTTCTCCTAGTGTGCCTTCAAAATCTTCATACTGAAAAATCATTCTCTGGAGTCTTCCAAATTCCTCCTCCCAGAAATCATCACTTTCAAACATATCTTCAAGACACCATGTATCTTCTACTTTTTGCTCTATTCTCTTCATATTCTGTTCCTCCTAAAATATGTATTGCCTCTTCTTTAAGTCGGCAGCTAATCATCAGAAACCTTTATAAAAATAAACTTTGTTCATTGTGTTTTCTTCTACAAATATCCTAATGTACGCAATACAAAAACAATTAATGTTATTGTAAATGCTGACATCATAGTAGTTATTACTACCATACTGCTTGTAAGAGTTCCATCACACTTCATATTTTTTGCCATTATGTAACAACTTGGCGTTGTTGGTGAACCTAACATTATTACTAATGCCATTAACTTAGCATCTCTGTAACCAAGCCACACTGCAACAGGTAAAAATACAGCAGCCATAATTACAAGTTTTATGGCTGAACCTGTAACTGCCGGTCCCATTTTCTTTAATGCATTTGAAAATTCAAATGAGCCGCCAATCGCAAGCAAAGCTAAAGGTGTTGCCATTTTTGCTATATTCCCAATAGTATTATCTATCATAAGTGGGAAATCTACTCTGAAAATTGAAAGTAGCAATCCTACTACAATACCTATAATAATTGGATTTGTAGCAATACCTTTTATTGTATTTTTGACAGGTGAGCCTTCAATTTCTTCTCTTCTTGGGCTTTCTATTGTAAGCACTATTACAGAATATATGTTATAAAGCGGAACTGCCCCAATAATCATAAGCGGAACCATTCCTGTGTCACCATACATATTTAATACAAATGCCGTTCCAAGCACTGCCGCACTTCCCCTAAATGAACCCTGCACGAATTCCGGAACAAGACTTTTATCTTTTAGGAATGCTTTTGCAAGCGTCCATGTTGCGAAAAAACATAGTGATGTCACTATCATGCAATACAAAATATATTTGCCATCAAATTCCTGTCTAAAATCTGTATTCATTAAATCCTGTATCAAAAGGCATGGCAATGTAACTTTAAAATTTATTTTATTTGCGACCTTTATAAATTCAGGTGTTATCCAGCCAATTTTTTTCAAAACATATCCTACTACAATTACCAAAAATACAGGAACTATAGCGTTGAGGCTGTATATCAAATTACTCATTATTTTGTCTCCTTAGTAATCATTTAAGCATTTATGATGAATGGCTGTTATCGTAAGATGTATAGTTGCCTTTGATTTACCTATCATCATATTATCAATCTTATTTATGATAAAAATATGAAATCACTTGCGAAGCATCGCTATTTCTTCCTTGTATGGAGGATATGAGTTCTTACTGTCATTTTCATCTTTAATATATGGAGTTTCCAAAATTTTAGGAACACTCTCAAATTCAGGCAAATGAACTATTTTGTGCAATGTTTCAAAGCCAATACAACCTTTGCCGATATTTTCATGTCTGTCTTTACCTGCTCCAAGTTCATTTTTGCTGTCATTTATATGAAATACCGCAATCTGGTCTGTTCCGATTATCTTGTCAAATTTTTCTAAAGTCGCACTTAAATCATTTACCAAATCATATCCACTGTCATTTACATGGCATGTATCAAAGCACACTCTTAATTTATCATTGTATTTTACACCATCATAAATTCTTGCAAGTTCTTCGAAATTTCTTCCGATTTCACTGCCCTTTCCTGCCATTGTTTCAAGTGCAATATTTATCTTAGTATCACTCGTAAGTACTTCATTTAAACCTTCGATAATTTTGTTAATTCCTGCGTCTACTCCTGCTCCAACGTGAGAACCCGGATGAAGCACCATGCTTTTTGCCCTCATCGCCTGTGCTCTTTCAATCTCTTTTGCAAGAAACTCTACAGCTAATTCATAAGTTTCAGGTTTAACTGTATTTGCCAGATTAATAATATACGGTGCGTGAATTACCACTTCATCTATTCCATGTTCATCCATATATTCCCAGGCTTTATCAATATTTAATTCACTTATTTCTTTTCTTCTTGTATTTTGCGGAGCACCTGTGTAAGCCATAAACACATTTGCACCATATGAAGCTGCTTCCTTTGCAGAACCAAGCATCATTTCTTTACCATTCATTCCAACATGGGATCCAATACGTATCATTTTACTTTCCTCTCATTTTTAATCAGTCCATTTGATATTTTACTACAAACATTCATACTTGACCACATCTGTAATATATTTAATCTCCATTACTTCCAATATTTTATCTCTAAAATTCTCCAAAATGTGATACAATAGTTTTATTGGAAACAGTTGTTGGGAGGATTTTTATGGGTTTAACAATTGAAAAAACTGTCCGTTCTGACCATATGGATGTACTAAAAAATATTGTATCCATTTGTTGTCAGAATGATTCGAAAAAATATTCCTTTTTTTACGAGGAGGATGACTCTTATTTATTTGGTCACCCGGGATTTTTTTATTTTAGTGATGACAGCAATAATATATTAGGATTTATTTGTCTTTCCGGAATCGACAGGCAAAACTTTGATGTATGTGGTTTTGTTCTGCCTGCCTATCGTAACAACGGAATTTTTTCTCAATTATTAACTGCTGTTAAAGAAGAATATAAAAATATCAATCTTTCATTTCCGCTTCCTGCTCATTGCAAAAATGCAGCTGAAGTTTTGAGAAAAAATAATTTCAGATACTCAGATACAGAATGTAAAATGTCTTTAAATTTGAAAAATTTAATCATTTATCCTTCTGAATTTGACATAGATATAACAGAATCAGGTAAAGGTGCGCAACAATGTGCATTTTTTAAAGACGACTTTTTTGTCGGTTCATGCTCAATAACTTTAATAAATGATTCCTATTGTATTTTAAGTGAAGTTGAAATTATAAAAAAATATCGTGGACTTGGACTTGGTGCACACTTAATTAACTGTCTGTTAGGTTATTTAGACGAAATAAATATTGACAAAATAATTCTTCACGTTACTAAAAGTAATATACCTGCATTCCGCCTTTATCAGTCGATGGGATTTGTTGTCGATTCAAGTCTTGATTACTATTGTCTTAATTTATAATAAAATAAGAAAGCAAGCTTAGTTTTCCCCATTTTTTGAGGAATAAAAAGAGCTTCGTATTTGTATCACTTTCAATTTTCAGATTTTACATCTGTTTTAAACTGATACATACGAAACTCTTTTTATTATTTTTCTGTATTTTTCTAATTATATTCCGCTGATTCTAAAGCATGCATATGATTAAATGGGAAATAAACGCACATTGCTTTTGCAATTATTTTATCTTTCTTTACATAAGTGTTATTCCAGTATCTTGCATCATTTGAAATATTTCTGTTATCACCCATTAAGAAATAACTTCCCTCCGGCACATTGTATTCGTTCTTTCCATCAGGAAGATTGCTTACATCATTTCCAACTGTCCATTCCTCAGGCAAATAATCTTCTTCTAATGGTTCTTCTGAATCATTTATGTAAATTTTTCCTTCTTTAATTACAACCTTATCACCAGGCAAACCGATTACTCTCTTTACAAATAACTGACTTTCATCATCCGGGAATTTAAAAATTACAATATCTCCACGCTTTATGTCGCCTGTTTTATATGCCAGTCTGTTACCAAGCATTCTATCTTTAGTCATAATTGTTGTTTCCATTGAACCACTTGGTACATTTGCATTAATTATTACAAAATTATTTACTAAAAATGCAATTACAACTGCTGCAATAAATATTCTAATCCAACTGAAAATTTCTTTTTTCAAATCAAAAGGTTCTAATTCTTCTAATTTTCTTTTTATCTTTTTCTTTTCTTTCTTAGTTAAATTAGGATCATTCAATTGCTCCTGATACTTTTCCCTCTCTAACTCTTTCTTCTTCAGTTCTTCTGCCTTCTTAGCCTCTTTCTCAGTCATATTTTCATTTATATTTTCACTCATGTCATTTCCTTTCCGAAGAAAAAAGTTATTTTCTCTTCCCCTAAATTCTTATTCATTATATCCACAAAAACAATGATGTGCAAGACTTCCTCCTTTAACTCTTTGTAAACTTGCATTAAGTTTTTGTGAACTTGAATATTTCTTATTAACATTTGTGAAAAATTTTTTTCATTTTAAGCCAATCATCTTCCAGGTAGCTCCTTTATGAGTGGTTTCATTGTATGATAGATTTGCTTAACAACATTACTATCCGAATACAATTTTAGCAATTTGTTATTTACCTCCTGTCTTGTTTTCGCATTTATCATTATTTCTATTATTTCTTCCTTATTGTCAACATATATTTTTTTCTTAAAATTTTGTCCAAAAAAAGAACGTACCTGTGCTTCTCTTTTTGTTTCCGACTTATTTTTTATTTCAACAAATTTTTCAAGAACTATTTTTATATCCTGATATACTTTAGAATAATCATCAAATTCTCTTTTTATATCATTATGTATTTTATTTAGCATTTGTTCATCATTGCAATGTGTAATTACGTATTTACATACTTTATTTGCATCATTTGCTATATATCCTAATTCTACCAAACCATGTTGTACAAAATTATTTAATTCACTCCTATCTTCCCCCGAAAAATTACAGTTCATCCCTTCACTAATCTTATGGTTCAATCTCTGTGTATTAGTCCCTCTTTTTATTAACTCATTCTCCAATTCAGCTCTATTTAAATCTTTTTTTGGAATCTCTATTTCACGACATATGTGGGAACAACCTTCTTTTTTCCAAAATTCGATAATATTATCGTAATCTTTGTCCTTACTTACTACAACATATTTACATTCCTTCCCATAAATTCCGATTATATACCCAAGGTAAGAAACTAAATGCATATCCAATGACTGATTTCTAACCGGTACTAAATGAGCATTTATGTCGCTTTTAAGCCAAAATACTTCTGGTCGAATGTTTAATGCATTTTGTGTTGAAAAAATATGTACATGTTCTTCATTTGACAAATTATCAATATTTGCAATTCCATTATTATGAACATTCTCAAAATCTATTAAATAAAACGTCTCCATTTACATTATATCCCTCTCATTATTGCTAAAAAATTGTTTAATACAATTCTGAGTGAACTATATTAAAAAATTTTATCTTTTATTTATCGTTGTTTTTCATCCACCCCATTATATTTGTTACTATTTATAATGTACATATTATCACAAATTGATTTATGAAACAACATTATCCAATTTGCGACACCCTAAAAAAACAAAAGCGACTAAAAAGCCGCTTTTTTTTTATAAATTCGTATATCCCATAAGACTTTCATCAACAGCCTTTGCTGCTTCACGGCCTTCATGAATTGCCCATACAACTAATGACTGACCTCTATGCATATCTCCTGCTGTGAATACTTTGTCTACATTTGTCTGATAACTTTCAGGTGCTGTTTTAACATTTGTTCTTTCATTTACAGCAACGCCGAATGCCTTTGTTACATAATCCTGACTACCGAGAAATCCTGCTGCTATTAATACGAGCTGAGCCTTTACTTCGTACTCACTTCCCGGTATTTCCACCATGTTAAATCTTCCCGTCTTTTCATCTTTCTTTGACTCTAATTTAACTAAAACAACTTTTTCAAGATTTCCATTTTTGTCTTTCTTAAATTCTTTGACTGTTGTCTGGTAAACTCTTGGGTCATGTCCAAATACAGCAATTGCTTCTTCCTGACCATAATCTGTCTTGCAGACTTTTGGCCATTCAGGCCATGGGTTATTTGCTGCTCTTTCATCAGGTGCTTTTGGCATCATTTCTAACTGTAATACACTTTTTGCTCCGTGACGGATACATGTACCTACACAGTCATTTCCTGTATCACCACCACCGATGACAATTACATCTTTACCTTTTGCAGAAATAAAGGTTCCTTCTTTAAGTCCGTTATCAAGCAAACTCTTTGTTGTTGATTTCAAGAAATCTACTGCAAAATAAATTCCATTTGCATCTCTTCCTGTAGCCTTAATATCTCTTGGATTTGTAGCTCCACATGCAAGAATTACCCTGTCATATTCTTTTAATATCATATCTGCCTTTATATCTTTTCCAATATCTTTACCTGTTACAAATTCAACGCCTTCTTCTTTCATAATATTGATTTTTCTATCAATAATATGCTTTTCAAGTTTCATATTTGGAATTCCGTACATAAGTAATCCACCAACTCTGTCTGCACGTTCAAATACTGTAACATTATGTCCACGTTTATTAAGCTGGTCGGCTGCTGCAAGTCCCGAAGGGCCTGAACCGATAACCGCAACCTTTTTTCCTGTTCTCATTGATGGAGCTTTTGCTACCGCAAAGCCCTTAGCATATGCATTTTCAATAATTGTATTTTCATTTGCTCTACATGAAACCGGATTTCCATTCAATCCACAGGTACATGCCTTTTCACATAAAGCAGGACATACTCTTGATGTAAATTCAGGAAAATTGTTTGTCTTGTGTAAACGATTATAAGCCTGTTCCATATTTCCATGATATAAAAGGTCATTCCACTCAGGTATAAGGTTATTTAGAGGACAACCTGATGCCATGCCTGCTAACATTTTACCTGACTGACAAAATGGAACTCCGCAATCCATACATCTTGCAGCCTGGCATCTTTGTTTTTCAAATGATAATGGTTCGTGAAATTCATTAAAGTTTTTTATTCTTTCTTTTGGTGAATAAGCCGGTGCATCTTCACGCTCATATTCTAAAAATCCTGTTGGTTTTCCCATTTTTCTTTCTCCTCTTCATTTAAATTTCTTCCATTAGGACATGCAGTTCGATTACGCAGCCTTCGCTGCTTCATCTCACTCGCTTTGCTACGCAAATAATAAATAATTACTTCCTTCGGCAGTACGTAAACGTCCTGCCGGCGTAGTAATTATTTATTGCTTGTCCTATCTTGTTGCCGCATAAAATGCTTCGATTTGTGCCTGTTCCGGATTTAATCCTTTTTCTTCCATTTTTGCAATGGCATTTAATATCTTCTTATAATCGTAAGGAATGATTTTCTTGAATTTTGGAAGATATTCTTCAAAGTTTTCAAGTATTTCTTTTCCTCGTACTGAGTTTGTATATTTAACATGTTCTTCAAGCGTTTTCTTTAATTCCTGAACATCATATTTATTTGACAACTCTTCTGTAGATACTAACTCTTTATTTGTTTTCATATATAAATCGTTGTTTTCATCAAGTACATAAGCAACACCGCCGCTCATACCTGCTGCGAAGTTCTTACCTACTTTACCGATAATTACTACACGTCCGCCTGTCATGTATTCACATCCGTGTTCTCCAACACCTTCTACAACTGCTGTAGCACCTGAATTTCTTACACAGAAACGTTCTCCTGCTACACCGTTTATATATGCACTTCCACTTGTAGCACCATATAAAGCAACATTTCCGATAATGATGTTTTCATCCTGCTTAAACTTAGATTCTTTAGGTGGTTTAACAACAATCTTTCCACCCGATAAACCTTTACCAAGATAATCGTTACTATCACCTGTAAGCTCTATAGTTAATCCCTTAGGAATAAATGCACCAAAGCTCTGTCCACCGGCACCGTTACATTTTACAACGTACATATCGTCATCTAATGTATCATTATATTTCTTTGTAATTTCTGAACCGAATATTGTACCAAACGATCTGTCTAAATTATTTACATCAACTTCAACACTCGCTGTCTTTTTAGCATCTAAAGCCTTACCTAATTTTTTCAATAATACAGTTACATCCTTTGTCTGCTCTAACTTAAAGTCGTATACATTCTTCTTGTTGTACTGAACTCTTTCATTTGCAAAATCAGCATTGATTATCTTATCAAGATTTACTTCAGGTGCATGACCTGCAGTAACATTTTCTTTTACCTTTAACAAATCAGCTCTGCCAACTAATTCATCTACTGTTCTAACACCAAGTTTTGCCATGTATTCTCGCAGTTCCTGAGCTATAAATTTCATAAAGTTAACAACATATTCAGGTTTTCCTTTGAATCTCTTTCTAAGTTCAGGATTCTGTGTTGCCACACCAACAGGACATGTATCAAGGTTACATACTCTCATCATTACGCATCCCATTGTTACTAATGGAGCTGTCGCAAATCCATATTCCTCTGCACCAAGCATTGCAGCAATTGCTACATCACGTCCGCTCATTAACTTACCATCTGTTTCAACAATAACTTTATTTCTAAGACCATTTGCAATCAATGTCTGATGTGCTTCTGCTAATCCAAGTTCCCAAGGAAGTCCTGCATTGTAAATTGAGTTACCCGGAGCTGCACCTGTACCTCCATCAAATCCTGAAATAAGAATTACCTGTGCACCTGCTTTTGCAACACCTGCTGCTACAGTGCCAACACCTGCTTCTGAAACTAATTTAACTGAAATTCTTGAATCTCTGTTTGCATTTTTCAAATCATAAATCAACTGTGCCAAATCCTCAATTGAATAAATATCATGATGAGGTGGTGGTGAAATTAAGCTTACACCCGGTGTTGAATATCTTGTTTTTGCAATCCAAGGATAAACTTTCTTTCCAGGCAAGTGTCCACCTTCACCAGGTTTAGCACCCTGTGCCATTTTAATCTGAATTTCTTCTGCACTTACAAGATATCTTGATGTAACACCAAAACGTCCTGAAGCGACCTGCTTAATCTTTGAACATTTGTTAAGTCCGTCTTTTCCAACAACTAAACGTTCAGGAGCTTCTCCACCTTCACCTGAATTTGATTTTCCACCAATCATATTCATTGCAATTGCCATTGTTTCATGTGCTTCCTGAGAAATTGAACCATATGACATTGCTCCTGTCTTAAATCTCTTAACAATTGAATCAACACTTTCTACTTCATCAATTGGGATTCCACCATTTTCAGGAAATTTAAAGTCAATTAATCCTCTTAAATGTACCGGACTCATTTCCTCGTCAATCATATGCGTATACTGTTTAAATAAATCATAGTTTCCTGTCCATGTTGCCATTTGAAGAGTATGAATTGTCTGTGGATTATATTTATGTTCTTCTTTTCCACTTCTTAATTTATGAGAGCCTGAACTTTCAAGAGTAAGGTCGACATCAAGTCCTAATGGATCAAATGCTTTTGAATGAAGTTCTTCAACATTTTCTTCAATATCACGCATTGTGATACCTTCTACTCTGCTTACAGTTCCTGTAAAATATTTATCAATTACTTCACTACTAATTCCGATTGCTTCAAAAATCTGTGATCCCTGATATGACTGAATTGTTGAAATACCCATCTTAGATGCTATCTTAACTATTCCATGAAGTATCGCATCGTTATAATCATCAATTGCTGCGTATGGGTCTTTATCAATCATATTTTCATCAACCATCTGTTTGATTGTATCATGTGCTAAATAAGGATTAATTGCACTTGCGCCATATCCAAGTAATGTTGCAAAATGATGTACGTCTCTTGGTTCACCACTTTCAAGAATAAGTGAAAGAGTTGTTCTTTTCTTTGTCTTTACAAGATGCTGATGTACTGCTGACACAGCTAAAAGTGCCGGTATCTGTACATGATATTCATCTACACCTCTGTCTGAAAGTATTATGATATTTGCTCCATCCTTATGCGCTTTATCTACATCTACGAATACCTGTTCAATAGCTTTCTCTAATGCAATTCCTTTGTAATATATGATTGGCACCTTTGCAGCCTTAAATCCATCTACATTCATATTTTCAATCTTAAGTAAATCTGTACTTGTAAGAATTGGATTATGAATTTTTAATACCTTACAGTTTTCAGGTTTTTCTTCTAAGATATTTCCGTCTTTACCTATATAAACAGAAGTTGATGTAACTATTTCTTCTCTAATTGCATCAATAGGTGGATTTGTTACCTGAGCAAATAGCTGTTTAAAGTAATTGTATAATGGATTCTTTGCTTCACTAAGTACTGCTATTGGTGTATCTTTACCCATTGCACTAATTCCTTCTGCTCCGTTATTTGCCATTGGAATTATCTTCTTTAAATCTTCATAAGTGTATCCAAAGTTTTTCTGTAATCTCTGTCTTTCTTCCTTTGTATATGATTCAACTTTTTTATTTGGAATCTTTATATCTTTCAAATATACAAGATTGTTATTTAACCATTCACCATATGGTTTTCTTGTTGCATATTCTTCTTTTAATTCATCATCATCAATTAATTTTCCATTTACAGTATCTACAAGAAGCATACGTCCCGGACGAAGTCTATCTTTTACTACTATTTTTGCAGGGTCAATTTCAAGGACACCTACTTCTGATGAAAGAATCAACTGGTCATCATCTGTAATATAATATCTTGATGGTCTTAGTCCGTTTCTATCAAGGATTGCTCCCATGTAATCTCCATCTGAGAAAAGGATAGATGCCGGTCCATCCCATGGTTCCATCATTGTTGCATAATACTGATAGAAGTCTTTTTTGCTCTGTGAAATTGTGTTGTTATTTTCCCATGGTTCAGGAATACACATCATTACTGCAAGAGGCAAATCTACTCCATTCATTACTAAGAATTCTAATGTATTATCAAGCATTGCTGAGTCAGAACCATTTGTATCTACTACAGGCATAACTTTCTGAATAGAATTTTTCATATATTCACTATCCATTGATTCTTCTCTTGCAAGCATGTTATCTGCATTTCCACGAATTGTATTTATTTCTCCATTATGAACAATAAATCTATTTGGATGAGCTCTCTTCCAACTTGGATTTGTGTTAGTTGAGAATCTTGAATGAACCATTGCTATAGCTGATTCAAAATCTTTACTCTGTAAATCATCAAAAAACATTCTAAGTTCTCCAACTAAGAACATACCTTTGTATACTATTGTTCTACTTGACATTGAAACTGTATATGTTCCAACACTGCTGTGTGAAAATACTCTTCTTACAATGTATAATTTTCTATCAAAAGGTAATCCTTTTTCTACATCTTCAGGTTTCTTTATGAAGCACTGCATAATGTATGGCATGCATTCAACTGCCTTAGTTCCTAAAATTTCAGGATGTGTTGGTACTTCTCTCCATCCTAAGAATTCAAGTCCTTCTTTCTCAACTATTATTTCAAGCATTTTCATTTCACGCTTACGGACAAGTTCGTCCTGAGACATAAAGAACATTCCAACTCCGTATTCTCTTTCATTTCCAATGTCAAATCCTAAATTCTTTGTAGCTTTCTTAAAGAACTTATGTGAAATCTGTAACAAAATACCAACTCCGTCACCAGTCTTTCCTTCTGCGTCCTTACCTGCTCTATGCTCAAGATTTTCTACTATCTTTAAAGCATTTTCTACTGTTTCATGAGATTTGATACCTTTAATGTTTACAACTGCACCAATACCGCAGTTATCATGTTCAAATCTTTCATCGTATAAGCCATCTTTTTTTGCTTTCTCAAATAATTCGTTTTGATTCATCGTATCCCTCCTGATAGTTAGAATATAAAAAAGGTACAAAGGACTGCCTCAGTTGCATAGCAACACTGAAGTACGCCTTTGTACCTTTATGCTTACTTTTTTATTTACTTAATTTTATAAACTATTTTTATGACAAAATCAAGTAAAATTAAGTAAAAAATACATATTTTTTTATTTTTTTACTTTCTCTATTTTAAGTATGTGCCTTAACTTAGTTTGTCTTAACTAATTTAACCATTTGGTTTACTTTAGAAAGCCTTTTATAAAAAAATTCTTCCATGCAAAAATGCTTTTCTTTATGCACGGAAGAATTTTTATTTATTAACTATTAAGGAAATCCTTAATCTTCTTACTTCTAACAGGATTTCTTAACTTTCTTAATGCCTTAGCTTCAATCTGTCTGATACGCTCTCTTGTAACATTGAATTCCTTTCCAACTTCTTCAAGAGTTCTTGGATGTCCGTCTCTTAAGCCAAATCTTAAGATAATAACTTCCTTTTCACGTTCTTTCAAATCTTCAAGTAATACATCAATGTGTTCTCTAAGCATAACTGATTCAATGTTAGCTTCCGGAGTAACTGTATTGTTGTCTGCAACAAAATCTCCTAAGTTAGAATCATCTTCTTCACCGATAGGTGTTTCTAATGATGCAGGCTCTCTTGCTATCTGCATTATCTCTAAAACTTTTTCTTCTGTTATATCTAATGCATTGGCTAATTCCTGAGTTGATGGCTCGTAACCTAACTCTAAAGTTAATTTACGCTGCATCTTTGACATTCTGTTAATTGTCTCAACCATATGAACAGGTACACGGATTGTTCTTGCGTGGTCTGCAAGTGCTCTTGTTACAGACTGTCTAATCCACCATGTAGCATATGTACTTAGCTTATATCCTTTTTCGTAATCAAATTTTTCAACACCTTTTATGAGTCCTAAATTGCCCTCCTGTACTAAATCAAGGAAACTCATACCTCTTCCTGTGTATCTCTTAGCAATACTAACAACAAGACGTAAATTAGCTTCTATTAATTTGTCTTTAGCAACAGGATCGCCTTCTGATTTACGTTTGGCAAGTTCAAGTTCTTCTTCTGCAGTTAACAATGGAACTGTACCTATTTCTTTTAAGTACATTCTAACAGGGTCTTCTGTTCCGACACCTTCAAGTAAACCAACATTATCTAATTCAACAATTTCTTCTTCATCTTCAAAATCGTCATCTGTAGGTTCTAAATCAATAGGGCCTTCTGCTGCAAGTGTCAAATCTGCTTCTGTTGGTTCTGCATCAGATGCAGTTTCTTCTGCATTATCCACCTCTTCATTATCAGTATCATCTACCGCTTCCACATCAGTTTTCACACTTGTCTTCTTTGTTAATTTCTTTGTTTCTGACTTTCCGTCTGAATCACCTGTTTTAATTGTCAATCCATTTTCAATTATATACTCGGCAATAGCATCTTTACGTTCGCCTGTAAGTGGCATCCCCTGAAACATGTTATCAACATCAGCAGTTGTAACCACTCCACCATTCTTCTTGCCAAGTTCTACTAATTCTGTCAGTTTTTCTGTAAAGTCTTTCTTCTTCACTACAGCAATCCCTTTCTTTGAATTTGAATAACTCCGACTAATCATGAACTCATAAATATATAAAAACTCTCTTCGTCGAGATAGACCTATCCACATTAAGTGTTGGTTATTCAACTTACAATTATACGCATATGTTTAAAATCCGTCAACATTATTTTTAAATATTTTGTAAAAAAATACGCAAATTTGTATCAATGAGTAGATATTGCATAATTACTGTCTACTTATTATGAATATTTGGTAGGATTATTGGACTGCGTAGCACGAAACAATCCGTAAACATCAAAGTTGGTGCTTTTGATTCCAACATATTTTATTCTGAAATAATTTCTCCTCCGCAAAGCACATATCCATCCTGATATACAACTAAAGATTGTCCCGGGGTCACTGCTCTTTGAGGTTTGTCAAATTCACAATACAATTTTTCATCTTCCATCCACACAGTACAGTCTGCCCCTTCATGGTTATATCTTATTTTCGCAAATGCTCTTTGTTTTCCACTAATACTTTCCTTTGCCATCATATTAACATTGTGCGCAACTACTATCTTTTTAAACAGGGATTCATTGTCGCATACCACAATCTGATTCTTATTGGCATTGATTTCGCAAACATACATATTTTTATTTTGCAATTTCAAACCTTTTCGCTGTCCGACTGTATAAAAAATAATTCCTTTATGTTTTCCAACAACTTCTCCATCCATTGTCACAATATCTCCCGGTATTGCCCTTTTTCCTGTTTCTTTGTATATAAAATTTGCATATTTTCCATCGGGAATAAAGCACATATCCTGACTGTCTTTTTTATATGCAACAGGAATTCCTACTCTTTCAGCAATCTTTCGCACTTCATCTTTTTCATAGCTGCCAAGAGGCATAATTGTATGTTCTAACTGTTCCTGAGTCAGTAAATGTAATGCATATGTCTGGTCTTTTTTTGCCGTTTTTGAATTTTTAATTGCGTACCTTCCATTTTCTAATTTTTCTATCTTTGCATAATGACCTGTTGCAATATAATCCGCTCCTAAATTTCCTGCCTTTTCCCTTAAAGCCTGCCATTTTACATATCTGTTGCATACCACACAAGGATTAGGTGTCTTTCCGTCATTATAAGTTTTAACAAAATATTCTATAACATTCTTATGAAATTCTTCATTAAAATTAAGCACATAATGAGGAATATCCAAATACGCCGCCACTTTCCTTGCGTCTTCCACTTCTGCTATTCCTGTTTCTCCACTTTCAGGAATATCTTTCTGCCACACCTGCATTGTAACGCCAATTACATTGTAACCCTGTTTCTTTAATAAATATGCCGTAACCGATGAGTCAACTCCCCCTGATAACCCTACTACAACTGTTTTATTTTTCATTTTTGACCTCTTAAATATTTCTTATTTTTATAGACATCATGTTGTCTTTTTTCTTATCCTCTATTATAATATTTTTGTAAATAACTTCAAGTAAAGGAAAGGCCATTATACCATATGTAATGACTAATATTATACATGAATATTAAAATAGATAAACGTAGTCAGCGCACAAGGGAAGCTTTGAAGAAAACGCTTGCGCAAATGATGATAAAACAGAATATTAATGATATTACAATTAAAAATCTTGTTGTTCTTGCAAATATAAACCGTTCAACTTTTTATCTGCATTATACGGATATATTTGACCTATTACAAGAAATGGAAAACGACATTATTTCCCAGATTCAGAAGGTACTTGATTCCTATCCTTCATTATCGAGAGCTCAAAGTTACAGTTTTGTAACTGACCTGATTTCTGTTTTTGAAGCAAACAGAGATTCATTAAAAGCTTTAATGGGATATCACGGCGATGCATTTTTTATACAACGTATGGAAGACGTAATCGAAAGTAAGGTAAGAAAACAGATTAATCTTATATATTGTTTTAACAAATCAATTGCCCCTGAATATGTTTATTCGTTTTTAAGAAGCGGTTGTATTGGAATGCTTAAAACATGGATTTTTTCTGATTGCGTTACACCACCTGAAGAAATGGCTGTATTTGTATACAACACAGTCCATGATATTATCACAAGACTCATAGAAGATTCTTCTAAGTAATATATGAAAAATTTTTGATAAACATAAAAAATGAACACAAATTCGTTATCACTAAACGTAACTTATTTGTGTTCATCTTTTTTATCTTTTTATCGCAATCAGTTCTTCATCATCTTCTCTGTTGGTATCAGAAAATTCACTTATAAAACCATAAATATAATTTTCTTAAATACACTGAGGCCTAATTAATTTTCCCTTCAAATCATAATTTATTTTCCAGTCCGTAATCTTTCCAGTTTTCATATCACATTCCTTATATCTTGGTTCTACAGAATCTACCTCTGCCTCTGCTTTTTCTATTGTAGACACACCATTTGCGCATTGAGCATGTCGAGATATGCCTGTTTCTGAGAGTCTGTAGTGCCGTTGAAAGTGTTGTTGTTGCTGAACGTTTGATTGACGACGCCGTTATTCGAAGTATTGCGACATTGTGTTGGTCGGCGACCCCGATCTTTCCGATGCGGGCTGGACGCA
>OGYY01001072.1_pt1 | contig 25041 bp, 24 predicted proteins | sample 1576671 | NCBI WGS metagenome assembly OGYY01 (sample SAMEA3541593, study PRJEB24748) | human gut metagenome | biome: human gut; feature: human-associated habitat; material: faeces | place: China | collected 2012 | reverse complement strand
GCGGCTGGTGGCGTGGTCGAGGATGTTGACTTGCCAGAAGCCGAAACAGAACCTATTGGCCAAGAGGCGCATGACGACACAGGGACGGAAAGAGCCGAGAGCAAACCCAGCGACGAAGCAACAGGCCATGATGAAGAAGCATCTTCCCAGGGCTCTGCCGAGGATCCACAACGCCAAGGATCTACAGTCCGATCAAAAGGCAACTCCACAGCTCCGCCCCAAAACACCTCACAGAAGACATGGGTGGAGGAAACGGAACGCGTCTGGGTCGTCGACAGAGAGGCTTGGACTGAGAGCGTTCCCATCTACGGCACGATAGAGATCTCCGTCTGTAACATCTGCGGAACCGACATCACCGGCAACACCTCCGCCCATGCGAAAGAGCACATGAAGGCCGGTGAAGGATCCGGTCATCATAGTGAAACCCGTCAGAAAATCATCGTCTACAACACTGTGAATCATAAAGAAGAAGGGCATTGGGACACCAAGGTTGTGGGCGGTCATTGGGAATAACCTTGCGCTTATAGATGTCGTAGGTTGGTACGGTAGCTGCGCAGGCGATACTCGCCAATGTCGTTGATTATTGATTCGAGGGCAGCAAGGAGCTGTCCGCGTTGCTCGGGCAGCCTGCCCTGCAACATCACGGGATTCGATGCACCGAGCATGGCGAATTCCACGGGAATTTCCAGCCCTTCGACAAGAGCTTTGATCTCCTGATATTTCTCGATTTCCGTTTCTTCCTCCCAGTTGCCATCCAGAATCTCCTGGTAAAGCTCGGAGTTCTTGTAGATGGTGAGCATGTTCGCGCCGATGAGGGAGGGGCGCGTTTGATTGCAGGCTGCTGTCGTGAGCCGAGCACCTTCGATGCCGCGTCCTTTCCCTGAGATTCCCGCAAGGTAGAAGAACGCATAGGCGATGTCCGCCGCATCCAGGCGCGCACACTGCGCAACGATGTCTTGCGCTGCGTAACCTTTGTTCATGAAGGCAAGGGCGGCATCATCTCCCGTCTCTATCCCGATGGTGAGTCCGGTGTATCCCGCTTCGCGAAGCGCCGCAAGCTCATCGTCCGTTTTCGAGGCGACATCTGTCACGCGTGCGAAGCATCCGATGGTCTTGCACGATGGGAAGTATTCGCGAATGAGGTCGGATATCTCTATCAGGCGCTTTGCTTTCAGAGCAAACGGGTTTGCGCCCGCCAAGAAGACGCGACAGTGTTTGGGCGCTGGCAGGCCGAAAAGGCGCGTCTCGATCTTCGATAGTGGATCGTGGAACCACGCCTGTGCCTCAAGGAGGTCGGATTCCATTGTGGGAAGCTCCGATACCTTGAATTTGAAGGGAAGCTCGTCGTAGAGCGTGCAGAACTTGCAGGCGCGGTGCGTGCAGCCCGCAGTTGCTTCCAAGATGAGCGAATCGGCCTCATAGGGTGGTCTCCAGATAGTTCCCGTGTAGTGCATGATGTGCTCCTTGCTTCGGATTTCCATATGACGATTGGGCTTTCCGTATTCATCATGCAAATGAAGCTTTAGAATTGGAAGTACTGATATTTTTTGCAGTACATAGGAGTTAGGTCTATGGCAAGAAGACAAGGCGAAGAGATAGAGCGCTGCAAGTCGGTTTCCACGCTTCAACGCATGATCGGCGGAAAGTGGAAGATCGAGATTCTCTTCTATGTGGCGCTCAAAGGCGTGAGGCATTTCGGGCAATTGCGACGCTGCATCGGCAACATCTCTGAGTCCACGCTCTCCAAGCAGCTGAAAGAACTGGTGGAAGATGGCTTCCTTGAGCGTATCGACTACGGCGAGGTACCGCCGCGCGTGGAATACAGGCTGACTTCCCAGGGCGAAAGCTTCATTCCCATCCTGCTTGCCATGAAGCAATGGGGAGAAGAAGAGTTGGGACTCTAAGATGGCGGCTGAACCAAGAGAATTCGACGAGCTCGAAAACGTCGATATCGCGCATACGCGGGAAGAATTTCGTTGCTGGCTCGAAAACAATCATGGCAGCGAGCGCGAATGCTGGCTCAAGCTGAAGCGCGGCAGACCCATAAAGGACGTCTTCGCCTATTTAGATGCAGTGGAGGAGGCGCTCTGCTTCGGATGGATAGACGGACATCTGAAATCCTTCGAAGGTTGCGGCGCGCTTCAGCGCTTTACGCCACGCTCGCGAGGAAGCTCGTGGTCGGAGCTCAACAAGGAGCGGGTACGGCGGCTTGAGCGATTAGGAAGGATGACAGATGCTGGGCGCGACTGTCTTCCCGCGATGGGTCCGCGCAGCTTCCGCATCCACGAGGACATAGAAAGAGAACTCAAGAAAGCTCGCTTATGGACCCGCTTCAAGAGCTTTCCGCCACTCTATCAGCGCGTTCGAGCCGACAATATCCAACAAGTGCGTTCGCAGCCTGATGAATATCGAAAGCGGCTCAATCGCCTCATCGAAGCAACGCGCCAAGGGAAGCTTTACGGAGAATGGGACGATTTCAGGCGTTTGAGCATGCAATAGGAAGGATGATCCATGACCATCGAAAAAGCCAAAGAGCACCTGCGCAAATATGCGTGAGCAAAAAAGGGGCGTTCAAGAGGCAATGAGCATTTTGGAACGCCCCTTTTGCTCACTCAATATACAGCTTTACGAATGAGCCATTGCCTATCTTGCCAAGCGCATCCAGTCTTTCTGGCTCGACGACGAACAGCATCGTCTTAATGAGGAAGGCATGGGTCACGACCAATATGTTCGAATCACTCCCATGTAACTTAGCAGCGTCTTGCAAGAACTCCATTGCCCTATTGGCTATTGATTGAAACGGTTCGGCAGTGCGGGTTTCGTCATGTGCCCTTAATACCTCAGCGATCTCCGGCAGTCTTCGGTTCATGTCGTCCAGCGAGTTCGGAGGTCCGATCCATTCCGAAACCCGTCTTGCGAATACGTCGTTGGATTCGGCCTCCATCGAGCCTAAGCACCATTCCCTCAGGCGGGCGTCCTCGACTATGGGGCAGAATCCCTGGCCTGCAGCTTCAAGGCAAATCCGTGCCGTCTGAACCGCCCGTATGGTGTCGCTTGCATAAGCGGCATCCAGCTGTACGGCGGAAAGCGAGCCGCCTAATGCTGATGCAACATCTTCGCCTTCTGCGGTTAATGAAGAGTCGCACCAACCCTGCGCCCTTCCAAGTGCGTTCAGTAGCGTCTGTCCATGTCGCGCAACATAGAATGTGGCCATGGTCACCTTCCTATTCGATGAATGCATTATATGTGCGGCATCAGAGCATCTAATGCCGCATCAAAAGCTCTCCGACGGGTATTCTCTCTGCCACGTGTCGGTCGGGAGATTTTGCGGGCCCGTCACTGTACCCGATTGCAAGCACGTTTATCGGCTCAAGGGTTTCGGGAAGGCCGAACTCGTGGGCGACGACTTCGGGGTCGAACCAGCATATCCACACGCTCCCAAGCCCGAGGCTTGTTGCCTCCATCATCATGTGGTCGGTGGCGATTGACGCATCGATGTCAACAGTGCTCTTGCCGTCAGCTGGGCGCTTCCAGGCTTTCGCGTGATCCGCGCACACGATGATGGCGAGAGGCGCGCTGTAGACATTTGCCGCACGGCTGAGCTTTTCCATCCCGGCCTTATCGTCGACAACGACAAGGCGCGTTGGCTGTAGGTTGGCAGCCGATGGGGACACCCGCGCTGCCTCCAAAATACGAGCGACCTTCTCCTTTTCTACGGGTGTTTCCCTATACGTCCGTACCGAATACCGCCTCTTTGCTAGATCTAGGAAATCCATGGAAAGCTCCTTTCTTCGACAGGTTTCTGCATTCAAGAATAGCTTCCGATTTCACATTGGGAAGAATGCACGATTCGGGTATATACTTCCCAAATGGATAGTAAGGAGGATGTATGGGCGTTCATGCGAAGCGGGAGTTCAACTGTCCGGTGGATGCAACCATCTCGCTCATCGGTGGGAAGTACAAGGCAGTGATACTTTGGCACCTCAAGGGGAATACTCTTAGGTACAGCGAGCTGCATCGGCGCATCCCGAAAGCGACCGACAAGATGCTGGCCCAGCAGCTTCGCGAGCTTGAGCGAGACGGCCTCATAAAGCGCGTGGTCTACCCCGTTGTGCCACCGAAGACCGAATACTCTCTCACGCCTGAAGGCGAGACGCTCTATCCAGTGCTCGACGCCATGTGCGATTGGGGCACGAAGCACATGGATCAATGAGTCAAGAGCGGCGTCCCCTTGACTCATTAATGTCTGTTCAATGAAATGTTTTCCGATTCGGGCAGTTTGGCGCTTCGATTGAATTAACCAACACGGCGGAAATGCCTACATCGAGGGACGCTTTTCGGCGTACGAAACACCGCTTCTCTTCTTGCATCTTAATTATACCGTGATTTATTCCCAAAAAAACAGGCTGCATTTTTCGAGATTGCTTGTATATCCTCGACGATGGTCTTTTATTCGCCGATGGGTTTTTCTTTCGTTTAAACGAAATGCTTTTGGACCAAGAGCGCATACGAGACCGATCTGCCGTTCGTGCGAGAGGAGAGAAATGGTGCGTTCAAGCGATCCCGTATTCGATTCCGAACAGAAGCACTTGAGGGAGGTGCATTCCAATCTCTCGAAGGCCAATGAGGCGATCACGCGTAGGATCGAAAAGATCGAATCCGATGCGAGGGCAGATAGGTCTTCCATGACGGAAGACATCAGGCCAGATTTCACCGACGCATCGGCCACCATTGAGACGCTTGCCGCATACGAGGCCGCTAACTCCATAATCAAGCAACATGAAAACGAACGGCGGATAAACATCGAAAAAGTCAAAGCCATTTCCCTTCTGCTGAAAAGGCCATACTTCGCGAAGCTGATCTTGCGGTTTCCCAACCGAAGCAAGCCTCGGGAGATATATCTTGGAGCCGTCGGCTTCTCGGACAAGGAGAAAGGGCAGCTGGTCTACGACTGGAGATCTCCCGTTGCCGAGGTGTATTACAACCAGTCGCAGGGAAGGGTTTCCTATGAGGCCAACGGGAAGACGATTGAGGCGGATCTTGACCTTCGGCGGCAATTCAAGATAGACGGCAGCGAGCTCATCGCGTACTTCGACACAGACATCGCCTTGCAGGATGACCTACTCATTGAGTCGTTGTCACGGGCCCGCTCTTCGCGCATGGAAGAAATCACGGCGACGATCCAGAAGGAGCAGAACGCAATCGTGCGCGCTCCTGACGCGCCTGCGATCCTGGTGTCGGGCGTTGCCGGCAGCGGAAAGACCTCGGTTATGCTTCAACGCTTGGCGTACCTGTTCTTTCAGAACCGCGGCAGCCTGAAACCGGAAAACGTGGTGCTTATAACTCCGAACGTCATGTTTCAGGAATACATCGAGAACGTGCTCCCGGAGCTTGGCGAGAAGAACCCGCGCATGCATACGTGGAATAGCTTGAAGGAAGAGATATCGGGGCTTTCGGCAGTCGAAGACGCATCGCTTATGCCTGACGAGATGCTTGATCTTGTCAGGAGCGAGTTGGGAAAGGAGGAACCGGCCGAGACGTGCCTGGAAGCCGAGAACATAAGGTACGTGCTCATAGACGAGGTTCAAGATTACACCCTTGAACAGCTTAACGTCATCGCCTCGTACTATTGTCGCGCTCGCTTTCTGCTCTTAGGGGATCCGAATCAGGCTCTCATCGAAGGATTGGCTTCCTTCGATGAGATACGGGAACTGTTCGCAAAGCACAAGGGGTCAGTCAGCGAGGCGCATCTCGCTATAAGCTATCGGTCAACAGCGGAGATTACGCGACTGTTCGCATCATTTGCCGGATTCGATGAATATCTTCGCATCGAATCGATCCAAAGAAATGGCTCTGAGCCACGAATCTTGGAATGCAAGGATAACGACTCCTACAGAGAAGCACTCGCATCTGAGATCGAGAGAATCGTTGCGGGTGAATACGCCACAGAGTCAGCGGCTATCATCACGCTTCAAACAGAAGAATTGGAGCGCGTCCAGTTGAAAATTGCTGAGTATCGCGAATACGCGAGCGTGAAGCCTTTGGATGATATCAGGGTACTGACGCTTGAAGAGGCCAAAGGGCTCGAATTCGACCATGTGATTTTAGTCGACGTCTCGAAGACGGCGCTTAGCGAAACAGATTTGTGGAGAAGACGGCTTTACACCGCAATATCACGTGCAACCAAATCATTTGTAGCGCTGAGTCGAGGTCCTATGTCGCCACTTCTTGCACAGCAGCAATGCGCTCCCTGCTCATTCGAGAGTTAGGTTGCAAAGCTTTTTTGTTCGACTTTATATTCAGTAGGGCTGTTTGCGCGCTCTATCGCATTGTCATGAAATCATCTTGAACGTTGACGTGCGCTCCGATGACATCTCGACTCAGTTGATTCTAATATAAGCGGGGATGAAGCGTGACCTTGACATCGAGCTGTCACGCATCGCTCAGCGACATTCCATGAACGCGTCGGAAGGAGTAAAAGGGACGTTCCAAAACGCTCATTATCATGATGCTTAACTCTTAATCCAATGAGTTCTGTTCCTGCCGATGAGTATTTTGGAACGTCCCTTATACTCCGACTTCGCAGGCCACTACGCCAGGGCGAACCGCGTCTTCAAATGTCTCCACTCCATCCCAGTCGCAGAAGATCTGGGTGGAAGAAACAGAGCGCGTCTGGGTAGTCGACAAGGAAGCCTGGACCGAGAGCATTCCCATCTATAGCGCGGTGGAAGTCTCCATCTGCAACATCTGCGGAACCGACATCACTGGCAACACCTCCGCCCATGCGAAAGAGCACATGAAGGCCGGTGAGGGATCGGGTCATCATAGTGAAACCCGTCAGAAAATCATCGGCTACAACACTGTGAACCATTCTGAAGAGGGACACTGGGAAACAAGAGTGACCGAAGGACATTGGGAATGAGTATCTTTGTGCCAATGGTGTCTTGCAAATAAAGGAGAGGCTTCGGTAGTTTCTGTGGTAGGAGGCTTGCGGCCTAGGCGAGCCTCCTACCACAGAAACTACCGAAGCCTCAAACTTTTTTATCTCAGATTTTGAGCGTATAAACAACTGTTCGAGAATTATCGGTTTGGTAACTGCAAGTTGCGAATGTCCAAAACAAATCATCAGAGCGCTGTGGCTGGATCAAAACAAGATCGCTATTTCGAATTGAGCTTTTCACGTAATCATGCATCTCGGCGTATGAGTCGAACTGAGTTCCAACCAGCTCCTTGTTGGCGTTCACAATGTCAACAGCGCATACTTCAAGTTCCAGCGTCTCTCCTCTGCGTTTGTAGACGATGATGCGGTTATGATCACGAGCGAATCCTTCGTCGATGAAGTCGGCGAACTCGGCAAACACAGAACCGTCAGACATATGATGGCCATAGACCATAACGAAGCGAGAATCTATCGTGCATTCGCAATCTATATAGGGCGTGCCATACGCTCCCTGGCCAAATACGTCCCTATAGAGATAAACATTCGGGGCGTCAGGCATGGCCTGTGCTATAGGCTCGTCTATGCTTGTGCCAGGCACCTCGATCCAAGCGACGACCTCTGCAGGAAGACTATCCCAGTCGATCTGCCTTTCTGGCTCTTCTTGATCGCTCAGATTATCGACCATCTCTGCAATCTCGATGCGTTCCTCCTCTGACGCACAAAGAATGGTGAGAGTGAGCGCTGTGAGTATGGCGATGACGATTACACTCGTGGCCTTCGCCGCCTTTCGTATTCTCTCCATCTTTTGCTCCTTGTATCGAAAAAGGGTGGGACGCATGGCGTGCGCCCCACCCTGTCGTTCAATCGCCGTCAGCTAATGCTTCTCAGCAAAGGCGAAGGGTCGGATTTAGTCCTCGTCGGCTCCAGCCAAAACTTCCTCTTCCATCTCAGTGATGGTTTCGGTCTGCTTGCGGGAGTGTCGGACAAAGGCATAGGTCGCTCCGGCGATGCCGCAGAGCAGGATCACCGCGACGCTTGCCGTGATGGGATCGACCTTAGCGAACGCTCCGGTCTTCGGGTATCCCTTACCTGGGTTCTCCGGCTCTGGCACGGGCTCGGGAAAACTCACGGTCTGGCCGTCGTCGTTTACGTCCTCGTGGGTAGCGACGATGTTCTCCTGTGCGTCTGAGAGCTTCTCGAAGAACACGATGTCGTGACCCGCGAGCTCGCGCGTGTCAATCTCGACCTCGACGTCGATGGTGCCGTCCGGCGTCTCGGGCGCGAACTCGGTCGTGCTCACGATAGGAAGCCCATCATCGCCTGTAAGTGGATTTCCCGTCCCCTTGTCCATGAGCATCGTGAAGAGCTTGTAGGCGTTGCCTGGAGTGAGACCCGTGTAAGCCACAGTATCGATGAGCTTCACATGCTCGCCGACGGTGCCGACGCTCGTGCCAGACTCGGCATCACGCGCTTGGGTTGCGATGTCAACCACGTTCACGGTCTGGTCAACATCGTCGATGTCGGCATGGACCATGTACTCTGCCCCCTCGAATTCCATGGTCTCGAATGCCACGAGCTGCTTGCCAGCTAGGGATGCGCCTACGAAGGTGAAGGTCACGTCCACCGTGCCGCAGGATTCCTCTGCAGTGAAAGTGGTGGACGCCGTGATCTCATTGCCTTCATCGTCAAGCGCGGGCTCGCCGGTGACCTTGTCCATGAGGGTTCCGCTCACGGTGTACTCGTTTTCGGGGACGAGCCCCGTGTATTCGATGGTGTCCACGATGGTGAGCTCGTCGCGGGCTTGGCCCTCGTGGGTTCCGCTCTCTGAGTCCACAGCAGTCGTCTTCATGGTTTTGGGCATGTTCTCAAGCGTGAACTCGTGCGTCTGCGCCATGGCCCCGCTCTCGTCCCACTCGATCATGCCCTGGTCGTTCACCTTGAAGTCGGTGACGGTGGAGTTGCCCTCTTCATCGAGGTCTACGATGGCGTAGCCCTCGGGTGCGGACACCTCCTGGGTGTGGTAGTTGCCGTGCTTCGCGTAGGCAAGCGAGATGATGCCGTTCTCGTCAGTCGTCATCTCCTCGTCGAAGGTGTCCTCGTCGTTCCAGATATGGAAGACGGCTCCTACGACGGACACCTCAGGATCGAGGGCGTCAACCTTCTTGATCGAAGGGTTGGTAGGCTCGTCGGTTACGGCTTCCTCGTGGTCGTAGACCGCGACACCCTGTCCTGCGTATTCGAGCGCCACGGTCTTCTCGGTCACGTCGAGCGCGTAGCCATCCTTTGCCTTGGCCTCGTAGACCGTATAGGTTCCCAAGTATAGCTCAGGCGTTGTCGCCTTGCCGTCCTCGCCCGTGGTGAGAGTGGCCACGATCTCGCCCTCGTGCGCACGGATGGTGCCGTCGGGCGTCTGGATGGTCTCCGCCGCCTTCACGATGTAGACGGACTCATCCACGGCCTCTCCCGTCCAGGAGTCGGACTTGGCGACGGTGATGGTCGCCTTCTGGGGCATGTTGGAAAACTCGATCACGAGATGATCGTCCCACCCGTTGTAGTCAGCGTCCACGTGGAACGCCTTGCCCTCGAGCTTTTTCACATAGCCGTACGGTGCCTGGACCTCCTTGAGCGTGTAGTCGCCCTCTTCCAGAAGCATCGGCAGCGTCAGCTCGCCGCGCTCGTTGGCCGTCCAGGTGTCGATTGTCTCGGTTGCGGGATAGTGGGAGGTGTAGGTGATGAGTGCCCCGCTCGCGTCCTCAAGCTGGAAGCTCACGGGCAGCGGCACCTGCTTGCCGGTCTCGGCGTCCACCTTCACCACCTTGAGAGGCGTCTGGGGGATGTGGTCGTTCACGAGTGCGGGAGGTTCGTATTCGCCCTCCTCGCGGATGGTGGTCTTCCAGTCCTCCACGGGAAGGAGCGTCTTTCCCCATTCGGCCTTGAAGGCGTCGGTCACGTCTTGCGGGATCAGCTCGTGCACGCGGTAGGTGCCGTAGGCGAGCGCGCCGGTCCAGTTGCCTGGCTTGCTCCAACCGTTGACGTCGGCGTTGTCGTCCTTGGTGGTGGCAAGGCCGTTCTCGTCCACCGTGATGGTGCACACTCGGTTGCCGGGCTCGACGAGCTTGCCTGTCTCGGGCGAGAGCACGGCGCTCTCCGAGTCGTTGTAGAGCTCGAACTTGACCCCTGGGACGAGCACGCGCACGACCTCCTGTGGCATGTCGCCGCTAGGAGAGTCGTAGATCTCCACGGGCACTTCCTTCACAAGGCGGAAGTCGCCGCGTTTCACGGTGTCGGGCACCTTGGGCGAGTTGTAGGTGTAGACGGACTCGCCGACCGCGCCGTCTTGCGTGATGCGCACGCAGAACACCTTTGGATCCCCGCCGTGCCCATCGTCGAGGTTGTAGCCCTGGGGCGCGCGGGTCTCCTGGATCAGCACCGTTCCCAGGGGAATCGATGCGTCGCCGTTGGTTTGGTAGTAGAGAGGATCTCCCGAGTGCTTGTACTCGTCAGCCAGGTAGGCGAATCCATCGGCATCCGTCTCGAACACCCAGGTACGCGCAGGCGCGCCGGACGCCTCGGCCGATGCCGCGTCAGCATAGTCGCCCGCGTAGTAACGGGCGGTGAAGAGCGCGCCTTCGAGCGTCGCATCGCCTTCGGGCGCGCTCTCGTTGGTATCGGCGTCAACCTTTCCGACGAGCATTCCCACGGGGTCTGACTGCGGGATGTCGGATACGGTCTTGCCGTTCACCCGCGTGGTCTCGTCCGACCTCACCTCAACCGGATACACGGTCGGGTCGAGCGCATGTCCCGGAGCCTGCTTGGTCTCACGCACCCAGTAGCTGCCCGGCTCAAGCTCCTCCAGTATGCCGTAGCCATCCTCGTCGGTCGTGATGGAGCCCGCGACATCCGTGAGCCCCGAGTTGCGGTACACGGTGTACACCGCGCCCTCCACGGAGTAGAGCGGATTGCCCCCGCACATCTCCTCGTTGGCAGTGACCTTCAGAAGGTCGATCTTGCCATAGGGGGTGTACTTGAACGAGAGGATCAGCTGGTTTCCCGCGCCCGTGTAGAGCATGAACGCCTCGAAGTTCGAGGGGACCTCGCCCTGCATGCGCGAGATCTTTCGACCGGTCGCATCGTCGTTGCACATCGTGCCCGATGAGTCGAAGCCGATAACGTTGTAGCGGCACCATTCCTTGAAGGACTCGTTGCACCCGTAGAGCGCGTAGCTGCCGTTGCTGGAGAACGTGTCAGAGAGCAGGATGTGCGCGAGCGCCGCATAGCGCGCATCCGTCATGGCCGTGCCGTCATACCACGTGCTTGGCCAGAGGCTCGCATCGAATCCCGGGCTGCCGTAGCTGAACCAGAGGTCCGCTACGGTCTCCGCATCGCGGCCCGATGCTGAGCTTATAGCGCTTTTGGTGTAGGTGCCTGAAGGCGGCGTTGCCGCAGAGGGGTTCCCGCAATAGGCCATCTCGCCATCGGCGTACATCCATGTGGTCGTGTATCCCGCGTAGGGGATCTTGCCCCCGATGCTCAACGAGGCGGTCTCTGCGGCGAATGCGCTTTGCCCCGTGACCGCAAGAGAGCCTATGACCGAGCTCAGGGCGATAAGCGCTGCGAGCAGGCAGCGCAGGGCCTTCGAGCCGGAAGTGCCAGTCGTCGTAACTTCCATGTCGCACCGCCTATCGGGAGACGGGCTCGGCCTGGCGAGCCTCGCGGGTCTGATTGGCCGATGCCTCACGTGCCTCCTTGGCCTTGTCGTCGAGCGATGCGAGGTAGGCCGCCCTTCCCTTGTCGATGCCCTCCTTGAGCGCAGCGGGCATCACCTTTATGACCTCGCGCACCTGCTTGCCATCCTCGTCGAGGGTGGGGCTGCCGTCCGGCTCCAGCACACTCTTCTTCAGCCATACCTCCTTCTCGGCCAGAAGGGGGATGTCTCGGTAGTTCTCGCCCTTGAATCGGGACGGGTTCACGAAGAGGGGGCTGAACTGGCTGTAGCTCACATCCTGTCCGTTGACCAAGGTGCCCTTGGGCAGCGTCACCGAGTTGAAGGTCTTGGTCTCGCCGGTCTTCCTGTCCTCGTACTCGATGCCCTCGTGCACGAAGTTCTTGTGCAGGGTGATGTAGACGTTTTTCTTGTCGTCCATTTTGCTTTCTCCTTTGCGTCTTGTGTCCTCTTGGGGTCGATTGGTGGAATGCCCCTGTGGGTGCCCCGTCAGCCCATAGGCACCACCTCCTCTCTTGCTGGCATGCACCTAGAACCCGCTCGCGATGTCTCGTGCCCAGGCTCCGCTCTTCACGAGCGACAACACGAGGAGGATGCACATGGCGAGGTACTGGAGCGCGTAGGTGAGCCCATTCGCTATCGCGTCTATGGGCGTTCCGGTTCCCGGGTTCACGGCGACGATGCCGCCCAGGATCACGGGGAAGCTGATGAGCAGGATCAGAATAATGAGCCCTGCGATGCAGACAGCACCGAAGCTCTTCAGGTACCCGAGCCCGATCTGGCGCGTCTGGTCGAAGCCAAGAAATGCCAGCGGAATCGGGGAGAACGCCGCCATGACGTAAAGCTGTATCGCGCGCGCCCAGCAGACGACGAGCGCCACGATGTATGCGACGAGCACGACGAGCCAGCTGATGACCGCGAAGACGAGCAGCGCCAGGAGCGCAGACAGGTCGTCATCGCCCGTTACGATCGAGACCGCCGTCATGTCCAGTGCGCCGCCAGTGCCGAAGAGGCCCTCCACACGGTCTATCGCAAGGCCTATGACCTCGTAGATGGCCGCCATGAGGTCGAAGGAGTGCTGGATCAGGAAAAGGAATACCGCGAAGAACACGAGGAGGAACACCACCTCCTTCACGCCCGGGAAGGATTGGTTGCCATCCATGCGCTGTGATATCTCGATGAGCTTCAAGGTGAACACGAGCCCGAGCACGCCGCAGCCTATGGGCAGCACCGCCACCTGCCAGACGCCTCTGGCGATGTCGTACATGGACACTTCTCCTGCGCTGGCGAGCATGGTCTCGAATGGTGCCGAGAGCACGCCGTTAGCGCCAAGTGAGCGCATCACGTCGGTCTGAGCCGCGAAGATCCAGTTGCACCAGTCACGGAGCACTCCGCAGAGCCATGCGTTGATGTCATCCGCGATCGAGCCCCAAGCGAGCTGCGTGGGAATAAACAGCGTGGAGAGCAGCATGAAAGTGGCTGCGAACGCCACTATGAATCGTCTGTTCGTGACGAGGCTTTTGACTTTGCCCATCCCTATCAGAGCGCCTCGATCGTGCCATCGGATGAGCGCGTAACCGAGATCATGGTCGATGCCCCATCGTCGAGCGTGAACGTTGTCGTAGCCGCGTTGTTGGCATAGTCTATCCACGCCTCCGCATCCCAGATGGCGCGGGTCGCGCTCGGGGACACGGCTGCTGCACGCGCCGAGACGGCGGCCTCGATCTTCGCGGCGTCGATCCCCATCGCCTCTTCGAGCTTGGAGGTGACGCCGGTGAAGCTAAGCGACCTGTCCCCGACCTGCACCTGCCTGTATGCGCAGGCGAGGGCGTCCGATCTAAGCACGGTATCTGCGCCGTCGCTCCTAACAGAGACGAGAACAGGGCTCGCGGCATCGGTCATTGACTTCGAGGCGAGCACGGTGGCCTCTATGCCGGAGGAAAGCAGCTCCTCGTCGTCAAGCGTCCAGTAGGTCACCTCAGTGCCGCCGTCCTTGGTCTCGACGAAAGCTCCCTTGACGATGGAAAGCGTGCGCGTTGCGTCGTCCACGCCAACCCACGAGGTTCCGACGAGCGATTCGATGCCAGAATTCGCTTCGCCATCTGCAATATCGGTTTCGGACTGAGGGTTCTCTACTGCTGCCTCCTCTGCCGATTCGACAGCAATTCGGCCTTCGGTCGCCCCATTTTGGGCGAGCGTGCATCTGGCGACGCCCGAGCCCACGAGGAGCACCGCGGCCACGATGGCCGCAGCGAGCATGAGCTTGTTCTTTCTGGTCATGTTTCGTCCTTCCTATCTGATCTTGATGGCGCTCACGAAGTGCGATGCGCCGCTTGCAATCGTGCAGGCCGCACCCGAGTGCGGCTCGTGGATGTAGCGGTCGTCCCCGATGTAGATGGCCACGTGCCCGGGCCTCCAGAGGATGTCGCCGGGCGATGCCTCTGACACCGGCACCTTGCGACCGAACGCTGCCTGATCCTCGGAGTTTCGTGGGATGGCAATGCCCGCCTGCCGGTAGCAGTATTGGGTAAGCCCAGAGCAGTCGAGGCCCACGCCCGGCGTCGTTCCGCCCCATACGTAGGGCACGCCTAGCTGGCTGTAGGCGGCGGCGATGACCGCGTCTGCCGAGAGTGCCCCTCTCTCAAAATCCTCCACGGTCATCGAGTCGAAGCGGCGCAGGTTGTAGGTATCCATGGCGGACTTGAGGGAGTCCACATAGGCCGAGCTCGTTGCCCATCCCGCATCCTTGAGTCCCTCCGCCATCTTGTCGGAGGAGCGCTCGGCGATCGCCTGCTGGATGAGGGCATTGGCGCTGTAGTGGGATGCCTGCAGGAACACGCGGCTTCTGAAGCGAATGCACTCCACATCTCCTTTGAACACCGTGAAGTACGCCGTTATGGTGGTGAAGGTGCCGGGTGTGTACTCCTCTTGGGTCGTCCATCCCGCCTTTCCGACGACTTCCGGCGCCGATGCAAAAGACGACGCCCATTTCATTCCGAATAGGTTGTGGTCGCGCGTCGCGAGCTGGCTCATGGTCTCACCCTGTCCCGACTCGCAGATGATCTGCGCGATGGTGCACCCAGCGGGGTGACCGAATTCCTCCTGGCAACGAATGGCTTCCTCGACCATCTCATAGGTGATGTAGGGCGGAAGCCCCTCCATGGAGCGCTTCTTGTCTTCTGCGTCCCAGAATCCGAACAAGGCCGAGATTATCTGGCCTATGACGAGCGCGACGAGTACGAAGGCGATGACCCCGCAGAGCACCCCACCGCCTGCGGCAATCCCGCTTCCGCCGACCGTGCCAGCGATGGCTGCGTTGCCGGACGATGAGACGGCCGTCTTCGTGGCGGCCCCCGCCGCTTGGGCGGCGTGGCTCGCTTGCGCCTGGCTAACCCCGTTGACGCTTGCCGCTTTCGCCTTCTTCGCGCCTTGGGCGCTCGTGCTCTTGGTGGCTTTTGCGCTCGCGCCCGACCCCTTAGAACCGCCTGAGGCGGAGTGGGCCCCTTTCGCCTTCCTATCCCGCATGGCTGCGATCGCCCGCTTTGCGCCTCGCCCGGTGTCGTAGGCGTTACCCACCCCCTCGAACTCGTCGGTGTCGTCGAGTTCGGATATTGCCTGGCGCTCCAGCACCTGGCGAACCTTGAGTCGTTCGCTTGAAGTGTTGGCCGTCTGGAATCTTGCGGATGCATCCCCAGCACCTGATGCGCCATCGGAATCCGCATTTGCTGTGCCCGTATCCGCCGATGTGCGGACGTGTTTCTTGGAGGGGCTTGCCTTGCTCGTTGCCCTCGTGCCAAGCGCGGACTGTTTCTCGCTTAGGGCAGAGAGGCTTTGGCTCTCGTCGTCCTTCACGATCCCTGCGCTCACGGCATCGAGTTTATCGGCGGTGACGATATCCGAGATCGAGGCGCTCGTGTTGTCGAGGCTTCTCGGATCCATTTAGTTCTTGCTCCTCTTCGCGTTCTTCTCGAAGACATGAGCTCGCTTCAGCTGCGCGATCTCCTCAGGTTTGGTGTTCCAGAGGTCGTAGAGAGCGCCTTTGGGGAAGTCGTCACGGATGGGCACGCGCGCCCCTCCCGCGACGAGAAGACCCTCTCCAGCCTTGATAGACTCGTCGATGTACTCACGCTCGGCACTGGAGAGCGACAGCATCTCCGCCCACGCGGCGAGGTCCTGGCTCGCCTGCTTGTGAAGCAGCATGAAGTCCGAGTTCAGAACCATGGTGCGGGCGCGCTCGTGAGTGAGCATGTGCGAGGTGTTCTGGGAGATGCCGGTGCAAATCAAGTTAAACTTCCTCCCTTCCGCCCAGAACTTCGCGAAGTAATCGATGATGGTGGGGTGGCCGAAGAGCGACTGGACTTCATCGATATAGAGCCAGGTGGTAACACCCCGCTCGAAGTTCGCATACATCCGGTTGCGCACGGCCTCTAACGCGGTGAGCATGCCGAACACGCGCATGTTGGTGGAGAGGTCGTGAAGGTCTATGTTGGTGATGCGGTTGTGGAAGCCGACGTTGGACTGGCGGTTGAAGAACGACAGCGCGCCGGTGACGTATCGCTCGTAGCGAAGGGCTATGTCGCGCGCCTCCACCTCAGGTTGCTCGACGAGTATCTCGTGGAAATCGGAAAGCGTTGGCATTCCCTCGCCGCCTGAGCATCTCGCGTAAGCCGCCTCAACGCATCTTGTGATGATCGACTTGTCCGCCTCGGGAAGGCCTTCGGAAGACTCCGCCATCATCGCGCTCGAAAGGGCCAAGAAGGCATCGATCTTGAAGGCGAGCTGCGCGGCGTCGGCGCGCCCCTCCACATCTGCCAAATCGAAGGGGTTGAGCGCGGTGTCCGCATCGGGCGCGAGCCGGACGTTCACGCCGCCGAGGGCCTCGATGAGATTTCCGTACTCGCCAGCGGGGTCGAAGATGATGATCTCATCCTCCGGATAGGCGAGCACTGTATTGGTGATTTCGCGTTTCACAGAGAAGGACTTCCCGGAACCGGGCTTGCCGCAGACGAACCCCATGGGACTCGCGAGCTTCTTGCGGTTGCAGATGACGAGGTTGCCAGACTGCTTCGACTGCCCATAGTAGCCCCCGCCCTCCTGGTTGAGCTCTAACGATGCGAAAGGCATCTGCATGGCGATCTGCCCGGTTGTGAGGTAGCGGGTGACATCGACGTGGTTCATCCCGAGCGGCAGCACCGAGTTCAGAGCCTGGCGCTGTCGATAGTAAAGCGGCTCGATGCCGAGCGAGTTTCCTTGCCCGACGGAGATGATCTGATCGACCTGGCGCTCAAGCGCATCAACAGTATCGGCATAGGTGTAGATGAGGCCGGTGTAGGTGAAGAGGCGCTCGTTCTTGTTTCGAAGGAAGTCGAGGAGCTCCTCCGCCTCCTCCTTGGAGTAGCGCAGCTCTGGAGGCAGGATCGTATAGTCGTAGCCCTTCTTCATGGCGCTCATCTGCTCGTCGATTATCTCCTTATCCATCCAGTCAAGTTGGCGCTTCACGAGCGCGAGGGCATCTGATTGCGCGATGGGCTGGATGTGCAGGTTCACCGACAGTGGCATGGGAAGATCGATGATGTTAGCGAGGTAGTAGTCCTCAAGCATCGATCCGAACGTGCGGATGGAGAGCACGCAGCCGTACGTCTCGTCGATCCTGAAGATGTCCGAGCGTCCGCTGGGCTTGAAGTTCACGAGCGCGGGAGCGATCAGGTCGCGCGTGCGTGTGTTCGAGAAGGGATTCACCTTGTCCCATGCGAACGTGAACGCCGCCTTCGGACGAAGCTGGGAGTGAATCGCGCTCAAGCGCTCGATGCCGTTTAGGGCATGCGCCTCGCAGCGGATGCGCGAGAGCGTGTCGATTACGTCGCCCTTGATGCGAGAGAGCTTTGGCACGGCCTCCCATACATCGCTTGCACCGACCATATAAGTAAGATAGCGATGGCGCGTGAGGTTGGAGACGCCCTCTCGCATCTTATCGTTCAAGATCTGGTTGTATTCCTTGGCGTACTTCTCCGTGTTGGGGTCGGACGCCTTGAAGAAGCGCTTCTTTCCGATCTCCTCTTCAGGGATGGGGACGTTCGCAATGGTGAGCTGCACGCACGAGTCCGCGCCGAAGTAGTTGTAGAGCGAGGAGAGCACCGTGAAGATGTTCTGCTGGTTCTCACGGCGCGCCGACTGGTAGGAGATGTCCGAGAACTCGATCGTCTGCGAGAAGAGCCCTTCCTCGACCTGCGCGATGCCGTCCTTGTAGATGGCGTCGTAGCCGATGAAGGAAGCTATGTCGCCCGCTGATGCCCTTGCCTTCTTCTGGCGTTTCAGCTTCTCCTCATGAGCCTTCTTCGAACGATCGGACTTTGAGGACATGCCAGTGAGTTGCCGCATGAGGCTCGATTGAGAGCCGCCCCGCTCTCGCTCGGCTCTGATTCGGGCCTTTGCGATCTTCTTCTCATCCTTGAGCCTCTTCTTGTCCTCTTTCATCTCTTTCTTTGGCTTCCTCGTATTCTCTGGTTGGCTCATTGGCCTCCGCTCCTTTGCGTTTGGACATCCTCTTCGCCCTGCGACTTGGCGCTCCTCGCTCGATGCGCGCCAGATGCTTCGGTGCCGGGCTCTCATAGAGGAGTCTCTGGTCTTTCAGATGGTGGGAAAACAGAAGGGGTGCGAACTTCTCCGCGCGCATCCCGAATGGACGCCAGAAACCGGCGAGCCAAAACGGGATCGATGCGCACATGACGGGGAAAGCGGCGTCGGCGACTTCTATGCCGATCCAGAAATGGCATATCGCTGCCACGAGGATCGCCGATCCGAAGCCCCCCGCCACGCAGACGAGCGTGCGAAAGGAGAGCTTCCCGACGATCTTCTCCTCGTATTCGCCGATGTCCTTCTGAATGGGGATCTGAAGCGACATAGCTCATCGCCTCACTAGGCGGGGAGCCAGGACGTGTCGAGCATCCCGAAGTAGACTGCTGCGGCGATGATAATCGCGCCGCCAGCTATGGTGGATATGGCGGAGGCAATCTGCGAGCCTCCCTGCTGCTCCCTGATGGCGAGTCCGAGCGACACCGCGCCCCAGACGACCAGAAAGCCGCCGAGGAAGGTGACGCAGCCAGAGACAAGGCTGATGATGTTTGCGAGCATTTGCCCTCCTTTGCCGTCTTTCGCGCTGCCGCCCTGAAAGTGGAATGGGCCAGCTGCGCGCCGATGATAGAATTGGGTTCGCAGGGGCGCTTGCGCGCTCCTTTGCGTCTTTCGGCTGCGGCAGCGCCTGGGTGCGTGGAATCACCCAGGCGTCTTGGGGATCCGCCGATCCTTGCCGCAGCCGCACATTTCAGGTCTCCATCAGCTCTCCTTCCCGTCGGGCGCGGTACCGCCTGAAGTCGAAGAGCCCGGATTTCTCGGCTCTTGCCAGCAGTGATGCGCGGGGGTGCGACGAAAGCATGTACTTCTTGTCCTTGAACGCTTGCGCCCCGTTTATGAGCACGAGCGCCTCATCCTTGGGCATGCGTGAGATCTCGGAGCCCTGCATGAGGTCTCGCTCTATGAGGCCGTAGTTGTGCGTGTAGGTGGGGTTGTTCCCGCGAGAGTCGTTCACGGAGACGTTCGCGACCGTCTGCTTGCCGATCATCTCCGCGATCTTCTGATTGGTATCCGCCGACTTGCCGCCCAGATAGAGCATCGTGTCGCAGGCGTTCACGATCGTCGCCGCGTTGTTCTCGCCGTAGTTCTCGTCAAGCTGCGAGAGGGACTGGCAGATCATGGATACGGCGATATTGCGGCTTCGGGTGACCGTGATCATCCTTTCGAAGTCGGGGATGGTGCCGATGTTCGCGAACTCGTCGAAAACGAAGTGCACGCATCTCGGGAGCCGTCCCGCAAAGCGCTTGAGCGCACACTCGCAAAGGGTATCGAGCGCTTGTTGCATGAGGAGCGCAAACACGAAGTCGAAGGTGGAGTCTGTGTCCGACATCGATGCAAACACGGCGACCTTCGCATTCGCATCTCCCATGTGATCGAGAGCCATCTCGTCAAAGCGGAGAAGTTCGCGCATCTCGGCGATGTCGAAGGGCTTCATGCGTACGTTACACGAGATCATGATGGATTTGAGGGTCTTGCCCGCTGCAACTTTGAACTGTTTGTAGCTCGATAAGGCGAAGTCGTCCTCGGGTCGCACGGGCTCTGCCACCTTGACCCACGCCCAATCGCCCGCATCCGTGGCAAATGCCCGGGAACTCGGATCGAACGTACTACCTTCGGACACCTTCATGAGGCGACGCCCCGTTTCGAGCTCTTTGAAAAGCATGTCGAGCGGACTCAGGTAACCTTCATCATCCTCGCGGGCATCCGCTAATGCGAGAAGCGAGAGGAGGCCGGGTATGTTCCTGTCCTCCTCCGGGCAATGGTCGAGGAGATATGCCACAAGAGCCGTATAGAGAAGCTTCTCGGCGTTCACCCAGAAAGGGTCTGTCGCGCTCTCACCTTCTGCGGTGGTGTTCCTGATGAGGCACTCCACGAAGCGCAGAAGCCCTGCCTCGTCCTTGATGTATGCGATGGGGTTGAAGTGCATAGAACGCGAGAAGTCCACGGTGTCGAACGTCTTGATCTCGTATCCCAGCCATTCGAGAACCCATCCCATGTCGTGGATGAGCGTTCCTTTGGGATCCGTTATGAAGAAGCTCGCGTTGGCCTGCATAAGGTTGGGCTTCACGTAGTAGCGCGTCTTGCCGGTGCCAGGCCCTCCGACGACAAGCACGTTGTTGTTCGTCTCCGTCCTCTGGTCGTGTGCGGCATCCTCCAGGCGTTTGCGCGCGGATGCCGTGAGGATGATGTTGTTGTCGGGGTTCCCCTTGTCGGAGAAAGCGCCGATCTCGACGGCTGTGGCCCAGCGGGCGCTCCCGTGCTCCTCGCCCTTGCGGTAGCTCCCGCGCCGTTCCCACCATCGCACCCATACGAGCCATACGGCACACGCGCACGCCGCACCGATGCTCAAGGGGAGGGGTTCCGCATAGAGCACCCGAGCTTGCGATAATCGACCGATGAAGGCATGGGAAAGATCTAACTGGTCATTTCCCGCCTCCATGACGAGTCCCGTGCAGATGTTGCCCAGCATGAACAGTGCGAGGGATATGAGTCCGATGGCGAGAAGCTCTCGCCTCATCGGGTCTTCACCTCGATGCGCTCCATTTCGTGCTCGGCCTTGCCCGCTGCCTGATAGGCATGGCTGGCCTCGCGGGCAGCGGCGGCTTTTTGCTCAAGGGGCTCTGCGTCGCGCTCTGCGTTCAGGTCGCGCCCGCGCTCTTTCACTGCTCTCTCGCATGCCGCGGCGGCGTCGCGTTCGAGCTCCTTGAAGGCCTCGTCCACCTCCGGCGCGTCTTCCACCCTGAAGATGAGGTGGTCATGGCCGTCGATGCTTGCGATGTCGTGCTCGATCGCGGCAGCGTCGAGCCGGGCATCGATGATCTCGCGCAGGCTTGCGTAGTCGGGCAGCTCCTCGAATTCGGAGAGGTTCAGCCGCGCGTATTCCCGCACGCCCTCGCGCTCCGCTTCTGCATGGGGCTCGTCGATCTGGCCTCTAAGGTTTCTGATGGCGCTTTTGAGCCTCTCGGCGCTCGCTCGAATAGCGTCTTGGCTTACGTCTTGGCCCATCCTGAGCATCCAGTCGAAGAGCTTCTCTCCCGCGTCGTCGCCATAATCACTTGCCATGATGTTCGCCCCCTGATCTATCTCTCGTTTTCATGCGTCTGTTCTGGAAGTTCTGATCGCATTTGGTTTTCAGATGCGACGATGGCGTGTCTCGCTTTGTCGGACAACCCTTGGGTATCTGTGGATATCACGGCCTTTTCGTACCGGTCCGCCCTCTCGACCGCAGCCCTTATCTGCTCAAGCAAGGTGCTGAAGTTCTCGGAATCAAGGCTTTCGAGAACCTCTTCTCGGGCGGTCATGGAGACGCCTCGCCCGATGCGGCTCGCGACCACTTCTAGCTCGAAGTTCTCATCGTGTGCCCTGACATAGCCGCTGGAATCATCGGGGAACGCCTCTCCCTCCCATATGAGGGAAGTCTTCGGAATCGAATACTCAAGATGCTTGCACTCGTCCGGAGTTGCCAGCTGCATGCTCGCGATCGCTTGCGTGAAACGGCTCATGTCGGGCAGGATGTAGTTCATGGTGTAGCTCTCGAAATCCAGCCACGACCCGTCGGGGCACCTCTTCAGCGTCCACCATTCGTCACCACCGTTGACCTGCTGGATGAAGGCTAGGTCGCCGAAGAGCACGCCTTGGCGTATCGCCCAGTTACCGTTTGAGAAGAAGTCGGCGAGATCTTTGATAGAGGGAGCGCGAGAGAAGTCGTATGGGTACTCTTCGAGCCATGGATCATCTTGCCAATCGAATCCGCCTCGCTTGAGCCACCCGTTCTTCTGGCACTTTTCGACGAGTGAATCGTGCTCCTCTTGAGTTGCCGGTGTGAGGTTGAACATATGGTGCGCTCCTTGTCTGTCATTCAATGGCGACGGGGCGCATGTTTTTCGAGCCAAGCCCTGAGGGGTCCGAGTTAGTTGTGTTTCGGGCGACCTGCATCTCCCCGCCGCTTATTTGCTTTATAGCGGGGAGGCGGATCCTCTGCTGACGTTAGGCGTGTTCTGAAGTTCTGCAGGGTTCTACAAGGGATTCTGCTCTAAAGGATAGTATTGCTAGCCATTATGAGAAGTAGGCAACGATAGCCGCTGTAACCTTATCAGGAGACATCTCCAGCCAGTTATTCTTCGCCCGCGAAAGCTCTCTACTGAATCGGCGATCAGCAAATACTCGGGAAAGCCTCTTGGCTATGTCTTCGTAATCGCTCTCGCGCATTTTGGCGTCATCGAAGACGAGGGCATGAATTGCGCTGTTTAGCTCTTCATTTCGAACGCCTTTTATACGAAGCAGATAATAGATATCGAATACGTCTTTGTATCGGGTGGATGTAGCGCCGATGCGCAAAAGAGAACGGAGCTTCTCCGCTACGACTTGCTCACTGCTGTCGGCAAGGAACGTGATGGCATCGTCAAGCTTTCCGATATCGAAGCACACTATGTCGAGATCAGGAGACACGAGGTTGTGAACGCCTATGTCTACTTTGGTTTCAATCGAGTTTCCTTGAATGTCAGATATGACAACATGTATTCTTTTGCCGCTATAGTCCTGATGTTTCAGCTGTTCGATTTCCCCGGTCATTTTGATTGAGAAGTCCGATGATCCGCTATCAAGTAAATCTACGAATCGTTCAATTGAATCGTTGGCTATCGAGTAGCGAACAAAATCCAGATCGAAGTCTGTGGTGGCACGGCGCGTGTCGTTAGATATGTGCTGCATGAGAACGCCGCCCTTTATAGATACGTTGCGCGTAAGGTCAGATTTGCCAATGAGGTCGAGCATCGCATCCTGTGCAGCCCTGGCCTGTGCCTGCTCGTAGCTGAGGCCATCATCAATATAGGAGTCTCTGATGTCTGCGAGACTATTCATCTACAAGACCTCTCTCTGAAGTATGTCGAACATGTAATCATTCCTCTTGAACAGGCTCATATAGTCCTCAATGAGTGCGATATCCAGATCGCCTGCAATCTTGCGATAAGAATCTATGACCTCTTTGTAGTAGTCGAGGGGCAGCGAAGCCTGGCGTCGCATCACTTCAACGAGCATGCGCTCGCGGTTATACATGCGGACGAGACCTTCCTGGTGTTCGACATCCACGGCTCCTGGGTTCAATAGCTTATCTGCCGTGAAGTATTGACTGTATCCCGGCCGCGTGATTCTGACAGCGCTTCTGCTCGTAGCAAGATGGGTCTTATCCGGGATCACATCGGTGAGACCATGGGCATAGAGCGCACTATCCATGGTGACAACGCTTTCAGGATAGAGCACGTGTGCGAGCACCAAGGAATCTGGATGCTCTGTCTTGGAATACACACCGCGCGAGAGTTTGTAGAGCTCACCGGATTCCAGCTTCTTCTTCAATAGGAAAGGGGAGCCTGCATCTTCTACAGCTTGTTCATATGTCATTACTGTCGGCAACATGACTGCAATAGTAATGTAATTGCTCACACAAAGCAATATAGTGTGAGCGGTTACATTAATCGCTATGCATTGCATCATTTTGGAGAACCTAGAGTTGCTTGGGTTTCTTGCTATCGCGCGCCAAGCGCGTATTTCGCTTGAACCAAGCCATAAGCTCGCCGCGCTCCGCGAGCGCTCCTCTCGTGGACCATCCATACATACGCATCGGCAACGGATCTTCTTCTCGTTCGACAAGCTCGTAGTATTTCTGTTTGCTCAGTTTCAACAGCGCCATGACTTGCCTTGAGTCGTAATAATCCTGGGGCAGGATTTGCCGCTTTTCTTGTTTGGAGCTGCCTTCGCTCATAGAACCATCCCGAATAGATTTGTGTATCGACAGGAGAATCAACGCTCGAAGCTATGCGGATTTGTGCTCAGATCCCGAATCGCCTTCCAGCATCTGGCATCGAGGTCTTCCTGGATCTTCTCGTTGATGAAATGGTTGAAGTCGAGCTTGAGGACGTAGCAGAGAGCGACAAGCTCATCTGCCTTCATCTCTCGGTTTCCGTGAAGGGTCTTCCAGAGGGTCTTGTTCTTGATGCCCGCGCGCCTCGCCAGCTCGGTGATGTCTTGGCCGCATTGCGAGCGGACTTCGTCAATCCTTATCGATATTAGCTCGATTAGCTCCATCCTCGTCTACCTAACGCATCCTTCTCATAAATCCAATAGGTACATTTATTAGGCTAAAGGCGATATAGATGCTCTTGCGATTGTTTCCCCTTCAGGGTGATTTATTTCACTGGCATGGTGAATATTTCCAGTTCCTGGCCCTTTTCTCACTAGTGTTCGAGAGGCGACACAGCGCTTCGTTTATGCAATCTGGGAAACGTGCGCCTAGCCATGCACCTTGATACTCGAATACGCATCCGCCTCGCAAGCGCGAGGCATATCTAGTCCGAGACGTCAACGATGCGATCGACGTTTTCGCATCGTTGTCTCAAATTTCAGCAAAGGAAAAGATTGTGGCAGGAAGCCACCTTGGCGAGAGGAGGCTGAGATGGAACATGAGATAGAAGAGGTCCCGTACGACGAGCGACGCTTAAGAGATGCAGACCCCGACGGTCTGTACCTTTTCATGTTGGAATCTTATCCGTACATGATGACCCCGGATCAGGTCGCAGACTTCACCGGATCGACCGGACAAGAGATCAGGAAGCTCCTGAACAGGGGCGATATCCAGGGCTGCAGGATCGGTATCAAGTGGTGCGTCCCGAAACTCGGGCTTCTCAACTACCTCAACAAGAACCGGAAGGCGGTCGATGAAATTGGGGACGAAGAAGCTCAAGTGCGACAAACC
>OGYY01001068.1_pt1 | contig 25064 bp, 25 predicted proteins | sample 1576671 | NCBI WGS metagenome assembly OGYY01 (sample SAMEA3541593, study PRJEB24748) | human gut metagenome | biome: human gut; feature: human-associated habitat; material: faeces | place: China | collected 2012 | reverse complement strand
CGGCACGTTGAGCTCGACCTCTCCTGCCCCGGTGACGAGCTTTCTCGCGTAGTGGCCGCTGCGGTATGCCTCCCGGCCTGCCGTCCTCTCGTAGCGCCCGGCCCCCACGAGCTCGGACGCCTCCTCGTCGAGCAGCGCGTTGAGCGTCTCCTCGACGGTCTTCCTCACCAGATTCTTTATGTCCTTGCGCAGCGACTCCTCGTCGACTGTTACGATGTTCGCAGACACGGCCCGTGCCCCTTTCGTCGTTGATTTGTTGTTTAGCCGCTAGAAATCATATGACGGGGCGCGGGCCGTGTTCCGCTATGCGGTTGTCAATTTGCGAAAGAAATTATGCGTCACCACGCGGCAGCAAACATAACCGCTCCGATCTTCGCAAGAGCCAATGGGAGCTGCGCCAGAAAACTACCTGGTAGCAGCAGTTATTAGTGTAGCGAGATCAGACATTAGGCGAAGAAGAAAATCTGCGAACGACTCCCAATATTAGGCGTAAATCGTTTTGCCAGTCGGTGAAAGGAGATGGAGCCCGCGCGATTAAATGCGCGTGCTCCATCTCCCGTTATTTACCAGAATCAAATACGTCAGTTATAAGTTCAGGCAAGTCCGTCCACACTTGATAAGAGGAGACGTTGTCCGGATTGCTCTGTCTTATGCGACGCTTTTCATCTGTATTGTGCTTAGCAGCGTTGACTAAAGCCTGGCCCTTGTTGCCGCTAATCATTTCTAGATTTACAGACTTATACTTTGACGCGGACGACCTGTTGGGGTCTGTGGATTTTAGTACGCCAAGATCGCGCGCCCGTTTCTCGCATTGAGGAGTCGATGCATAACTTTCAGAGCATGACGAAACGTGGTCAATAAGCCATACTTCAAAACATGGATTTGAAATTGCAAGTTTGACTCCTTTGACCCTAGCTTCGCGCTCTGCAGCAGCTAGATTCCTGAACTCGTCCGAGTCAACAACAATCCATACGGAATTTAGCTCGTCTATTTCGCCTGCTTTAACGGCCTTTTTATCTAATTCGAGCTCACGGGACACCTTCTTCGCTACCTTTAGTGGATCTCCGTCGATATACCTATATTGCACACTTCCGCGAACATCCATTTCATTAATTAGGAAGTTGAAGTATTCGGTTTCGGTAACCCTGCCGTTGGACACAATCAGATGGCGCTTTCGCTTTGCTCTCGTTTGCTTTTTGCGTCCGCGAGCAAGCCCTCTCCTTTCTGCCTTAGCCATTTATGTCAGCGCCTTCTTTCATGAGTTGGGCCATAAGTTGATGAAAGCTTGGGTTGGGCAGTGGCACATAGACACCGTTCAAATAATTGCGGCCCAGATTCTCATTTGCGCGAGGAGAATACTCCATTGCGGCAATTAATTGAGAAGTTCCCTCTGAGTCCTTTTCAACAAACCAGACCTGATCGCGTTCAAGCACCTCTTCCATGGGGCTCGTTCGCGTCATCAAGGTGACATCATGAGTAGAAAAGATGAGCTGCGCACCATTTGGATTTGTTTCAGAATCAGAAAACAGCGAAACAAAGTCGCGTAGGAGCGTGGGATGAAGGCTCGAATCTAGTTCATCAATGAGCGCCAGACTTCCGCTGCTTAACGAGTTTAGAGCTACGAAGAAAAACGCTAGAGCCGCTTTTGTACCTTCGGATTCCTGGTTTGAGTTGAACCAAAGTCCATCCCCCACCCCTTTATGATGGAAGAATAGGTCATAAGAAAATGACCATTTAAAATCTTCTTCAATTATATTCCGCGCTTCTTCTGGAATGTCTTTAAGATCAACGAACGGCCCTTTTAAACCGAAGACGCTTTCCGCTTGGCGAACATCGATATCATCAATTCCGATATCGGCAAACTTAATAAGCTGGGATAATACTCGGGCTCGCGAATCGCCTTTGATAAATAATTTCTTAATCTCCGTTAGCTCGTTGGCGTATTGCGTCGCATCATAGCGCTTTACATCGTAAGCAAGCGACTTAAATGCCGGTTGGATTACCGTGCTGCCAGCAGTTGCCGCGGCAGATAAAAAGAGAGAGTTTTTGCGCGTAATATCCCATAGCTGCTTTTTTGCGCCCGTAAAGGAACTTCCGAATTTAATGGACTGCTTTCCATTTACCGAAGTGCGATCGTATAGAAGGGAGGGTTGCTTTGATCGATAGACGACGAGGTTTTCATAAGTAACTTCGTTCTTATTTAACCCAAACGAGAACTCGTATTTTTCATTATCGGAAGTAAAGTCAATAGAAAACTCGGTATCGTCGTTGATAGAGTTTGAATCTAGCAAAAAAGGAATGACTGGAATTCGTGTTTGCGCATCGCCTGCTGCGAAGCCGGTGCGGACGAAATACGAGACAAAATTCAAAGCGTCAATAAAATTGGATTTTCCCGAAGCGTTAGCGCCATACACTGCGGCGACACGTACGGGACCAAGTTCTTTTTTACCGGAAATTGGTTCAAATGAAAACTGCTGTGCATCTCGAAAACTGAGGTAATTCTTAAAAGAAAAATTGAGGATCATCGTCAGAATCTTTCTAGCTACTGTTCGTTTATCACAGGCATACTGTAATTTCAAGAACAATTATATGCTTTTAAAGGCAATATTTGTTTGTTTTGAACAAATATCTGCTCTAAATTAAGATTAATTTCAAGATACCCCTTCGGTATTGAGGAGAGGGGCTTCTCTGCGCGTTGGCATTGTTGCTAGCGATAAGTGACGAATCTGAACAGAGTTAGCTCTCAACCCGCTTCCCTAAACAAACTCCCCAGTCTCCAGATCGACGAAGTCCGCGAGCTTTATCTCTCCGGCAAAACCACTCCCCTTGTACTTTCCCGCATGGGGTTGCGAGTCGTATTTGAACGAGATTTTGTACAGCTTGCCGCTCTTTGTTTTCCTGATCAGCCTGTTATCAAGCATATAGCGCAACACCCTTTTGTGGACTTCCCTATCGTTGCCGTCTAGGTGCAAGCAACAGACGCCGTTTTAGCCCTACAGCTATGAACGTTTCGGGATTTGAGTAAATTGAATCTAGGATGAGGGCATCAAGAAAGGTTGTTCCGACAATGTTGTCCACATGCTCCGTTTTGAATGATGCGTATAGGACATTCATGTGAAATTACATCTTCCACCCACGTGAAAAAGACGTATATGCAGCACTGATTCGCTTTAGAACCATACAAGTGACTAGAAGAAAGTTAATAAGCAAAGAAATCGCTAAACAGAAAATGAAACGAGAAACAAGCTCATTGACATTATTCATCAGTGGGGCTACACAAAGGAAGCCTACGACGAAAAGACCGTCGACAACAGCCCACATTGAAATATGGAAAGATTCGTCCACTAACGCAAGCTCACGGTCAAGTGGTTTTGGGTCTTGTTGTGAACACATTTGCAGACGCAATTGAAACAAAAGTACAGCAACACCGCACATGAAACCAGTAATTATCGAAATGCAGCTGATGAGATTTGATATCAAGTCGCCTGCGTTACTACAGCTATTTGGCCAAATGAAAAACAGCCCAATGGACACCACCACAGGGAAAACAAGCTGTAGAAAAATATCAAAGTGCGATCTCTCATTAGTTTGATAATTGCGGAGCGTTTCAAAGTATTTCTGAAATAGGAGACGAATGTCGATTTTACCCATGTTCTCTATCCTCCGCTAAGACAAATGTTATTTATCTCTAACAAAGACGTCCTCTACTCGAGCAAAGCTGTCAAGACAAGCAGCGATAAACTCGTCGTCAGTAAGGGGCGGCTGCCCCGATTCATTCAGAACTTCTGTAATGGGGACCGCAAATTCTTTGTCCAGCATAAATGTTTTTCTTTTTCCGTCACGTTGCTTTAGCGTGGCTAAAACCTCTTCTCGACCTGAATAATCACTTGAAACACCAAAATATTCTGCAACTGCTTTTTTGTCTTTAACTTTATCAAGTGCTGCCAGAGGAATGCTGAGACCCTTTTTATGATTCGCAATAAAGGACATAGTTCCCACGTTGGCCACTGTCCCGTCTTCAATGTTATTGGAAGGGCGATAGCGACGAAGCTCAAATTTTTCAATACCTGTAAATGCGTCCAAAGCAGACTTTTCCTGCACTCGTTCTGATTTTAATGCTATACCTGTTGAATGCTTGGCAATGTAGTTCTTCAAGGCTGTAACAGGCACTGTTACGCCGCCGCCGTTAGGAACCGATTCAATTCCAATCAGTGCATAACCAAATCCCGGAGTACATTTGATTAGAAGTCTCGAAGGAACCATGCCTGCCATTTCCTCTGTGTAGGAAATGCCGCTATCGGTCATTGTTCTCGTGTCCACAACATCGACCCGAAGTCCGGCGCGGCCAGATTTGAGATTAACCAATACGCTGTCTTTAATCTGAACATAGGAATCGAATTGAATAAAGCGTTCGCCTTCATTTACTTGGAAGGGAGATTTGTTGTCATTGACAAAGTCGACAATATAATCTGCCAGCGGTTTATCACCGTAATTTGAGACATCGAGTCTATCTTTTTTATGCCTATAGGTATTCGCCCAAAGTCTATATACAACAAGTGAGTGCATTGCAAACAATCCGGGCATTTGATTAACTCCTAAAGTGAGCAAATTAAGGGCAGAAAAAATTTTATTACTGTTGGAATATAAATTAAATAATGTGTTGATAGCTATATTGAGATCGTCGGATATTACGGAAATGAAGTTTCCCCCAAAGACGGCCGCTTAACCTTGGCTTGTAATATGATCGGCAATGCCAGTTAATGTTCAACTCGTGTCTGCGGTATCTGATATTACATTTTCGAGTTAACAAAGGACGGGGTGTATTGGCTATCGCCGATACACCCCGTCCTCAGGTAGGATGATCCAGCTGTAAACGAAACGCGCCCGACCCAGGCGGCCAGCACTCCCCTAGTCCCGCTTAAACAGATCCCTCGTGTACACCTTGTCCGCCACGTCAGCGAGCTCGTCGCTCCAGCGGTTGGCGACGATCACGTCGCAGTCGGCCTTGAAGGCCTCCAGGTCGTGGGTCACCTCGGAGCCGAAGAACTCCGGCGCGTCCAGCGTGGGCTCGTAGACCACCACGGGCACGCCCTTGGCCTTCACGCGCTTCATGACGCCCTGGATGGAGCTCGCGCGGAAGTTGTCGGAGTTGGACTTCATCGTCAGGCGGTACACACCCACGACCGGCTTCTCCTTGCCGGCATAGACGCGGTCCCACACCATCTGCAGCACCTCGTCGGCGACGAAGTCCTTGCGGGTGCGGTTGGCCTCCACGATGGCCTCGATCAGGTTCTGCGGCACGTCCTTGTAGTTGGCCAGCAGCTGCTTGGTGTCCTTGGGCAGGCAGTAGCCGCCGTAGCCGAAGCTGGGGTTGTTGTAGTGGCTGCCGATGCGAGGCTCCAGGCACACGCCGTCGATGACGTCGCGGGTGTTGAGGCCGCGGACCTCGCAGTAGGTGTCGAGCTCGTTGAAGTACGCCACGCGCAGCGCCAGGTAGGTGTTGGCGAAGAGCTTCACGGCCTCGGCCTCGGTGGTGCCCAGCACGAGCTCCGGGATGCCGATAGTTCCGTCGGCGTTCACGCGCTCCAGCTCGGCGGGGTCCGCCCCTTGGGCAAGCAGGCCGGCGAACTTCTCCGCCGTCGCGACGGCCGCGGCGTCGTCCTTGGGAGCGCCCACCACGATGCGGCTGGGGTGCAGGTTGTCGTAGAGCGCCTTGCTCTCGCGAAGGAACTCGGGGCTGAAGAAGATCTTGCTGTCGCCCAGCCTCTCTCGCAGGCCCGCGGTGTAGCCCACGGGGATGGTCGACTTGATGACGATCCAGGCGTCCGGGTTCACCGAGCGCACGGCGGCGATGGCGGCCTCGACGGAGCTCGTGTTGAAGAAGTTCCTGTCGCTGTCGTAGTTGGTGGGGGTGGCGATGACGGCGTAGTCGGCGCCTGTATAGGCCTCGGCCACGTCCACGGTGGCGTGCAGGTCGAGCTCGCGCTCCCCCGCCTTAGCCTCCGCCAGGAAGCGCTCGATCTCGTCGTCCTGGATGGGTGACTGGTAGTTATTGATCTTCTCGACCTTCTCGGGCACGATGTCCAGCGCGTGCACCTCGTTGTGCTGCGAGAGCAGGACGGCGAGGGACAGGCCAACGTAGCCGGTACCGGCGACAGCGATCTTCATGTCATTCTCCAATTGTCAAAGAGCAATAATTCGCATTAAAAATGGCCCCTGTAACAGGGCCATGATTTCCTAAATGTTGTAGTAGCGCTTATACCACTTGGCGAAGGCCCTCAGGCCGTCCTCGAGCGGAGTCGCGGGCTTGTAGCCCAGGTCGCGCTGAAGTGCCGTGGTATCGGCGTAGGTGACGGGAACGTCGCCGGGCTGCATGGGCACGAGCTGCTTGTGGGCCTCGAAGTCGTAGTCCGCAGGCAACACGCGCTCCTCCACCAGCACACGCTGCAGCGTGTCAACGAAGTCGAGCAGGTTCTCGGGGTGCGAGTTGCCGATGTTGTAGACGCGGTGGGCGGCGAGGGGCAGCCCGTCCTCGCCCATCTCCACCTCGGGCGCGGCGTCCATGACGCGCCTCACGCCCTCGACGATGTCGTCGACGTAGGTGAAGTCGCGGCGGCAGTCGCCCATGTTGAAAATCTTGATCGTGTCGCCGCGGCGCAGCTTCTCGGTGAAGCCGAAGTAAGCCATGTCGGGCCTGCCCATGGGGCCGTACACGGTGAAGAAGCGCAGGCCGGTGGCCGGGATAGAATAGAGCTTGGAGTAGGCGGCGGCCATGAGCTCGTTTGACTTCTTGGTGGCGGCGTAGAGCGACACCGGAGAGTCGACGCGGTCCTCCTCGGAGAACGGCACCTTCTTGTTGCCGCCGTATACCGAGCTGGAGCTCGCGTAGACGAGGTGCCTCACCGGGTGGTGGCGGCAGGCCTCAAGGATGTTGAAGAAGCCGACGAGGTTGCTCTCGAGGTAGGCGCGCGGGTTCTCGATGGAGTAGCGGACGCCCGCCTGGGCGGCGAGGTTCACCACGACGTCGAAACCGTTCTCCGCGAACAGGCGCTCGATGAGGGCGGCGTCGCACAGGTCGCCGCGAACGAAGGTGAAGCGGCCGTTCGCGTCGCACTCAGCCAGCATGCGCAGGCGCGCGTCCTTGATGCCGGGGTCGTAGTAGCTGTTGAGGTTGTCGAGGCCGACGATCACGTCATCGGTCTCCTCGAGCAACTTCTTGACGAGGAACGCGCCGATAAAGCCGGCGGCGCCCGTTACCAATACATTACTTGCCATTTCTCCTCTTTCGTTGTCAATGTGCTAAATCAAAAAGAGCGCTTACACCCGCTAGAGGAAGTAGCAGGCGAGGCTCCACAGCATGTAGTTGCGCATACGTAATACGAGCAGAACGTCGGACCAGCGCCCCTGCATGGTGGTCTGCATCTCCTCGAACTCAGGCGCCGACGCGAGGATGTCGAACATGAGGCCGCAAGCGCAGCGGCACGTACATCAATGACACAGCAGCACATGCAGCCTTATGCATTACTTTCTCGGTTGCAGCTTGCATTGGCGTGTTCCTTCTTGTTGTTCAATCATTTGTGCAGGCGAGTCTCGACGTAGGCACGTTTCTCGTCACAGGTCATATGCTTGGTCATAAGTAATTCATGTGCGTGCTTGTCGCGATACTCCTCTATCGTACAGATAGGGCGGGCCGGGACGCCGGCGACAACAGTGCCGTCAGGGACGTCGTGAGTGACGACGGCGCATGCCCCGACGATGCAGTCACGGCCGATGCTGACCCCCGGCAGGATCATGGCGTTCATACCGATGTGGCAGTTGTCGCCGATGGTCACGTGGCCAAACCGATCGCAATCCGCAAGCTCAGGGTACTTATGGCGCAGCACCCAGCAGCCTCCATCGTGGGTAGTTATCTTAACGCCCCCCCGTTATGCGAACGTTATTCCCGATGGTGACGAGCCATGGCTCGGAGCCCAGCTCATAACCATTGAGGATCTCGCACCCCTTCCCGATGGTGAGGCCGCGCTTCTTGAGGATGGCGAGCTTCTTGTCGGCGGGGGTGAGCTTCCATTTCAGCGTGGATAGCAATCCCATATCAAATCCCTTTCTATACGGCTGCTCTTCCCACAGGGTTCATAGCGACTAGGTGCTTGAGCGGCATCTCAAGTGCATGGTGCAAAAGCAACGCGCCGACCATTGATATCACGGTTGCAATGAGAAAAGCCGTGATGCCCGACCACCCAAAGGCGTCACGCATGAGAGCCAGGACATAGATGTTCAGCAGATAGGACTCCAGGCTGGCCTTGCCGAGCTTTTCGAGGAAGCGCTCAAAGGGAAGCCTTTGCGGAGCGGAAACCCAGAAGGTAATAACGAGAGCGGGCATGAAGGACGTGCACCCCGTGTTCCTAGAGAGAAACCAGCCGAGCAATGCGAGAACGCTCCCAAGTGCAGCGGCTTTGACAGATACCCCCCCCCGAGACTTTCCGGATATCAAGCGGTCGGCGAGTAAATAGCCCGTGAAGAAGGACGGAATCCGCTGGAAGACATTCGCGACGTTGAGCGCGAGTCCGGCATCCGTAAAGGCGGCCTTAAGGAATAGCGCGACGGCGGCACTCAGAATGGTCGCCACGATGCAGACGACAGGCGCGCCAAGGCGGCGGCAGAAGCTACCCACCAGTGGGACCAAGAGGTAGAGCGGCACGAGCATGGCCACATACCAAGCTCCCCGGTGGAGCAGCCAATACGACAGCGTGGAGACGTCGAGCACGAACAATCCCCAGTCTCCCTGGTTGGCAACGAGGATGTCGGAGGCGAAATAAAACGGGACGGCGAGTACCAGGTACGGAACGCCCACCCTGACGAGCCTCTTCCAATAAAATTCGCGGGCGATGGGGCACTTAGCTATGGAGTGGCAAATGCCGAAGCCGCTCACGAGCAGGAAGACGTCAACGCCCCAGTTTGCGTAGATGAAAAACGCACCGAGGGTGCCCAAGTCGGCGTAGGAATACACGTGGGCAAAGTAGATCATGAGGGCTGCTATGCCCATAACCAAAGTTCGCCTCTCGCGGATGCGCTGGGTGCTGAACTCGAGAACCATTATTCGCGGCACGCCCCTCGCAGGGCCCCCAGAAACCCCGTCATCTGCGCCACGTAGTTCTTGGGCTGGAAGAGCTCCTTGGACTTGGCGAGCGCGGCGCGCTTCATGCCGAGCAATTCGCTGTCCGACATGTAGCAGGCACTCCTAATACCCTCAGCGAGCGAGGTCGGCTCGAGGTCGGGAACGACGATGCCGTCGACGCCGGGTGAAAGCACAAGATCAGCGCCGCCGACGGCGTTGCAAAGCATGGGCACTCCGTTGGACATGCACTCCGCGAATTTGGTGGAGAAGCCCGCGCGGGCGTAGAGGGCGGGCTGCCGGAACAGGATGCCGAAGTCGGACCTCCGGAGCATCTCAATGACCTTGACATGCGGGAGCCTGCCGTGGAACCTGACCGCGACGCTTGCGCTGCGACCGTGCAGCATAGCCTCGCCCTCCTTCTGGCTCAAGCCCACGACGTCGAGTTCGGGCACGGTCTCGAGCGAGTCTGCGCAGGAGGCCATGGCCTCAACGAAGCAGTCGATGCAGTCCTTGCCTGTAGGAGACCCAGCATAGAAGAAGCGGGTGGACTTCCTCTTGGCGGCCTCGGGTGGTGGCACTTCGTCTAGCGCGTCGCCCGGGCGGTTGAGCGGCGGGAGAAACATGACGAGCGGGGTATGCTGCGCCTTTTTGACCCCCTCGAAGTGCTCTTTGAAGAAGGGAGAGATGGCGAGTACTCCATCGACCGCTTCGTCGGCGTCGGTGACGCGCCTCTCCCGCGACTTGGCCACGATCCATTTGGCGAGGTCGCCGTCAAAGTTGGTCTCGAACCAGTCGGTCTCGTCGACGAGGACCGGTACGCCCGCGCTGTGGCACTCACGCTCTATGGCCTTGGCGAGACGGTTCTGGACTCCGTAGTAGACGACGACTGCGGGCTTTACGCGAATCATCGCCTCCTTGAAGGCGGGGATGCTCGTACACGAGACGAGGCGCTCGGCGTACTTCGCGACCAGCTGGCGACCGCCGAGGGTTAGGCCCCTGGGAAACTCGACTGGGTAGTCGAATTCCTCGTCGAGGGCGGGCAGGCTCGGGTCGGCTATGCCTGCCACCATGAAATGGGATTCGTAGCCGCACATGAAGAGAAGATCAGCGATGGCGAAGGCATGCTTGGTGGGTGCATTGCTGCCAGGAATGCCTTGGACGACGTAGAGGATGCGGTCGCTACTACTCAATGCCCGACTCCTTCGCTAGCTTTCTGTTGATGTAGACGGGGTATACGACCGAGGAGCTGAGCATAGCAACGATAGTGCCAAGCAGGACGCCTGAGCTCGACCCGAGCATGTCTGCAAACAGGTACGAAAGCGGGATGTTCGCAATCGCTTGTCCCACGGCTAGCGCCATCATCATCTTCATGCACGCCATACCGTTGGACACCTGCGACCAGATGGCGTTCCAGCTGTACACTAGGCAATAAGCGAACATGAGCCAGACGAGGTCGGTCGAGGTATCGAGGTGTTGCCCTAGCCAAATGTCCGTGATGGGCGTGTAGGCAAGGGCGAGAACGAGGCAACAGGCCGCGGGCAAGGCGAGCAACTTCTCCATATGCCGAACGTTGCCTTTGATACCCGAAACGTCACCTCGCGCGTAGCGCGCCGTTATGGAGGACCAGTACGGAGAAATCATGGAAGCGTACAAGCTCACGGGGACGGTAAATAGCTTGAAGGCAGTGGAGTACGGGGTGACAGCCTCGGGTCCGAAGATGTTAGAGACTACGACATTGTCAGTGCTCGAGAGGACCAGTGATGCCATCTGGATGATGAAGAACTGAACGCCGAGCCCGGTGACATCCCTAGCCATGTCCTTGTCGTACGCCATCGGGGTCGGCACCCAGGGGCGACGCTTCCTGAAGAAGGCGAACGTGAACGCAAGCTCGATGACGAGTGCAGAGAGGCCGTAGGCAATGGCAACTGACATAAGCCTGTCGGAGTCGAATAATCCAAGCGTGAGGACGCTCATGAGCATGCACGCCTGCTGGGCAACGCCAAGCAGGCTAACGATGTGTGCTTCCTGCACCGCAAAGAAGAGGCTTTTGCAAATGGAGAACACGAAGCCAATGCACATGAGCGAGAAGCTGACCGCTACGACGGCTTTGGCGTTGCCGTAGAGCGACTCAGGGATGTTCAGCAGCGCGTTCCAGTCGATGAACTGGAAAACGACGAGCGCCACGGCCATCACGCCCAGGACGACGACGCTCAGTAGCACATAAGCGCTTGATATGAGGGACTTGACCTTGGAATCATCGGCGTCCTTGGCCAGGGCGGCGCTGAGTTTGTTGCGCAGGCCGTTGCCGATGCCAATATCAAAATAATTTACCCAGGAGATTACATTCAGGATTGTTGCCCAGATGCCGTAGAGGCCAGTGCCCAAGTAGCCCAAGATGACGGGCACGTACAGCATACTCAACACCATGCTCACTGCCTTGTAGACGGCAAGCAGCACACTGTTCTTCTTGAGGTTCTTCTCGGAATAATCCGCCATACAGCTAATTCCAGACGCCATGGGCCGCGATGCGGGCATATGCTCCGAGTAGCGCGTCCCGGTTTACAGTTCTAGAGTGGTTTATGTTGGCCCTTTTCCTGCCCGCATCAGCGAGAGCGTGCGCGAGCGAATCGTCAGTGAGGACACGGATGAGGGCATCAGATATAAGCTCGGTCTCATTGAAAGGCACGAGCAGGGCCTCCTTGCCGTGTTCCGCGATGTCGGGCACTCCACCAACGAAGGTGGCGACGCAGGGCAGCCCCATCATCATGGCCTCACCCATGGAGTTAGGGGAGTTCTCTATCGCCGAGGTTGACACGAAGGCGGAGCAGAGCGCCATCTGGGCGACAACCTCGTCGGGGCCGAGCGAACCCACGAACTCGAAACGGTCGCGAACGCAAAGTTCATCCATCCTCCTCGCTAGATACCGATCGTAGGAGGAGCCTCTCATGGGGTCTGTGCGCAGGCCGGAAGAACCCGCGACGACGACCCGCACGTCGGGCACCCGCCGCGCGATAGCGGGTAGAGCCTCGACGAGACGGTACATGGCTTTGATAGGTTTGGAGCCCTGGCTGAAGTAGAGCCTATGCGACGACGCATCTCTCGCCGGAGTTGCATCGTAGAACTCGGGGCGAAGGCTCTCCCCAACGTGGTGATACTCGATATCTGGGTTCACAAGCCGACAGCAGCCCTCATCCCACCTCGTGCGCCCAATGATATGGTGAACCAACGCGATAAGGCGCTCCTCACTTTGGCCCCGCCTCTGGTAGCTCTCGCGCTGCTCATAAAGGGAGCAGCGGTTCTTGAGTTCAGAGAGCGTCCTGCGCTTGAGCCAGGTATCCGGGAAACCGACCATAAACTGGCGGCTGTATACGGACACGAGACCCTGGATTGAGACAACCGTCCTGTCTAACAGCCCGCAGTCCCCGGCGGCTTGGGCCATGAGCTCACCGAACTCGTTCTCCGATCCGAAGATGTGTACGACGTCGGGCTTGGTCGATGCAAGGACTTCGGTGAACAGGCCTTTTGCGGCATCACGTTCACGGAAGTCTCCCTTTGACCAGAAAAAGCCGTGGGCCTCGAAACCGGTACCTGAGGACCGCTCCACCCTTGGCTCGGCTTTCTGAGGATAGAAGATGATGAGCTCATGCTCACCGACAGACGTCACGTCGGCGAAGGCGCCGTCGAGCCACCCACTATTAACCGATCCGCTACGCCCAAGCGCCTCGCTTATCGCGCGCACCGGCGCGTTGCACAGCCACGCTATCCTCATCGGCAGTCACCCCCTTCTCGTTGCACAGGGCGAGATAGACAGAGATGGACACGAGCAGCGGCGTCAGTACGAGCGACTGTGAAACCGCGAAGTTGAAGTACAGGAACAGATAGCTGCAGACGGCGGCGGCGCCAATACGCGAGCTAAATACGGGAGCCAAAAGCCAGTAGAGGTACGCGAGGGCGAACGGGAAGCCCAATGCGGCCGTGGTGGTAAACAACCCGGCGCCTACCGACAGCGCGCCCTTGTATGCCTGGACCTCGTCGAATCCGACTCCGAAGGGGTGCTGCGACAACAGCTCTAGGGACGCCACGACCGAGTCGATTCTCACAGCGCCGTTGCCCTGGTTTACGCTGAAGGAGCCCTCGGAGCTGAAGAGCTTGCTGAATACGGACTCAACGAGGATGGATGCGTCGCCGCGCACGTAGTAGTCGCACACCAACGCCATAAGGCCCAACGACACCAAAAGAACCAGATATTGCTTGAAACCATCCTTCGTCGAGACTTTTCGTCTGCGCAGGTCCCCGAAGGGGAGGATGAAATAGAACGCAAGCATGGCAAGCAAGGAAATTAATCCGGTCGTAGATCCGCAGGTAACGATGCCGAGGAGGATGACCAGTGCAGAGACGGCACGCTCCTTGGGGCTGACGCTCAGCCGCTCGTACATGAACACGACACAGAAGAGGGCCGCTGTGAGGACCCCTTGGAAGACGCCAGGCTCGGTGAAGATGCCAATGTTGCGCGTTTCGCCTTCGCGAACGCAACACAGGAAAAGGCCCTTGGTGTGGAAGTTCACGGAATCCGCCGCCGCCATGCTGTAGTAAGTGCCTTGCGACTCGAACTCGTAGAAAGGCAGCCTGTAGTACAGGCCGGGGACTGCGAGACGGGCAAAGTAGAGCACCAGGCTCACCGCAGTGAGGAAGCACACGATACGGAGCATGCGCTTGAGGAAGTCCGCCGGCGATACCTTGATGGCGAGTACGATGAGGCCAATGGTCAGCGCATATCGGGTGAATACTGAGATGCCCGCACCGCCAGCCGTGACCCTTACTAACATGGACATCACGAGGACGCTCGTTACAAACGCCACATCTCGGAAGTGCCAGTACTTGGGGACGAGAAGCGCGATTGTTATGACGACGACAGCGAGGTAGTTGACGTAGGGCTCGATGAAGTATGACATGAGGTACGAGTTGCCCGTGAGCAGCACGCAGTAGCAGAGCAAGTACTGGATGACCGCCTGCTTGCGGCCACCGACCTTGACAGGAGATGCCGCCGAGGCATTGAAGAGTGTGTTGTTCATGATGGCTATGAGATCAGCCTCCGCCAGGAGTTTCCGATGTTCTCGAGCGAGAGCTCTTCGCGGAGCCTTCGAGCCCGAGTCGAAATGGTTTGCGCAAATTCGAGGTCATCAACAATCCGGTCAAGTGAGTGCGCCTCGGCAGCGACGTCGTTGACGTCGACTAACAAGCCGTTTACGCCGTCTTCGATGACCGCCTCGGCTCCGCCGCCCAGACAGCGGGTGCAGACAGTGGGCACGCCCATTGCAAGCGCTTCGAGCATGGAGTTCGAAAGTCCTTCGAATCGCGAGGACATGACGAACGCTGACGCAGTTCGCACGTGCTCAGGGGCGTATGGGCTGAAGCCCTTGAAGACGACAGACTCTGCGACGCCGAGGTCGTTAGCAAGCTGAACAAGTTCGGCGTACAAGCTTCCCTTTCCAAAAACTTCGAGCGTGTAGTCAGGATGGGACTTATGAAACTCGGCGAACGCTCTAATTGTCATATCGTGGTTCTTCTGCTCCTCCAAGCGCCCCGATGTAACGATGGCCTTACGCCTGGGTCCCTCGAAGGGCTCGGGAACAGAACCGGATATGGGATTCAGGATGACAGTGCCCTTTTCCTGTAGCGATCGTGGGAACAAATCCATCTGGGCCTGCGTCTGGAAAACGATAGCCGCTGCCTTGCGATAGAGCATATTACGCACACTGGAAAGTGCGGCGTTGCCAGGGAAGTCAAAACGCGGGTCATTACGGACTGATACGACGACCTTATTGGACAAGCCAGTGGATGCTATGAGCGTGTACATGTTCTGATGCGGCAGAAAAGAGATGAAGATCGCATTCGGGTTGGCCTTCATGGTGCCACGTATGTAGCGAATCTGCTGCAGGGGCTTAACCGAGGGACTAGCGAAGCTTGAAACTACCTCGACTCCTTTTGGAATGTCGTAATCAATAACTGGGCTCTTTGTTAGCAGGTACGTAAACCTAAAGCCATGAGCCACGAAGTACGATGCAAGCGCAAGAGAGACGCGCTCGGCCCCGCCGCCCATCAGGGAAGGGTGAACAAAAACAATGTGCCCAGCTTCATGTGCTAACTTCTTTGAATTCAATTTAATCCTCTAATTACCGCTGGCAGCATTGCAATAGATACCGAGTATTTCGCTCAAGAGCAGGTTGATATCAAATGAACTGAGTATCTTTTTTCGGGCCAAAGTTCCCATTTCTTTTCTAAGCTCGCTTGATTCGAGAAGATGATTCAATGCAACGGCCAGGGCTTGATAGTTATCTACCGGAATCAGAACGCCATTAATACCATCATTAATTACTTGAGGAATTCCGCCAACGGGAGTGGCAACAGTTGGAATTCCTCTGGCCATGGCTTCAAGAACGCTCATGGGGAGCCCCTCGTTTTTGGAGGGGAGGCAGTACACCGCGGCACGCTCAAAGAGCTCCTCGCGCTCTGCGCTCGCGACCCAGCCGTGGAACTCGCAGCGGTCGGCAATACCGAGCTCTGCCGCAAGAGATTTATTCTTTTCGACCTCTCCGTCTCCGCCGAATACGACCTTGGTGTCGGGAAACCGCGACAGGATTTCTCTTGACGCGCGCAAGAGCACGTCAGGGCTCTTGTTCGCGTCAAGACGTCCTAAAAAAAGGACGTCTTGACGCGAACAAGGTGAGCAAGGCTGGTCTGGAACTTTGACACCGTTATGAACAACGTCAATCTTCTCCAGGTCGCAAACGTTTTTTGAAAAGTAGTCGCGCCACTCTTCCGACAGAACCACAACTCGGTCGGCGAGACTAAAGGTCTTTCTTACATCACGACGGTAGGAATCTCCACCCTCTTCGAAGGCCTTCTTAAACTCACCATCGTGGTCGTGGAGTATTACGTACTTGCCTGCTTTGTGGGCCATACGAGCCATAATTGACTTACGTTTGTAGGAGCCACGGGCGCTAATGTGTAAATGAATGATGTCATAGGATGGCATGATCGTCGCATAGCGAATCAACGCTCGGGAAAATGCGACGGATTTACCGAGCTTTGAGGAACCGATTCCCGTCCCCAGGTACTCAAAGGCATCGCATGCCTCAGGGAGACCTGCGTCTAGATAACCTTTCACGACTGAGACGATTCCGCCGTGAAGAGAGAGATCGGGTCCGACCATCAGCACCTTTGCATGGACGTGCGGATAACCTTTAGTCATTGATTTCCTCTTACCGAAAGCTTAGACGGCGAGCTGGAAGCCCCCCCAGATTGAAAACTCCGGGCCAACGTCTTTTGTCACTACCGCACCGGCTGCAATCACACAATGGTCGGCAATTCTAACGCCCTTAAGAATCGTTACGCCGCTGCCAATCCATACATCATTGCCGATGACGACATCTTGGTCATTCTCTGGAAGCTTGTCCGACTCATCAAGCGTCATCATGGGTCGGTCGAGAACATCCGTACGATGGTCTCCAGTAATAATTGTGAGATGAGGGCCGCTCATGACGTAATTGCCGATATGAATCTTCGCACGGGTCGTCAGAAACGTTGCTCCTGGGCCAATATATACATCATGTCCCATGTAAATATTTTCAATCCCCTGAATTTCACTACGACGACCGATGGTTACGTTTTTACCGCATGATGCAAAGGAGCGACGTAGGGCAGGGAGCAAGAGCAATTTGTTATAAGCTCGCGAGATACCATCAAGCAATCTGTACCCAGCGCCCATGGCTAAGATTTCCTCCACACCATCTTGTCCACGACTCCGGTGTAGCTCTGGATGATCTTGACCACCTTGGTGGACACGGTCTCGTCGGCGTAGTCGGGAACGGGCGCCTCGGGCAGCGACCCCTCCGCGTCGAGCTCGACGGCGGTGTGGACGGCCTGGAGCAGGCCGCGCTCGCTGATACCGGCGAGTGTGAAGCATGCCTTGTCCAGAGCCTCGGGGCGCTCGGTGGAGGTGCGGATGCACACCGCCGGGAACGGATGCCCGACGCTCGCGAAGAAGCTGGACTCCTCGGGCAGGGTGCCGGAGTCGGACACCACGGCGAAGGCGTTCATCTGCAGGCAGTTGTAGTCGTGGAAGCCCATGGGCTCGTGCATGCGCACGCGCGGGTCGAGTTTAAAGCCGGTGGCCTCCAGGCGCTTACGGGAGCGCGGGTGGCAGGAGTACAGGATCGGCATGTTGTACTTCTCGGCCAGCGCGTTGATCGCGGTGAACAGGCTCGTGAAGTTCGCCTCGGTGTCGATGTTCTCCTCGCGGTGGGCGGACAGCAGCATGTAGCGCTTGGGCTCAAGGCCGAGCTCGGAGAGGATATCCGAGGCCTCGATCTTCTCAAGGTTCGCGCGCAGGACCTCGGCCATGGGCGAGCCGGTGACGTAGGTGCGCTCCGGGGCACAGCCGGTGTCCTTGAGGTAGCGGCGGGCGTGCTCGGAGTAGGCCAGGTTGACGTCGGAGATCACGTCGACGATGCGGCGGTTGGTCTCCTCGGGCAGGCACTCGTCCTTGCAGCGGTTGCCGGCCTCCATGTGGAAGATGGGGATGTGGAGCCTCTTGGCCGCGATGGCGGACAGGCAGCTGTTGGTGTCGCCCAGGATCAGCAGCGCGTCAGGCTGGATCTCAACCATCAGCTTGTACGAGGCCGCGATGATATTGCCCACGGTCTCGCCCAGGTCGGCGCCCACGGCGTCCAGGTAGACATCCGGGTCGTCAAGCGACAGGTCGCGGAAGAAGATGCCGTTCAAGGTGTAGTCGTAGTTCTGCCCGGTGTGCGCCAGAAGGCAGTCGAAGTGGCGTCGGCACTTCTTGATGACCTCGGACAGGCGGATGACCTCGGGGCGGGTGCCCACGATGATGAGCAGCTTCAGTCGGCCGTCGTCCTTGAATGCGATATCGGAATAGTCCTTGCCCATGTGGCTAGACCTCCTCGTAGTAAGTGTCGGGGTTCTCGGGGTCGAAGGGCTCATTGGCCCACATGACGGTCACGAGGTCCTCGGTGTCGGACAGGTTGGTGATGGAGTGCGTGTAGCCGGGGATCATCTCCACTGCGCGCATGTCGGAGCCCTTGACGATATACTCGTCGACGGGGAAGGGGTTGCCCTCGGCGTCCTCCCCCACCTTCCTCAGCTTGATGGAGGCGGTGCCGGAGACCACCAAGAACCTCTCCCACTTGCCCATGTGCCAGTGGTTGCCCTTGGTGATCCCGGGCCTCGAGACGTTGATGGAGACCTGCCCGCGCTCGGGCGTGCGGAGGAACTCGGTGAACGAGCCGCGGCCGTCGACATTGGGCCTGAGGCCGTAGGAGAAGTTTCCCGGCTCGTAGTAGGACAGGAACGTGCTCCAGAGCTTCTTGGAGAAGGAGCCGTCGGTGAGGTCGGGCACCGACAGGGTCTCGCGGCTGTCGCGGAAAGTGCCCAGCAGGCAGACGATCTCGCCCAGGGTCTTCACGTCGGTACCGGGGACGTAGCAGAAGTCCTCGCCCTCCACGCGCTCGAGGCCCTCGTAGCCGCAGCGGTGCTCCTCCCCCAGCAGGGCGCCCAGCATCTCATCCACGAGGTCGTCGATGTAGAGGAGCTCCAGCTCGACCGAGGGGTCGTTCACGGTGTAGGGGCGGCCGTTGGCGATGGCGTCGCAGAAGGTGGCCACGGCGGAGTTGTAGCGCGGGCGGCACCACTTGCCGTAGAGGTTGGGGAAGCGGTAGATGAGCACGGGGGCGCCGGTGCGCTCCGAGTACTCCCGGAACAGGCCCTCCCCCGCGAGCTTGGACTCGCCGTAGACCGAGCCCTCGAAGCGTCCCGAGAGGCTCGCCTGCGCGGAGCTGGAGAGCATGACGGGGCACGTGTTCCCGTGGCGCTCGAGCGTCTCGAGCAGCTTGGAGGCGAACCCGAAGTTGCCCTCCATGAACTCCGCCTGATCCTTGGGGCGGTTGACGCCCGCCAGGTTGAACACGAAGTCGGCGCGCGAGCAATAATCGTCCAGCTCCTCGGGCGTCGAGTCGACGTCGTACTCCATGACCTCGAGGGGAAGGAGCGGCTGGTATTTCTCGCGGCGGTCCTTGCCGTCGCGGACGTTCTTCAGCGCGCAGCAGAGGTTCCTGCCCACGAAGCCCCTGGCGCCGGTGACGAGTACGCGCACCCTACTGCACCGCCTCGTGCTCGCGGCCCTCGAGCGCCAGCTGCACGTACTCGGCGGTCTTGATCTTGGCGATGGTGCCCTCCACGTCGAGCCTCTCGGTGTTGTGGGAGGTGTAGGACTCGTCGGCCTGGGTCTCCATCTCGCCGTCGACGACGAACTTGTCGTAGTTGAGGTCGCGCGAGTCGCAGGCGACGCGGTAGTAGCCGCCCATGTCCTCGGCGCGCAGGCGCTCCTCGCGGGTCATGAGGGTCTCGAAGAGCTTCTCGCCGTGGCGGGTGCCGATTATCTGCGTGCCCACGCGGCCGAAGACCTCCTGGACGGCCTCGGCGAGGTCGCCGATGGTGGAGGCGGGGGCCTTCTGGATGAACAGGTCGCCGGGGTTGGCGTGCCCGAACGCAAAGGCCACAAGGTCCACGGCTTCGTCCAGGCTCATCAGGAAGCGGGTCATCTCCGGGTCGGTGATGGTGATGGGCGCGCCCGCCTTGATCTGGTCGATGAACAGCGGAATCACGCTGCCGCGCGAGCACATCACGTTGCCGTAGCGCGTGCAGCAGATGGTCGTGCCGCCGCGCTCCGCCGCCACGCGGGCGTTGGCGTAGATCACGTGCTCCATCATGGCCTTGGAGATGCCCATGGCGTTGATGGGATACGCAGCCTTGTCCGTGGACAGGCACACCACGCGCTTGACCCCCGCGTCGATGGCCGCGTGCAGCACGTTGTCGGTGCCGATGATGTTCGTCTGCACCGCCTGCATCGGGAAAAACTCGCAGGAAGGCACCTGCTTCAGCGCCGCCGCGTGGAAGATGTAGTCCACGCCCGGCATCGCGTCCCGAATGGACTGGGGATTGCGCACGTCGCCGATGTAAAACTTCACCTTCCCCGCGTTCTCCGGGTGCTTCGCCTGCAGCTCGTGCCGCATGTCATCCTGCTTCTTCTCGTCTCGCGAAAAAATGCGGATCTCCTTCAGGTCAGAATCCAGAAAATGCTTCAGCACCGTCGAGCCAAAGGATCCCGTCCCGCCGGTGATTAACAGAGTTGCGTTGTTGAATGTGGTCATAAGTCTTGTCCTTTCTCATCAATGCTCAATTTAGCAGATGTTCCAGAGCATTCTTTGCACGCCGTCATGCGTCGTCTTCCAAAATTCGATTTTCCTGGGTTCCATTCCCTTAAAACGCTTCTCATGGCGCTCCATTTTTAAAGCGGACTGCCATTCACCCAGTATAGCTTTGGCTAACCCGGCACTTTCACACATCGTAGCTTTTGTCAATAGCCTTCAGCTCGCGGAAAGTATCAATTTCGACAATATCGCTGGCCTTACACGCCTTGATTTCCACTCTGTATTGGTCTTTAAACACATCCAGCGGAACCTGATCCCAGTATTTTTCTTTGCCGCCGGGCATGTTATAGACTTCTTTGAGATGGCCGAAGAGTTTGCGGCCATCCGTCTCGTTCCAGTAGGAAGTTCCTACCTCCTGCCAGCAGTTTAGGCCGCCAATCTTTTGACCGGTAATCACGCCATTTTCCGTATCAAAGCACCAGTCGTCCGTCCGCTCTTTATAAATCGCCAGAAAATCTGAACAGTAGTGATACTTACAGATAATCTCAGGATTATAGAGCAACAGATCGGCTTCAAAAACGTATGCGTTAGACAACATGTGCCGCACGCACACTGCAGAAGAAATGTTGTTCGCTTTATTATAAATCGGATTCTCCAGAAAACGAATCATTGGATATTTATATAGCAGCTGATCAAACTGCTCCGCCAGATAACCGCGAACGATATAAATCTCATCAATTCCCGCCGCCAGACAGGCGTCAATCAGGCCGTCAATGATTCTCTTGCCATTTACGCGAACCAGCGGTTTGGGCGTATTGAGCGTAATTGGAACCATTCTCGAACCAAATCCGGCTGCGATAAAAATGGCACGCTTCGCACGGTAGGGCTCCAGAGCCTCGACTCCCCGTTGCGTAATCGCACCCTGATCTGTCAGCTGATTCCGCTCCATTTCTTCAAGCGCATGTGCAACCGCTTCTAAAGGATATCCCGTCATTTCGCTGAGCTGAAGGTATGTCATCGGTTTTCTGTTCTTTTCCAACGCTGCCAACAAATCGAACTGCTTACGATCCAACATCATCGCTTCCCTCTCTTATTTGTGGTTCTATTGAACGTTTCTTTTCTCAAAAACTCTATTCGCATGATGCGTAATCTGCTGAGCAGCCGGCGGCGGCGTCATGTAATCGCCATACTGTTTGCGCATGATTTCGTCATAGCCGGCGGGAATTCTGAAAGAGTAGTCTTCAAATTTCGCATAGGTATAGGAATCATAGCAGATCTTCCTGTGGCAATCGTCAAAAAGAGCGTCGGGCGTACAGCAGTTCATTCCAACCATCACGGCAGTTTCATAGGGGACCTCCGTTTCCAGCTTCTGCATCTGGTCGAGCAGATACTCTCTTTTCCATTTCCCAGAAACAGCTCCGCAGACGCGTCCAACCACGACCATTCCCAGTCGTTTTACGAACTTCAAAATGCCGATTCCGTTGAATTTCAAATCCTTCGTATACAGCCGATATTGAATCATCAGATATTTAAAGGCCAGTTTTCTCTTCAGCCTAAAGCGCTTTTTATATTCTTCTGTGTCTTCAAACAATCCGTCCAGCGGAAAAACATCCACGTCCACGCCCAGATATTTCTCGCCTTCATATTTCAAGCTGTCCTCGATTTTGAGCGTATCCATATCGCACACCTTGACAAACGTATGCTTTGCATCAGGATCCGTCGGCACAACCGCGCGCAGATTGTGCGTGTGCACGCTCTTATTGAATTCTCGGGCAAAGCGCTCATAATCCGGCCGCGGCATCTGAATGTCAATGTCATCGTCCCAGGGAATGAAGCCCTTATGGCGTACAGCGCCAATGAGCGTGCCGTAGGCCAGGAAATACCGAATGTCGTTGGCTTCGCAATATTCGGCAACCTCAACCAAAATTTGCAGAGCACGCTGCTTGTGTTCCTCCATGGTAAGTTCTTTCCACTGGGTCATGTCGATGGTCATTTCGATAAGCCTCCCAAAATATTCGATGTTTTTCTGAAATACGATTTAAACTACGTCCCTCAGAAGAATTGCCTTAATCATATTCTTCGCGCCGCTCCGCATCGTAGGAATTGCGGAGAAAATTACAAAATGCGAGATAAACTGCGTTGCCAGCGATGCGATCGCCGCTCCGGCGACGCCAAGGACGGGAATCAGCACATAGTTCAGCGCGACGTTAATCAACGCGCCGCAGAGAGTAATCATCTGCACCCATTTGGCTTTGCCCTCTGCCACCATGTAGACGTTATTGATCGCGCCAAAATAGGAAAACGCCGAATACCAGACGATAATCGGCAGATAGTTCGCCGCCTCCAGATATTTCTGGCCATACAGGATCAATATAATCGGCCGGCGGAGCAAGAGAACCGCAAAGCCATATGCCATGGAGCTCCAAAAGATGATTGCATACAGCTGACGCATCCTTTTTTCATAGAGATAGTGATTGCTCTTCTGAAAGCGCATGATGTCCGGGCGAAAGGCCTCCACCAATGTCGACGGAATGGTCGACGTCAGGGTAGCAATGCGCAGCGATACGCCGTACATGGCCACGGCTCGAGAGCCCATCATATCCTGAAGCATCAAAGTATCCGTATGACCGTAAATGGTTATCAGAATGGCCGTAGAAATGAACGGATACGACACGGAGAGCAGTCTTTTCAGTCGGGCAAACGAAAAAGAGACCTTCAGGCCGTAATCTTTGACATACCGTACAAAAAGAGTTCCGACGTAAAGAATGGATTCCACCAGACCAATGCAGACATACAATACCAGATTGTGAAGAACGCCGATTGCAGCAATGCGCAGAACAAAGGCGATCAGAAAAGCGCCAATTCTGACTTTGGCCGCGACGTCCGCTCGCTGCTTATACTGATACCAGTACACCAGAATGCTCGCCGGGCTGGTAAGCATGGTCAGTGAACTGCAAACCACTACGGCGCGCATCATTCCATCCGTGGGGTATCGAATCGCCATGTATATCCACAATACGCCCACGGCAACCAGCGAGATCGCCGTCTGGGATACGGTGCAGGTAAACATATCCGCTCCGGCCTCTTCTTCACTGTCCGCAAAGAATTTCGTAATGACGCTGCTGAAGCCCAAACCGACAAAGGCGCTGGCGAAGGTCACCAACGTTGTGGCATACGAAAGTCGACCGTTATCTTCCACCGAGATCAACCGGGCCACCAGAATGCCCAAAAGGAAATTCAGGACGGAATAGATGACATTCCCCCAGAAAATCCAGGAGGTATTTCTCAAAAAGCTGCTCTTTTTGAAACGTTCCCAAATTCCGTGAACGATTGCTCTCATCGCTTATCCTCTTTCAGCAAAATGGGGTTCGATTTTCGAAACGTGCCGTACTTTATGACGATATACCAGAACAGAATCGCCGTCAGAATTTCACAGCGCAGCGGCAGTGTTTCCATCATTCCCACAGCCAGCATCATAATCAGGAACGAAGCGCTGCGGCAGTTCCCTACATCAACCAGCCGGCGAAGCGCCCTCAGCGTCAGCGCACCGAATGCGATATACAGCGGCAACCCAATATTGTACAGCAACATGAGCCATGCGTTGTCAATTTCGCCGGCTTTGCTTCCTCCGATAAACAGGTTTATAATGCTGCTGTCCTGACAGTATTTGCTAAAAAGCCTCGGGCGCAGAGACAAAAGCTGATTGAAAAGAAAATTATTCAGCACCCCCGATTGCCAGAGCAACGGACTGCAAAGCAAAACAACGGCGCTGATCGTAAGATACCAGCGCTGAATTTTTTTCTTTTTTCGCAGTAAATAAAGAATAAACAGAGTTATGAAGAAAAGCAATATGCCCAGAAAACTCGTTCGGGAATCCGTCAGACGCCAGAGAAACACTGACAAAAGCAGGACAAAAATCGCCTTATGCCATACCATTTTCTCTGTGCACATACAATACAGAAGAATCGTCGATGAAAAAAATACGGCCGCAGAATTAATGTTCATAAATCCCAAATCGTTGCGAATCCGGCCCCCCACCGTCATTGATTTGGGCGTGACAATACCTAGCAGTAGCGCAATCAATACGATAATGCTCAACAGAATCTGAGTCCGGTTCAAAATGCGAACAAATTCTTTTTCCAAACCGCAGAGCGTTATGCTGATTACACTTATTATGAGGATAAACGCAATATTCAGCGCCATATCGCCATTGATAGCCAAGGCATAGAGCGACGCAGCCAAAATAATCAGATGCGTCCTTGAAAATTTTCGGCGATAGAATATGGCTACTGCAAGAATCGGAATCAAAAAGATTCGCAATGCATTTTTATACTGATCGTCTGAGAAAAAACAGTATATCAGATAATTCAGGCCCAGTAAAAAAATAGTCCCGTTCAAAATAAGCTGCTGAAAATCTATTTTCTTTTTATATGCCAGTTTGATATTCATTAATTAAATACCTTTCATTCGTTCATGCCCGTCATATCTACAATCATTTTCTTAATTTCATCCAGATTGCCGCCGGCTATGCCGCCGTACTTTTTTACGACTTCTTCGCAGGCTGTGTTCTTGTAGACAATCGCCGGTGTTCCGCAGGAGAGTGCCTCCAACGTCGTCAAACCAAAGGTTTCCTCTTTGCTGAGATTGACGTAGACGTCCGCCGCCGTGTAAATCTCGGCCAGCTGTTGCGTGCTGTCCGTTCTCGAAATGCCTATAAT
>OGYY01001061.1_pt1 | contig 25119 bp, 21 predicted proteins | sample 1576671 | NCBI WGS metagenome assembly OGYY01 (sample SAMEA3541593, study PRJEB24748) | human gut metagenome | biome: human gut; feature: human-associated habitat; material: faeces | place: China | collected 2012 | reverse complement strand
CTAGAAACTGTAAAAAGAAAGAACACCGACATTGTATCAATATCGGTGTCCTTTGCTGGTGCAGTTGAGCAATCCAAATCCGAACCTGTTTTCTGATCGGCCAATGCGGTTTTGAGGTCATCAAAAGTGATGGTCGTTGTCCCTTCTTTGTAGTTGAAGGTTATCACCATCTTGTCATCGTACAGGAAAATGGCGTTGATAAAAGTGTCAATCAGCATCTTACGGTGGGACTTTTGCTGTACATCCAGCTTGCGGAAGCGGTGAAGCCAGAAGGTCATAAACTCGGCGCTCACCTTGGGCTTCGCCAGTTTCTCGCAGGCTATCTTGGTTTCCAGTTCCTCTTTCGTAGCTTCCAGTTCTTCCAGACGGCCTTTCGTTGACTTGGTTAAAATCCCCTGCTGGATGGCGTTCAAGAGGTTTTGAATGGCCGTGTCCGTTTCCCGTAGTTGCTGTTCATAGAGCGGCAGATTGACATTCTCTCTGTCCTGCAAGTCCATCAGCATGGACACGATGGCCTCAATCGCCTTATCGTCCATTACCAGTCTCATGGTTTCGCTGACCACCAAATCCTCGATCCATTCTTTACGGACAGATTTTTTATGGCACTCGGTGCGCTTCTTTTTCACGGATACGCACTTGTAGTAGTGGTGGACATTCCCCGTGTGGCTGGTGCCGCTCTCCCCGCAAAGATAGGCCCCGCAATAGCCGCAGAACAGCTTGGTTGTCAGCAGATAATCGTCCTCAGCCTTGTGGCGGGCCGGGGCTTTCTTGTTCTTTGCCAGTTTCTCTTGCACCCGGTCAAAGAGGTCTTGGGGAACAATGGCGGGAATACCGTCCGGCACCACAATGTCCCGGTAGGTATATTCTCCGATATAGCGGCGATTGTTCAAAAGGTGCTGTACGCTGTTGTAGGTCATCTTCTGGCCCCGTGTGTTCTTTACGCCCTGCTCATTGAGCCAGTCTCGGATTTGGGTCATGGTGGCCCCCTCGTCGTAACGCTGAAATGCTTCCCGGACAAAGGGTGCTGTAAGTGGGTCAAGCTGGAAGCACTGGTCGCTGTCAATCAGATAGCCGATAGGACGAGTGCCGCCGTTATACTTGGATTTTAGGGCATTCTCCGTCATGCCCCGGACTACCTTTTCGGACAGATCGGCGGAGTAGTATTCGGCGTACCCTTCCAGCACGCTTTCCAGAATGATACCCTCGGCCCCGTCGGAAATGACCTCGGTAGCGGACACCACCTTGACCCCGTTCTTTTTCAGAGTGGCCTTATACCGGGCGCTGTCGTAGCGGTTGCGGGCAAACCTGTCCAGCTTCCAGACAATAATCATATCAAACAGATGCTTGCCGCTGTCTTTGATCATGTGCTGAAATTCCGGGCGGTTGTCGGTCTTGGCAGAAAAGGCTCGATCAATGTAGTGGCGCAGGATGGTGATACCGTTCTTCTCGGCAAAGGCGGTACACTCTCTAATCTGGCCCTCAATGCTTTCCTCCCGCTGGTTGTCGGAGGAATAGCGGGCGTAAATCACAGCCTTCATTGGTCACCCTCCATCATACGAAACAGGGTTTCTTTCAGCTTCTCGTGCATGGGCGATTGGGGGTCAAAACACATTTCAATGAAACGGCGCATTTCTTCCCGTTCCGGGGCGGCTTTGGGCTTAAATGCGTAGGTGATCCCCTGTGGCTTGTCCGTGCGGGCAAAGATATAATCCAGCGACACATCAAAGTAATCCGCATAACGGCGGAACAGCGCCACGGGTGGGGTAGACTGGCCATTCTCATAGCGATTGATGCTGGATTGTGTGGAGCCTAGGGCCTCGGCCATTTTTACCTGTGAAAGGCCCAGACTCTCCCGAAGGGCTTTCAAACGCTTACCCACTTCTTTCATGAAACAACCTCCTATGCGGGTTGATTTTATTATAACCCATATATCAAATGGCTGCAACCCGAAAATAGATTTTTTATATCCGCTTGTTTCATTCCGGCCCGCTGGCCTGCACCGTTTCTTTGGGTTTTGTAGGGCTGGAGGATATGGGGCGCAGAATGCGTTTCAAGGCCAACACGCCGACAAAACCGGGGGGTTTCCAAAGGGGGCTTGTGCCTCCCTTTTGGCACACGACCTTGCTTGCAAGGTGTAGTGTGTTATACCTGCTGGCGCGGCTGACGGGGGAAGCGGGGCGGGCGATGCGGTTTATGTCCTGCTTGGACCGGCAGAAAAACGGGCGGAGGGATTGCCGCCTGGGATGCGCAAGAATGACGGCCGGTTTTGCAGAGCGTGGGCAGGGATATGCTTCGTACCTGTGGGCAAGGTACAGTAGAAACCACTTCATTTGTCGCAAGCACATTGAAATCAAAGATAAACTTCTTTATCCCACATAAACCTTCAAAAATCGTTGATTTCAGACAGACTTCATAGTATGATGTCTGGGAAAGAATGTATTTGCCCGAAAGCGAGGGTTTATCAATGGATGCTTACATCGAACGCTGGTGCTCCATGAAGGAAATTTGCGAATATCTCGGCGTCAGCCGGGATACGGTGCTTGCCTGGATAGATAAAAGGGGCATGCCCGCTGCAAAAATCGGAAGGCTGTGGAAATTTAAAATCAGCGAAGTGGATGCATGGATGAAGTCCGGCGTTGCAGCGGAGCAATAAAGCCGGAGCATGCCTGCCTGCATGAAGGACAAAAGGCCCCCGGGGCTATGTCCTTCCGTCCATAATTACAAACGAAAGCGAGCGTCATTTATGGCAACAAACACCAATGCCAACATCGGCTTTGAAAAACAGATCTGGGATGCGGCCTGCGTGCTGCGTGGCAATATGGACGCCTCGGAATACAAGTCCGTGGTGCTGGGCCTGATCTTCCTCAAATACATTTCCGACCGCTTCGAAGCCAAGTACAATGCGCTGGTGGAAGAAGGCGACGGCTTCGAGGAGGACAAGGACGAATACACCGCCGAGAACATCTTCTTTGTGCCGGAGAACGCCCGCTGGAAGGTGATCGCGGCCGCGGCGCATACCCCGGAAATCGGCGCGGTCATCGACGAGGCCATGCGCAGCATTGAGAAGGAAAACAAGCGTCTCAAGGACATTCTGCCCAAGAACTTTGCCCGGCCCGAGCTGGACAAGCGCCGCCTGGGCGAGGTGGTGGACCTGTTCACCAACATTCAGATGGTGGAGCACGGCGACAGCAAGGACATCCTGGGCCGCACCTATGAATACTGCCTGTCCAAATTTGCCGAGCAGGAGGGCAAGCTCGCCGGAGAATTCTACACCCCCGCCTGCGTGGTGCGCACGCTGGTGGAGATTTTGCAGCCCTATGACGGCCGGGTCTACGACCCCTGTTGCGGCAGCGGCGGCATGTTCGTGCAGTCGGCCAAGTTCGTGGAGAACCACGGCGGCAACATCAACCGGATTTCCATATTCGGTCAGGACTCCAACCCCACCACCTGGAAAATGGCGCAGATGAACCTGGCCATCCGCGGCATTGAGGCCGACCTGGGCAAGTACAACGCCGATACCTTCTTCAACGACTGCCACCCCCAGCTCAAGGCGGACTTCATTCTCGCAAACCCGCCCTTCAACCTTTCGGACTGGGGGCAGGACAAACTTCTGGATGACGTGCGCTGGCAGTACGGCACGCCGCCCGCCGGCAACGCCAACTTTGCCTGGCTCCAGCACATGATCTGGCACCTTGCGCCGAACGGCCGCATCGGCATGGTGCTGGCCAACGGTTCCCTCTCCTCCCAGAGCGGCGGCGAGGGCGACATCCGCAAAAACATCATCAACGCCGATCTGGTGGACTGCATCGTGGCCATGCCCTCCCAGCTGTTCTATACCACGCAGATTCCCGTCTCCCTGTGGTTCCTGGCCAGAAACAAGCGGCAGAAGGGCAAGACCCTGTTCATCGACGCCCGCAAGATGGGCACCATGGTGACCCGCAAACTGCGCGAGCTGACCGACGAGGACATCCGCAAGCTAGCCGACACCTACAACGCCTTTGTGGGCGGCACCCTGGAGGATGTGAAGGGTTTCTGCGCCGTGGCCACCACGGAGGAGATCGCCAGGCAGGACTACATCCTCACCCCCGGCCGATATGTGGGCATCGAGGAGCAGCAGGACGATGGCGAGCCCTTCGAGGAAAAGATGACCCGGCTGACAAAGGAGCTGTCGGAGATGTTCCGGCAGTCCCACGAGCTGGAGGCGCAGATCCGGGAGAAGCTAGGGGGGATTGGGTATGAGGTGTGAGTTTGATGATGTTGCATTGGATTCGGTCATAACAGATATTGCAGCAGGCCCATTTGGGTCCAATTTGAGGGTTTCTTGCTTTGTCTCGAGCGGTTTTCCTATTATTGACGGTGCAAACCTAAAAGGATTTAAAGTGACAGACAACATTACAAAGTTTGTAACTGAAGAGAAAGCACGTTCTTTGTCACGCTCAATTGCAAAAAGGAACGATGTTGTTGTAACAATAAGCGGTACATTGGGACAAATTGCATATATTCCTCAAGATTCAAAGTATGCTGCGTATCTATGTTCCCAGAGACAGTTTAGGGTTTCTTTTGATGACAAAACCGTATATGTACCCTATCTTGTTTATTATTTTCATACCTATGAAGGGCAGAATAAGATACTTTCTTTTGCCAATCAAACGGGTGTACCAGCACTTTCACAACCATTAAAAAATTTCAGACAAATTAGGGTGAAACTTCCTGATATCGATACACAAAAAAAAATTGCGCATATCATTGAAAGCCTCGATAACAAAATCGAACTGAACAACAAGATCAACGAGAATTTGGAGAAGCAGGCAGAGGCGATATACCAGAAGTGTTTTGGAGATGTTGACATAGCAAAAAAGCAGGGGATTTTGTCGGATATATGCACCTATTCCAAAGAAAAAGTAGCTGTTTCAAAGCTGGAAGCTAATACATACTTTTCGACGGTGAATATGCTTCCAGGTAAATCCGGTGCTGCAGAAGCTTCAACTTTACCAACAGCGCCGCAAACAACAGCATGCCATATTGGGGATACTCTCGTTTCCAATATTCGTCCTTATTTTAAGAAGATTGTTTACTGCTATAATGAATGCGGTTGTTCCTCCGATGTTTTATGCTTTACTCCCATTCATTCTAAATATGCTGCATATTTGTATAGTACGCTTTACACAGATAGATTCTTTGATTTTATGGTATCGGGCTCAAGAGGAACTAAGATGCCCCGTGGAGATAAGCATCAGATCATGACATATCCAGTGGTGCTTCCTTCAGATACCGAACTAGATGAATTTAACTCGGTTGTTACGCCGTTTCTCTCACTGATTCATAACAATCGAAACGAGAGCAGACAGCTTTCCTTAATGAGAAATACTCTTTTACCAAAACTGATGAATGGAGAATTTGAAGTTAATGGATGAGCTGATAAATGTATTAGATCAAATAGCAGAAGAACTAAGTAAACCGAGCAAGTTGGATATAGTAAACGCTGGTATAGGTATTATTAGTATTATATTAACAGTTGTTGTGCTGTGGTATAACCATAGATCAATTAAATTAACCCAGCGTAGTGTCCGGCAAGCAATAAATTTGCAATTATATGAGAAAAGACTGGAATATTATTCGCAGCTGCCTAAAGATAATGCATTTAAAGAAGTGCCATTAGGATTAAGAATAGTATATTCTGATGCAATTTATAATTTATACAAAGAGATATCACATTTGTGTGAAACAAAGGTGCAGCTTATCGAAGAATTCTATTTAGTCTTTGCTTTTGTGGATGGAAAAATAAATCCATTCTGGAATATATGTGATGAACAATTTCAGAAATACATAGATCATCTTGATTTGTGCTTGAAAGGATGTACTATTGATAAACGTAATTCTCTACTCAAGCACAAACAAGAAAGCGAGAAAATCCAACGGGAGTTAAAAAAGAAATATACTATGTTAGAAGATAAAATGCATAATATTTTGAGAAACTCCTTAAACAAATGAATTATACTTTACCACATTTGAATGTGATAAAATTCTCCCACTAGATTGTGCATAAATTTGTACTAATTCTATGAGATAAAGATGTGAGGAAGTTTAATGCAAAAGGTAAATGGATTAAAGAAATAAATTGTATGGAGTAGAACTGTAATATGATAGAGGCAGATAAAATCACACAAGAGGATTTGGATAAATATATTAGTTGTTCACTGAATATGCTATATGAACGAGATCATTATTTAATATACCACAAACGAGATGATAAAACAAATGAAAACGGTTCACATGTTTCTGAGAGAAGCATTGTATTCAGATTTGGATTATATTTTGATTCCATCTTTCGAGAATCTATAACATCGTTTTACCATATAGATGTTGAATATAGTCGAGATATAAACGATGTAAAGACATTGCCTCAAGCGGATAATTTAGTAGAAAATAAAAACCGATGTCCTGATCTTATTGTTCATCGGCGAGGCAACAATAACCATAATCTCTTAGTTATAGAGTTCAAGCCTTGGTGGAATCAGAATCAACAAGCAGACAGAGAAAAGGTAAAGTTATTTGTAACCCCATCAATTCAATACAAGTATAAATATGGTGCTGTCGTGTTGTTTGGGAAACAACGGGAAGAATGTAAAATAGAATTCATAAGAAACGAGGGATAACTGTGGCAGGGGTCTTCACCGAATCCAACTACGAAAACGCCGTCTTGCAGCTCTTTACCCAGAACCTGGGCTATTCCTACGCCTACGGCCCGGATATTGAGCGGGACTACCACTCGCCCCTGTATGAGGATGAGCTGCTGCCCGCGCTGCGGGCGGTCAACCCCGCCCTGCCTCAGGCGGCGCTGGATGATGCGGTGTATAAGCTCAAAAACTTTGCGTCCGGCTCCCTCCTGCAGAAAAACATGGTCTTTACCGACTATCTGCAAAACGGCGTGCCGGTCAAGTTCGTGGTGAAGGGCGAGGAGCGCGCGGGCCTGGTGTATCTGGTGGACTACCAGCGCCCGGAGAACAACCGCTTTACCGCCGTCAACCAGTGGACGGTGGTGGAAAACAGCGAGAAGCGGGCCGACGTGGTGCTGTTTGTCAACGGCCTGCCTCTGGTGGTGGTGGAGCTCAAGTCCCCCTCCCGCGAGGAGACGGACGCCTCCGCCGCCTACCGGCAGCTGCGCAACTACATGCACGAGATTCCGTCCCTGTTTATCTACAATCAGATATGCGTCATGAGCGACCTGACCACCTCCAAGGCGGGCACCATCACCTCCGGCGAGGACCGCTTCATGGAGTGGAAGACCAAGGATGGCAGCTACGAAAACACCCAGCACGCCCAGTTTGACACCTTCTTTGAGGGCATCTTTGAAAAGGCGCGGTTTCTGGACATCCTGCGCAACTTCATCTGCTTCAATGTGGACGGCGCCAACACCTTCAAGATTCTGGCGGGCTATCATCAGTATTTCGCCGTGAAAAAGGCCATCGAATCCACCCGGCATGCCACCGTAACCGATGGCAAGGGCGGCGTGTTCTGGCATACCCAGGGCAGCGGAAAATCCCTGTCCATGGTGTTTTATGCCCATTACCTGCAAAAGGCGCTGGAAAGCCCCACCATTGTGGTCATCACCGACCGCAACGACCTTGACAACCAGCTCTACGGCCAGTTCTCCCGTTGCAGGGATTTCCTGCGCCAGACGCCCCAGCAGGCCGAAAGCCGCCAGCATTTGCAGGAGCTGCTGGCGGGCCGTCAGGCAAACGGCATCATCTTCACCACCATGCAGAAGTTCGAGGAAACCGGCGAGCCCCTGTCCGAGCGCCGGAACATCGTGGTCATGGCGGATGAGGCCCACCGGGGCCAGTATGGCCTCACCGAAAAGCTGGTCACCCGCCAGAATGAAAAGGGCGAGCTGGAGGTGCGGACCTCCATCGGCACGGCCCGCATCATCCGCGACAGCCTGCCGAACGCAACCTACATCGGCTTTACCGGCACGCCCATCTCCGCCAGGGACCGCAGCACCCGGGACGTGTTCGGCGACTATATCGACATCTACGATATGACCCAGGCGGTGGAGGACGGCGCCACCCGCCCGGTCTACTACGAAAGCCGGGTCATCCACCTGAAGCTGGACGAAAACACCCTGCGGCTTATCGACGCGGAATATGACCTGATGGCTGAGAATGCCAACCCTTACGTCATCGAAAAAAGCAAAAAGGAGCTGGGCCAGATGGAGGCCATTCTGGGGGCGGACCAGACCATCGCCTCGCTGGTGGATGACATACTGGACCATTACGAAAACTACCGCGCCCATCTGCTCACGGGCAAGGCCATGATCGTGGCGTATTCCCGCCCCATCGCCATGAAGATTTACAAGCGCATCCTGGAGCTTCGCCCGGACTGGACGGAAAAGGTCGCTGTGGTCATGACCCAGGGCAACAACGACCCGGAGGAATGGCGGGAGATCATCGGCAACAAGGCCCACAAGGAGGAGCTGGCCCGCAAATTCAAGGACAACGACTCCCCGCTGAAAATCGCCATCGTGGTGGACATGTGGCTCACCGGTTTTGACGTACCGTCCCTGGCCACCATGTACGTGTACAAGCCCATGGCCGGACACAACCTGATGCAGGCCATCGCCCGCGTAAACCGCGTTTTCCGGGATAAGGAGGGCGGCCTGGTGGTGGACTATGTTGGCATCGCCGCCGCGCTCAAGCAGGCCATGAACGATTACACCGTCCGGGACAAGAAGAACTACGGCGACCCCGACGTGGGCAAGGCGGCCTATCCCAAGTTCCTGGAAAAGCTGGAAGTCTGCCGCGATCTCTTCCATGGGTTTGACTACACCGGCTTCCTGATGGGGGACGATCTGGAAAAGGCACGGATGATCAGCGGCGGCGTCAACTTCCTGCTGGGCCAATCGGTGGCTGAGCGCAGCCTGCCCGACAACGAAAAGACGCAGAACGTCTATATCAAGGAAGCACTTCTGCTTCGGCAGGCCCTTTCCCTGTGCAGCAGCATGGTGGATGAGAGGACCCGGTTTGAAGCGGCCTATTTTGAGGCGGTGCGGACCATGCTGGTGCGGCTCACAACCGGCGGCACAGGCAAGAAATTCACGCTGCCGGAGGTCAACCAGCGCATCAACGAACTGTTGAAGCACAGCATCCAGAGTGAAGGCGTCATCAACCTGTTTTCCGATGTGGGCACGGAGTTCTCCCTCTTTGACCCGAAATTCCTTGAAGAAATCGCTGGCATGAAGGAGAAGAATCTGGCGGTCGAGCTGCTGAAAAAGCTGATTGCGGAGCAGGTCTCCATCTACCGGCGTACCAATCTGGTGAAATCGGAAAAATTCTCCGAGATCATCCAGAGCACCATGAACCGGTATCTCAACGGGATGCTGACCAACGAAGAAGTGATTCAGGAGCTTCTCAAGCTGGCCAAGGAAATTTCCAACGCTCATGCAGAGGGCGAAAAGCTGGGGCTCACTGCAGAGGAACTAGCCTTTTACGATGCGATCACCAAACCGCAGGCGATCAAGGATTTCTACGAACGCGATGAGCTGATTGCGATTACCAAAGAACTGACCGATCTGCTACGCCAGAACCGCACCATTGACTGGCAGAAGAAGGAGAGCGCCCGGGCCGGTATGCGCCGGTTGGTAAAGCGGCTCCTCAAAAAGCACAAGTATCCGCCGGAGGGCATGGAGGATGCGGTACAGACCGTGATGAGCCAGTGCGAGATGTGGACGGATGCAATGGAGACATAAAATAAATTTGCAGAAGATTGTGAATATCAGGAACAAAGAGTGCGCCCTTGTGTCGTTAATTATTAGAGGCTATCGTACAATCTGATTTCAGAAAGGAGGTTTTCTTTCATTCCCATCACATACCAATTCCCGTATGATAGCCCCATCCGCTACTTACCCCTTGCATACCTGCTGCCCTGCGATGTACTCTCCCGATATCCCACACTTCGCAGGCTGCCCCGAAGTCTGGGCGCTCTGAACGCCTCTCCCGAATGGCACAGAATTCTCTTGAGCCAGCAGTTTCCAAGCGAAATCATGGATGCTGTGGCCTCGATGGTCTTCCCTCACTTGGGCTTCGGGGGATGGAAAGAACACTATACAGCCAATTCCCCGGCATGGCGTTTGTCATACGCCCTACCCCTGTGGGCCAAAGGAGTGGAGCGCGTGTGGGGCTGGGGTGTGCAAAAGCTGTTCCGCCTGCCACCGAACTTCGAAATCCCCTTCTTTGAGGCGGACGACGTACAGGCGATGATGAAGCAGGTGGTGGAACAAACCATCGGGGAGCAGGACTGGAGGCCAATGCTGGAAGCAGTGCGGGAAATGCCCTGCGACGAAGATTTCGAGAAATGGGATACCCATGTCCGCAAGGACTTCCTGCGCAAGTGGTATCACACCCGGTCAAAACGGGTGCGGACCGTTTCGCTGGAAGCATGCATGGAGGACAAGGACAGCAAGATCCATTCGCTCCCCGCCCCGGAGGGAGACGTTGCGGAACAGGCGGCGGAGAAAGACTTCTGCAACCGTTTCAAGGCCGCTCTGCCTGAAAGGGACAGAACGATTCTGGAACTGCGGGGAGAGGGATATGGCTATCAGGAGATAGCGGATAAGCTGGGCTACAAAACCCATAGCGCTGTGATCAAGCGCATGGAGGCAATCAAGAAACGGTTCGTTCGATACGAAAACGAGGAAGGGCAGTAAAGCCACGCAAGCCGGAAAATGGCGGGCGTGGCTTTTCTGTACCCAAATTCAGAAAGGAGGCTGTATGCTTCAGTTGAAAGACTTACCGCCCATGGAGCGGGAAGGAAACGGTTCGCTGTATCGCATGGATGCAAAACAGCGCCGGGAGGCAGTGCGGCTGATCAGAGCGCATTGTAGTTTCTACGATAACGGCAACTGTCTCTACCTGGATGATGGCGAGGAAGTGGTTTGTCCTCAGATCACTTCGTTTTCTGTCATCTGTGCGTTCTTTCGCCAGGTGGTGCTGAAAGATGAGGCGGCCAGGGGGCTGGAGGCGAAGCTGTTCCGGCGGGAGACGGCAAAACGCTGCCGTGTGTGCGGCAGGACCTTTTCTTCGACTTCCAACAATGCGAAATACTGCCCCGACTGCCGAGCGGCGATGCAGCGGAGACAGAAGGCTGCCTATGCCCGGAGGCGGAGGGCAAACGTAGAAAAGTTGGCTTATGAAAAGGCATAAAAATCAAGGCTTTCGGACTTGCAGACTTCTTACCCCATACGTTGATACGTCCCACCCCGAAAAACGGCTTCGACTTTTCTACAAGGAGGCATTATGACAAAGTACATTTACTTGCACCAGAAACCCAGAATCATCAGCTTTACACAGCTTCCCAACTTCCTGTTTGAATTGCCCGGCTACCATTTGCTTGGCAACGAGGCGAAAATCCTCTATGCCATGATTTTGCGCCGTGCCGGCCTTTCCCGCAAAAACGGTTGGGCAGACGAATACGACCGAGTTTATCTCTACTATCCCATCAATGAGGTAACGACCTTACTTCACTGCGGACGGCAAAAAGCTGTGGATACCCTGCGGGAACTCCAATACGCCGGGCTGCTGGAGATCCGCAAGCAGGGATGTGGAAAGCCCAATCGGATTTACCCAAAATGGCATGAAGCAGTTCCAGATGCCGACTTCAAGAAATCCGACCATGGTACGCCGGAGGGCTGAAAACCATACCCGTGAAGTACGGAAATCTCCCTTGAGAAGTACGGAAACCGGACAGTAGTTAGAAAAACAAAAATCAAAAAGAACAATTTATTATCCATCTATCCAATCCCAATATGAACTGGTCATCAGGGAATTTGGATGGATGGAGGAAAGGAGTTTGATGACGCATAAAGCACAATACGCAATTCTTCGCTTTGTCAAGCACAAGGCCGGGCCGGCAGGAGCCTTGGAAGCCCATCACGAGCGCACAAAGGGGAGGTACGCCAGCAACCCGGACATTGACATCAGCAAAAGCATGGACAATTTCCATATCATCCAGCCCGCACAGAAGTACCGAAAGGAAATCGACATTCGCATCAAGACGGCGGGGTGCCGCCTCCGAAAGGACAGCACCATGTTTGTGGACACCCTCATCACCGCCAGCCCGGAGTTTTTTGCAGGCAGAAGCAAGCAGGAGGTGCAAGCCTATTTCACCGAAGCGGTGGCCTTCATGGAGAAGAAAGTGGGAGGGGGTAACATCTTTTCTGCCGTGGTACATATGGATGAGAAAACCCCGCACCTTCACCTGTGCTTTACTCCGATCACGAAGGACGGCCGGCTGTCGGCCAAGGAGATTCTGGGTAACCGGGCGCAGTTGTCCCAATGGCAGGATGAGTTTCACGCGCACATGAAAAAGGCTTACCCAGTTTTCAAACGGGGCAAGAGCGCGCTGGTGACAAAACGCAGGCACATTCCCACATGGCTGTTCAAGCAGTCTGTGGACCTCACCCGCCGGCAGCGGGCTATTGAAAAGGCGATAAGCGAAATTGGCGGACTAAATGCAGGGAAAAAGCGGGACGAGGCACTGGAAATGGTAGGACCGTATTTCGCCCGGCTGGAAAGGCATCTGGGACAGATGAAGAAGTATCAAGCCACCATCGACTACTTGACGCAGGAGAACATGGGCCTGAAACAAAAGGTCAATGACGAAAAGAGCATCCAAAAGCAGGTGGAAATATTGGAGCTGAAAAAGGAAAACGAGCGGCTCCGACAATTTGTGGAAAGCATTCCTCAGGAGATCAGACAGGCGTTTCAAGAGCGGCAGAGGGAGCAGTCTGCCAAAGCTCCCCAGCGATAGCCATTTTCTCAAGAAAGGAGGTACATTTGGGCGGAAGAAAAAAGCTCACGAACAACACCGATATTCCCCAGCACCAGATCGAAGCAATAGCCCGCTGCATCCTCCCGGATATTCTTGCTTTCTATGAAAGTGAGGAAGGCCAGAGGGAATTTGCTGAATGGAAGAAGCAAAGGGAACTGGAAAAGCAGGAGGTCAAGGCAGAGTAAAGACGAAAGAAAGGGCGGGCGCACCGTGAAAACGGCTGCGTCCGCCTTTTTTGCGTTTATGGAGTTATTGCTTCTTCCGAAGGCCCCTCGGCCTGGAGACAGGCTTGCGCCTTACCCCGTTGCGAAAGTAGGTACTTTACATACGGGTTGAAAAAGCAATCATCCGAACCTGTTTTCTGATCAGTCAATGTGGCTTTGAGATCACAAAAGTAATGATCGATGTCCATTCCTTAGAAATAACGAGCTCGAATAACAGCGTTCATTGGTCGCCCGCCATCATACGAAGCAGGTTTCTTTCGGCTTTTACGCATGGGAGATTGGGGACAAAACACATTTCAATCAGGCAGCGCATTTTTCCTGCTCCGGAGTGGCCTGACATGTACATGCGGAAGGGTGTGTTTTTGTCTACCCGGCAGCCGTCAAAAAACCTCCATCAAGGCTTCCAGCAGTCCACTCGGAAGAGGAAGCGAAGCACATTCACGCAGAATCGCCAGCGGTTCCTTCTGCATGCACAGCAGGTCAAACAGCCGTTCCTTGAGCTCATAGTCAATCTGTGCACGGTTGAGCAGTGCTTCCCAGTATCCGACACGGTCGTTGTCGGCAACACAAAAGCCGTCCGGAAGGCTCACCGCAATGCTTTGGGCATTGTCCATCGGTGGGAGCTTCACATGGAAACGATGCATTTGCGAGTCATAGAGGGTTTCGGCCGATAGGAGTTCCTTCCCGCAGCGCGCCACACAGGAAGCTGGCTCCTTAAGACCGCAGAACGTAATGGTGAGCTGACGCTTTCTGTGCAAAGAGGGGGCGTCATGCACGACGGAAAGCGAAAATTCATTTCCTGCCAAACGAAGCGCGGTCAGCAGATAGTCGCCTGAGGCATAGCGCTCCGTCTCCCCATCGTCCTCGTAGAGATCCAACGCGCCATCCGCCCCCACAAAGACAAGGATCTCCAAGGCTTCAGGGATTGCGCTTTTCTCCTCCACCGGCATCAGCGGCACAATCCCGCCTGCCCTGGCCAGCACAGGAATGCTTTCCAGCGGCCTGAACAGGCGCCTCGCTCCCCCGCCGCGATAGAGGATGCCGGTAAACAGGTCATGATAGAGGCCGTCCGGAAGCCAAGCGTCGACGCCGGCCAGCCTGAGCTGCGGCGCCATGGGCGAGGTGATAGGTGCGGCGATCAACTGGTTGCCGAAAAGATACTCGTTGGGTACCTGGTAGGCAGCATCCTCGCGTGGCCATGCGTAATACATGGGCTGAACAAGCGGCTCTCCAAGGCTGTGGCAGCGCCAGTTCATGCTGTAGAGATAGGGAATCAGGCGGTGGCGCAGCCTGAGAAACGCCGTCATGATGCCGCATGCCTCCGGCCCGTAGCGCCATGGCTCCTTGCCGTTAAACGGATTGGACGTGCTGTGCATACGCAGGATCGGAGAAAAAACGCCGAACTGAAGCCACCTGGTTTGCAGCTCATCATCGCGCCTACCGTGCGTATGCCCGCCGATATCGTGGCTCCACCAGCCGTAACCAATATTGGAAGCCGTGGCCGTAAAGTATGGCTGAAATTGAAGCGACTTCCAGCTGATGACGCTGTCTCCCGAAAAGCCGGCCGGATACCGGTGACTGCCCGGCCCGGCGTAGCGGGACAGAATAAAGGGGCGCCTACCTTCATGCGCGGCATCCTGCGCATGAAAATGATTAAGCAGCCACAGCGGGTCCATGCCCTCGGTAGCGCAGGATTGTCCCTGCTGCCAGTCCACCCACCAGAAATCCACGCCCTCCCGCTCCAGCGGGTGATGCACAAGGTCAAAGTACACATGCCAAAACGCCCGGTTTTCCGGCTCAAAAGGAATCCGCTGGCCTCGCGCCTCATCCCTTCCCAGAGCAGCAGCGGCCTGTGGATAGACCAGCTCATGCGGCTGGATACCCTCGGCGGGATGCAGATTGAGTGTTACCTTGAGGCCCTTTTTGTGCAGCGCCTCCAGAAACGCCGGCGGGTCGGGAAACAATGTCCTGTCCCAGGTGTAGCCCGTCCATCCCTTGTGGCCGGCGCCGTCAGAGCTTACGTGCCAGTTCATGTCAATCACGGCCACGCTTAAAGGGATGCCGGCCCTTTCAAACCGGTCCATGAGCGAGAGGTATTCGCCGGCGGTATAGGCATGGAATCGGCTCCACCAGTTGCCCAGCGCATACCGGGGCAACAGCGGCGTAGCACCGCACAGGTGAAAAAAGTCCGCCAGCGCCTGCCGGTACGCATAGCCATAGCTGAAAAAATACAGATCCTGATGGCCCGGACGGGGCGGGTCAATCCAGCCGTCCTTTGTCAGCGCATAGGAAGCGCTGTCATCCAGCACGCTGTAGCCCTGGAGGCGGGAAAGGAGGCCGGGCTCCAGCGGCACCGGGCCGTCCGCCTCGTCCAGCGTGCGCGCCGTGCCGCCCAGGTTTTCGCAAAGCGCGTCCCCATAATGCCAGGTGCAGTAGATGCCCCGGCATTCGGAACGGTTTTCAATCCACAGCCCTCCGGGAGAAAACGGCTTTTCATCATAAAACACGTTCATGAACGCCGTTGAAAGCTCAATGCCGCGTTCCGTGCGCCACAGCCGGTGCTCAACCGGCGAAAAGTCCCGGTTTTGCACCTTCTGGGTAGGGCGGTCCTCAAAGACGCTGTCCGGCGCATATTCCAGCCGAATAAGCTGCGGCGTCAGCAGCATCAGGCGGTACCGTTTTCCCTGTATCACGGTGGTCTGCCCGTTCATGGAACCTCCTCCGTTTCGGAATCAATGATGATGGGCTCACCCTTTACGCTGAGCAGGCCGCCTTCCACCCGCACCGGCTGGCCGTTCACCAGGTCGCAATAGCGGCCATCCGGAAAGGGTGCGCGCACGGGCGCGCTTGCTCCCCGCGTGCTGAAAACACCCATCAGCCGGCGCTGCCCCAGCGTATATGTGGCGCGGAGCATGCCGTTTCCGGCGTCCTGAACGCTGTAGCTGCCTTCCGCCATCAGCGGATGGCTGCGCAACGCCCGCAGGGCACGAAGCTGAGAAGAAATGTCCTCGCCCGCATGCCAGTCGATGGGGTCCTTGTCAAACAGGCTGGGCCGGGTTTCGCAGCCTGCTTCCTGTCCGTTATAGATCAGCGTCATCCCCTTTTGGAAGTAGAGTAACGCAAGCCAGTTGCGGCGCTGACGGGCATCCGGCACAAGGAAGGCGGCGCGCGGACGGTCATGGTTTTCCAGAAAGCGCAGCTTGACATAGTTGTCCGGATAGAGATATTCCTGCCGGGAAAGGGCGGCGGCATAGGCGTCCAGCGGCTTTTCTCCGCATAGCAGGCTCACCCAATCGTGATAGACGTCGTACTCGTAGCTCAGATCAAACGCCTGATAGATCTCGCTGTCCGACAGGCTGGTCATGCCCCGCGCACGGTTGTCCAGCGTGAAGGCGGGCTCCACCGACTCGCTCAGCCACAGGCAGTCCGGCTGCACCTGGCTTACCTCGCGCCGCGCGCGCAGCCAGAACTCCAGCGGCACGAGCGGCGCCACGTCGCAGCGAAAACCGTCCACCATGGATGCCCACATCTTGAGCGTTTCGATCTGGTAATCCCACAGTTCCGGATGGCTATAATCCAGATCAATGATGTCCGACCACTCGCCGATTCTATTGCCAAAGCTGCCGTCCGCCCTATGATAGAACCATTCGGGATGGTGCTGCGCCAGCCAGGAGTCCGGCGAGGTGTGGTTATAGACCACATCGATCATCAGGCGCATGCCCAGGCGGTGAACCTCGCCGGCCAGGCGCTCGAAATCCTGCATTGTGCCGTATTCCTCGTTGACGGCGCGATAATCCCGGATGGCATACGGGCTCCCAAGCGCCCCTTTTCTGCATGCCTTTCCGATGGGATGAATGGGCAGAAGCCAGAGAATATCCACCCCCAGATCCCGGATGCGCGTAAGGTCCTCCCGCACCTTTTCAAACGTGCCCTCCTTGCTGTACTGCCGTACATATACGCAGTACATCACCTGCTGGCGAAGTGCCTTGCTGGTATCCCAGGCCATGCTGCCGCCTCCTATTTCTTGTTGGTTTGATTTTTGTTTTTCTTCGCACAGCATTCCTTTTCCTGCCATCAGCCCTTGACCGCCGCCGAAGCGATGCCCTCCACAAACCGCTTTTGAAAGATCAGATAGCACAGCACCACCGGCACGATGGCAATAGCCGTCGCGGCAAACAGCCCGGCATAATCGGTGGAGTATCGCCCGCTGAACATGTTGAGCGCCACGCTCAGCATATTTTTGCTTTCCGTGCGAATCATCAGATACGGCCAGAGATAATCTTCCCAGGCCCAGAGAAACTGGAAAATGGCCAGGCTGGAAATGGCGTTTCCAAGCATGGGCAGCATGATGCGGTGAAAGATATAGCCGGCGCTGGCTCCGTCCATGCGCGCCGCCTCCAGCAGCTCATCGGGGACGGCGGCACAGCTCTGGCGCATCAGAAAGATGCCGAACGGCGTAAATAGGCTTGGGATGAGGAGGGCTTTCCAGGTATCCAGCCACCCCAGCTGCTGCATCATGGTATAGCGCGGGATGATCGTCACCACGCCCGGAACCATCATGGTGGCCAGAATGGCGCCAAAAAGCGCGTCGCGTCCACGGAAGCGGTATTTGCAAAGCACAAAGCCGCTGATTGCGCTGGTGTAGAGCGTAAGCGCCGTCAGCAGCACGGCATAGGTCAGACTGTTTGCAAAATACCGGAGGAAGTTCATCTTCTCAAGCGCGTTCCGGTAATTGTCAAAGGAGGGGTGAAGGGGCAGAAAATGCTGCTCCAACGCGCTGATTTCGGCATTGGATTTAAACGATGACGCCAGCATCCACAGAAAAGGCAAAATGGTTATAACGCTGCATGCAAGCAGCACAACATTCAACGCGAGGGACTGGAGCTTTCGTTTTTGCATCGCCGCGCCTCCTATGCCTTGACGCCGCCACTGGCCCGGAAGGACAGGGCCGTGAGCGCGGCGATGAGGACAAAGAGAATAAAGGAAATGGCCGAAGCATAGCCAAAGTTGTATTTCACAAAGGCCTGATCGTAGATGATATAGGATGCCAGATACGTCTTTGTCCCCGGTCCGCCCTGGGTGAGCACCATCACGGGGATATAGGTCTGAAAATAGGAGATCAGCGAGGTGATGACGATGAACACCATGGTGGGCTTCAGCAGAGGCAGGGTCAGAAAGGCGAAGCGCTGTATCGCGGAGGCGCCGTCCATCTCCGCGGCCTCGTAGCAATCGGCCGGCAGCGAATACAGACCGCCCAAGAGGATGACCACCGCATAGCCAAAATCCTTCCAGATGGTCAAAAGCAAAATGGCGCTCATGGCGTAGCGCGCATCGAAAAGCCAGTTGATTTTTGTTCCCAAAACCTGATTGATCAGGCCAAACTGCGGATCATACATGAATTTCCACACAAAGGCCACCGCCACCATCGGGGTGATGGTGGGCAGGTAATACAACGTGCGGTACAGCGACTGGCGGCGAATCAGCCGGGTGTGGAGGGCCAGGGCCAGCGCCATACCGATGACCAGCCGAGCGGCCACCGCAACCGCCGCAAACAGCGCCGTATTGCCCATGGACTGCCAGAACAGGCTGCTGCGAAACACCATCCGCCAGTTTTGCAGGCCGGTGAAGCGGTATTGTCCCTTCAACGGATTCCAAAGATGAAAGCTGCCTACGAAGGCCATGAGAATGGGAATGAGATAGAAAATCGAAAAAAACGCAATCAGTCCTGCGACGACCGTGTTGCGCAGGACGATTTCGCTACGGCTTTGCAGCGGATGGATCCTGAGTCTGCGCGCCATCAGGCGGGCGCCTCCCTTCCCCAAAAGGGCCGGTGGGAGGGGTAAACCCACCGGCCCATGCGGTTATGGCAAACGATCGTTCATTTCGCTTCGTCCGCGTACTGGTATTGCGGCTCGACGGAAACAAATTCGCTCATTGCCAGCTCCTCATTGCAAAGGTCCTCGGCGTTTTGCAGGGCGGTTTCGACATCCTCGCCGTTGTAGAAGATGTTTTCCAGTGCGATCTTCATGTTGTTTTCAACGGCGCTGGGCATGGGGCCGGGCCAGATGTAACGGTCGATGTGCTCGGCCAGCACCGCGATGCTCGACACGCTGAGGATGTCCTCGTCCTGCGCCAGAGACCGCTTGGCCGGGAAGACGGAGTTGGCCAGGCAGAACTCCTTTTGGAGCGCGTCGTTGGCCAGGAAGAAGCGCACGATATCCTGGGCTACCGCCTGCTGATCGGCGGGCGCGTTTTTGTTAATGCCAAAGGTGGACTCGCCGTTGTAGCGGTGATAGGCATAGGGCACGTCCTCGGTAGGGGTGGGAATTTCAAAGCTGCCGAAGTCGGTTTCGGGCCACAGGCTCTTGAACAGATTGTGCATGAAGCCCCAGCCCAGGTACATGGCCACCATGCCCTGGCCAAAGTTGTCGCCGGAGTTGTTGCCGAAATTATAGTCGCCGCTGCCGTCCACCTCATAGATGTCCTTCATGCGGTTGACGACCGTGCGGATGGCTTCGTTGTTGAAGGTTACCTTGTTGTCCTCCGTAAACAGGTTCTGCCCGTACTGATACTGCATGCCCAGCACATCGCCCTGGGCGCCGCCGTTAAAGCTGAATCCCGCCTGTACCAGCTCGCCGTTTTCATCGCGGATGGTCAGCTTTTTGGCCACTTCGCGGAACTGGTCCCACGTTTTGGGAATGTCGGCCTCGGTCAGTCCGGCGGCATCCCACATGGACTTGTTGTAATACATGGTGGCCGTCATCATGCCATAGTCCGTGTAGTAGACGTTGCCGTCGATTTCATGTGCGGAAACGCCCACAAAATCGGCTTCCAGGTCCTCCAGCGGAATATCATAGGGCGCCAGATAACCAATCAGGTTTTCATGATAGCTGTTGTGTACATTGAAGATGGCGGGACCATCTGTGCCCTGCAGGGCCAGAGGGAGCTTTGTCCAGTAGTCTTCATAGGGGTTTTCCACAAGCGTGATCTTCACATTGGGATGAATGGCCGTATATTCGTCCACCACTGCCTGAAACAGGTTGGCCGCGCCCGTCCAGTACCAGAATTCAATGGCGATGTCCTCACCGTTGTTGACCGGAGCGGAGGGGTCGTATTGAATGGCGCTTCCGATGACTGCGCCGCCTTCGGCCATGGCAACGCCCATGGTCAGCAACAGGGTCAGGGAAAGCAGCAGGGAAATCATACGCCTTAGACTTTTCTTCATCACAAAATCTTCCCTTCCGATATTTTTCTTTCCGCATGACTAGTATAGCGGTAAACTTAACTCTATTATATTCTCATCGTCTCTTTTGTCAAGAGAAAAATAGAAATTATCACACGGTTTAAAAGATATCTATATCCGGCAGCTTTTTAAGCAAAAGAAAAAAGGTTTAATTAAACTTCCCGAAAAAACCACGTTTTCAATATATCTTTTCAAATATCAATCAAGACAATTTTTGGCTTGCAATTATCCCAAAAACTATGATAGCATAGTTTATAAACCTTTGTAAGGAGGATGCCTGTGGTTACGCTCAAGGACATCGCGCGCGAGGCCAACGTAAGCGTCATGACGGTTTCCAACGTTGTCAACGGCAACCTGTCCAAGGTGTCCAAAGAGAAAGCGGCACAGATTCAGGAAATCATCCGGCGGCGCAACTATGTGCAAAACGCCAGCGCGCGCAACCTTGCCAAGGCCAATTCCAACATCGTGGCCATCATGCTGCGCAATATCGGCAATGAAAACGCGCTGAGCGGGCCGCACAACGCGGCGCTGGTGGGACAGATGATCCGGCTGCTTCAGGCAGGCGGCTTTTATGCGATGGTCAGCCTGGTTGAAAACAAGGCCGATATTGCAAAAACCCTGCGCGCCTGGAATGTGCGGGGAGCGGTTTTTCTGGGAATGTTTGACGACGAGATTGAGCAGATCTATGCCGCCTCCAAGGCGCCCATGGTGTTTGTGGACAGCTACAGCAACGTGCGCCGGATCTGCAGCGTGGGGATTGACGACTACCGGGGCGGCCGGCTGGCGGCTCGCTGCCTGGCTGAGCACGGCCATACCCGGCTCGCGTTTGCCGGACCTGCTCAGCGCACCACCGGCGTCATTCAGCAGCGTCTTGCCGGATTTATGGACGAGCTGGCTGCCCGCGGCCTCGCGCTGGAACCGGAGCATCGGATTGTTGTGGAATCCGACAGCGACCCGCACGCAATTTGCGCTGCGACAGATGCGCTGTGCGCCATGGCCGGAAGCATAACAGGCGTCTTTGTAACAAGCGATCAGCTCGCCATGGGGCTGATGGGCGCGCTGGCCGAGCGCGGGTTTTCCATTCCCCGGGATCTATCGGTCGTCGGGTTTGACAACATCCCCGTCAGCGGGCAGATCTATCCTCCGCTGACAACCATTGGGCAGTGTCTGGAGCAGAAGGCAACGCTCGCCATTGAAATTTTGCAGCGTCAGATAGAGGGCCGAGACACCCCTGCAGAAATGCGCGTGCTGGATGTGGAACTCGTCGAACGCGCCACCGTCTCCGCACCCCGAACGTGAACGGGCCCTGACAAACGGAGCCGCAACAACTCTTTTAAAAACAGCAAAGGAAGCCGTCTGTAGCCGATCAACAGCACCGATATTCCCCAGCACCAGATCGCAGCAATCGCCCCCTGCATCCTGCGGACATTCTGACCTTCTATGAGAGCGAAGAAGGGCAGCGGGAGTTTTCTCTGAACAGAAGAAGCAGAGAGAATGGAGAAGCAAGGGGTAAAAACAGAATATGGACATGGCAAAGGCGGGACATCATCCGAAAATGGTGGTGTCCCGCCCTTTTTGTATTTATGTGGCTTTCTTCTTTAAATCCCGTGGCCCTCTTGGCTTGGAGACAGGCTTGCGCCTTACCCCGTTGCGAAAGTAGGTACTTTCATACGGATCGAAAAAAACCAATAATCCGAACCCATTTTCTATCGGAAACAAGTTCGGATTATATTGGTTTGGTGCCGGTGGTGGGACTCGAACCCACACGGGGGATTAGCCCAACGGATTTTGAGTCCGTCACGTCTGCCAATTCCATCACACCGGCACGTATGGGGTATTATATCATACTTGCGTAGAGGAGGCAATACCCAGGTTGGGGGTTTTTGCGAGGCGGCTGCCCGCCTATGCCGTGTCATTCCCCTTTCCCCATCCGCCTCAGAAGGCCACGGGACAGCGCACCGGCCAGGCACACCAGCAGGCCGCTGGGAATCAGCACCCAGTATGCCCTCGCCCCGCACCGGTCAAAGAGCGCGCCGTAGAAGATCTGTCCCAGGGGCTGGGCGCACAGGGACAGCGTGAATACGTAGGCCATCACCTTGCCCATCATCGCTTCGGGCGTGCGCCGCTGAATGGCGGAGATGGCGCAGGTGGAAAATACGCTGCACCCGAACTGGCAGGCGCAGAACATGGCCGTCAGGGCGAGGTAGCGGCCCATCGCACCCAGCGGCACAAGAAACGCTCCGCCTGCCAGCGCCAGCGCCGCGCCCACGCCTAGAAACACCCAGGCAAGGCAAAGGCGCAACCGCCCGGCCGTCAGCCCCGCAAACAGGCTGCCCAGCACCGCCGCAACAGCCATGGCGCTTTCCGCCGCGCCATAGAGCTCCGCCGAAAGGCCCAGCACCGTGCGCACCAGAAAGGGAAAGCCCACGACCGCCGTGCCCGCGATGAACAGGCTCGTCAGCGCGGCCAGCAGCAGCCATTTCAAAACGTCGGGCTGCTCCCGGCACAGAAAGCGCAGGCCCGCCCGCAGGTCGGCCCGCAGCATGGCCGCGCTCTGCATCCGGCCCGCCTGCACGGGCGGCAGGCGGATAAAACCCTCCAGGCATGCCGTCAGCAGGAAGCAGGCCGCCGCCACATACAGCACGGGGACCATGCCAACCGCGGTGTAAAGCACGCTGCCCAGAAACGGGGTCGCCAGCGAGGCCAGCGCCGCCGCCTGGCTGACCGCCGCGTTGCCCTTCTCCAGCGCATCCCCCGAAAGCATTTGGGGCACGCACGCCTGCACCGTGGGCGATTCAAAGGCCCCCAGCACCGACAGCGCCACCAGCAGCGCGGCGATGAGCGGCAGGTCGTGTCCCAGCGGCAGCGCAGCGCCGGCAAGCAGCGCCGCAAGGCCGGAGAGGGCATCCAGCGCGATCATCAAGGTGCGTCGGTTCATCCGGTCCGCCAGCACGCCGCCAAGGGGCGAAAGCAAAATGGTGGGAAGCATGGCCGCCGCCAGCATCCCGGCGAACACGGCGGCAGACCCGGTGCGTTCCAGCACGTACATCGCCAGAGCGAATTTCAGCGTGCCGTTGCCGATGAGGGAAGCGATCTGTCCCAGCATCAGAAAGACAAAGTTGCGGTTCAGCCATGCCGTCTTTTTCATTGCGATTTGCTCCTTTGGGGCCCCGCCGGACCGCTCACGGAGGCGGCGGAACAAAAATGCATATTATCATACCTACCGAATGAATGTATCGCCCGAAAAGAAAAGGGCAAACGCCCCTTTTTGCTCTGTCAAAGCGCTATCTGCGCCAGAAAATCGTCCACCAGCGCCCGGATGCTGTCGTCAAACAGCGGAAGGCCCATCTTCTCCAGCATCTCTCCGATAAAGCGGAACTTGTGCGCCAGCTCCTCCGGGGTGGCCGGAAATACGCTGGGCAGCAGCCACAGGCTGGTCAGCAGCGGCAGCAGCTCGGCAATCTCTCTGGGATAATCGGTGTGGATGGAGCCGTCCCGGTTTCCCTCCTCGATCAGCTGCAAAAAATACGGGGTCAGAACGCGGCGGTTGGATTCGATCATCTCCACCAGCACCCGCGGGTTCTGGGTGATGGGCACCGCCTGGACCGTCATGCGGCTGCGCGCCTCGTCCGCCTGATTGAGCCGGACGGCCTCCCGCAGCTTTTCCAGCCCGTTGAGATCCCCGCGCGCCCGCACGGCTTCAAAGGGGTTGTTCTCGAAGAACATCCGGTCCCCCACCGCGCTCATGATCTCTTCCTTGGATTTGAAGTGGTGATAGACCGCGCCCTTCGTCAGCCCGTCCAGCCCGTCCACGATGTCCTGAATGGTGGTCTGATCGTAGCCCTTTTCCAGAAACAGGCGCTGGGCAACGTCCAGAATGCGCTCCACCGTCGCCTCCGGATGCTTGTTGCGTGCCATGCGCGTCCCTCCCCAATACATTCATTCGGTACGTATGTATTATAGCAAAGTTTTGCCTCCTGTCAAGCCCCGCTTTGCTCCGGCTTGCGAAAGGCTACGCCTGCCGCCGCTTCTCCATCACATAGTTCGTCATCTGCACGCCGTGGCGCTCCACCCGCTGCTCCCGGAGCACCCGGTATCCCCTGCCCTCGAAAAAGGGCCGGGCCGTGATGGAGGCATGGGTGGTGATCACGGGCGCGTCCACCGCCCGCTCCAGCCGGTCACACAGCGCCGTGGCGATGCCCAGGCCCTGACGGTCCTTGTGCACGTAGAGCCGGTCGAGGTAACCCGTCCCGTCGATATCCCCGAACCCCACGATGAGGTCCCTGCCCTCCACCGCCACCAGCGAATGGTGCGCCAGCAGGGAACCGTTCCAGCGATCCAGGTCCGGCGCGCCGTCCGCCCAGGCGTCCAGCTGCTCCGGGGCATAGTCGGCAGCGTTTACCGCGTGCACCGTATCGTAAAACAGCGCCATGATCTGCCCGAGATCCTCCGGCTCATACCTGCGGATCTTCATGCGGAGCCTCCTCTTTCGGCGCGCGCGGCCGCGCGGCCTTCCCAGGGTTTCGGGGCAGCGGGGGCAATACCTTCACGCGTTTGAAGCGCTTGAGCTTCTTGCGCACATATTCCTCCGCCGCCGGCAGGTCCGCCAGCGGGCAGCGCATGGCCAGCACCTGCCAGTACCGGGGATGAAAAAACAGTACCGTCGCCCCCTCGCGCCACACGCGCACCCGGCGGATGCTCTCCCAGGGCAGCGTCACACGCCTGACCAGCGTAAGCCCCTCCAGCAGCGGACGGTCGTCCCCCGCAGCGAGCCGCTCGGCGGCCTCCGGGGTGGTGAAGCGCGCGTAGAGCCGAAGCGCGCCGCAG
>OGYY01001057.1_pt1 | contig 25162 bp, 20 predicted proteins | sample 1576671 | NCBI WGS metagenome assembly OGYY01 (sample SAMEA3541593, study PRJEB24748) | human gut metagenome | biome: human gut; feature: human-associated habitat; material: faeces | place: China | collected 2012 | reverse complement strand
CCGGCAGGCAGGGGCCTTTCTAATAGGTTGTTTACTCAAAGAAAGCGCGATGGACAGCGCTTACAGCGCGGTCGGAGTCTTCCTCCGCAATCAGCACCGACACCTTGATCTCACTGGTGGAGATCATCTGGATGTTGACGTCCGCATCGGCCAGCGCCTCAAACATGGTCGAGGCCACGCCTTCGTGCGTTTCCATGCCCGCGCCCACAATGGAGATTTTCGCCACGCTGGTGTCGCAGGAAATCTTTTTCGCACCCACCATATCGCAGTATTCCTGCAGCGCTTCGACCGCGCCCATCCCGTCGTCCAGCGGCACGGTGAAGGTGATATCCTTGGTGCCGTCGCGTCCCACGGACTGCAGAATGATATCCACGTTGATGTGCGCCTTGGCCACGCGGGAGAAAATCTTAAACGCAATGCCCGGCTCGTCGGGCAGGCCGATAATGGTGACCCGCGCCACATTGGTATCCTTGGCAACACCCTTAATCAGCATTTTTTCCATTTTGGCGACCTCCTTAACTTTGGTGCCGGGCACCGGATTGAGGCTGGACAAAACCTCCAGCTCCACATTATATTTTTTAGCCATCTCTACCGAACGGTTGTTAAGCACCTGCGCGCCGAGGGTGGCCAGTTCCAGCATTTCATCATAAGTGATCTCCGCCAGCTTGCGGGCGGCGGGAACCTTCCGCGGATCGGCGGTATACACACCCTCCACGTCGGTATAAATCTGGCACAAGTCGGCTTTCATGGACGCGGCGATCGCCACCGCGCTGGTGTCCGACCCGCCCCGGCCCAGGGTGGTGATGTCGTCCCATTTGTTAAGTCCCTGGAAACCGGCCACTATGACGATTTTATTTTTGTCCAGCTCGGTGCGGATGCGCGCCGCCTCCACCCGGTGGATACGCGCCGCCGAATAAATGGAGGTGGTGCGGAACCCCGCCTGCCAACCGAGCAGCGAAATCACCGGGCAGCCGATCTTCTCGATAGCCATGGCCAGCAGAGAAATGGAAATTTGTTCCCCGGCGGCCAGCAGCATGTCCATTTCCCGTTTGCTGCCCCGCGGGTTGATTTCCCGGGCCTTTTCAATCAGGTCGTCGGTCGTGTCGCCCTGGGCAGACACCACCACCACCACGCTGTTGCCCTTTTTGTATGTATCCGTGACCAGCCGGGCCACGTTGGCCACCCGGGCGGCGTCCGCCACCGAGCTGCCGCCAAATTTCTGTACGATCAGCATTTATGCGAGACCTCCTGTCATAAAATCCACAGTTGCGCCAGCGCTGTCGCACTGGAACACCTCTATCCGCCATCCGCTAAGGCCCGTGTCGGCTAGCCGTTTGGCGGCCTCCTCCGCAAACGCCGTATTGTCCCTGTCGATGATGGCCAGGACCGACGGCCCGGCGCCGCTGATGCAGGCTGCGTAAGCGCCCAGCGAGTAAGCGGTGTAAAACACCGGCTCCACCCCCGGGATCATTGGGAACCGGTAGGGCTGATGCAGCCGGTCCTGCACGGCCACCCGCAGGTGGTCGAGATTGCCGGTGCACAGCGCTGCGGTCATCAGCGCCGCACGGGACAGGTTATAGACCGCGTCCTCCCGCGACACCTGTGCGGGCAGCGCGGCGCGGGCGACTTCGGTTTTCAGCTCAAAATCCGGGATGAACACCGCGAACCGGAACCGGTCGGCCACCGGGACGCTGACGGTGTGCACCCGCCCGCCGTCCATGACCGAGGTGACCAGTCCGCCCAGCAGGGCGGGGGCGGTGTTGTCCGGATGGCCCTCCAGCTTGGCGGCCAGGTCGCCGATATCGGCCCGGGAGAGGGGGCTGCCCATCAGAGTGTTGGCCCCCAGCAGCCCCGCCACCAAGCAGGCGGAGGAGCTGCCCAGTCCCCGCGTCAGGGGAATGTTGTTCTCCTGGCGGATGTGCAGGCCATGAAAGGGCCGTCCGCACTGCTCATAGAGCAGCCGGGCGGTATGGTAAATCATATTCGATTCATCGGTAGGAATAGGCGTGTCATCCAGCGATTCAATAACGCAGCCGTCGGCTTCCTCCATCCACACCCGGTTATATAGGGTCAGGGCCAGACCCAGCGCGTCGAACCCCGCGCCCAGATTGGCACTGGAGGCGGGAACGGTAATTTTCAGCATACGGGTCCCCTTACAAATTGGCGATACGCAGGCGGCTTTGCAGCGAGCCGGCAGTAAACTGGGCGAGCGCCGCTTCGGCGGCATTCTCTTCCATATCCGGCGTTATAAAGGCCAGCGTATGCGGGTCCTCTCCCTCCGGGGAAAGGCGCGTTACGCTGCCGAACAGGGCGCGGGCCTGCGTCATGGCCGCACCGCAGTCCTCGCAGCTAAACCGCAGCAGAAAGGAGCTGTGCCCTTTGCCGGCGGCGGCAACATAGTCGGCGCTGCCGCGCTCCCAGAACAGGTATTTGCGGGCGTTGAGGTGCTTGGCCTCATCGATCACGTCCGCGACGACCGCGCTGGCGGTGGGAAGCTTGCCGGCCCCCCGTCCGTAAAACATCACGTCGCCGATCGCGTCTCCCCGCACCATGATCGCGTTGAAAACGTCGTTGACATCGGACAGCGGGCTTTGCCGCGGCACCACCATGGGCGCCACCAGGCAGGACAGCCGTCCGTCCGGCAGTTTAGCCGCCCGTCCGATCAGTTTGATCACGCCGCCCCAGGCGTCGGCATATTTGACGTCGTCCAAAGTAATTTTGGTGATCCCTTCGGTATATACCTGAGAGGGGAAGACGTGTTTGCCGAAAGCCAGCGACGCGAGAATGCAGATTTTCCGGCAGGCGTCGTGTCCCTCAATATCGGCGGACGGGTCGCGTTCGGCGTACCCGAGCTGCTGTGCGAGCGCGAGTGCGTCCTCAAACGACATGTCGTCCTCCACCATACGGGTGAGCATGAAGTTGGTGGTGCCGTTGAGAATACCGGCAATTTCGTAGACCTCGTTGGCAGCCAGGCACTGGTCGAGCGGCCGCAGAATCGGAATACCGCCGCCGACGCTGGCCTCAAACAAAAAGTTCAGGTTGCGTTCCCGGGCGATTTCGAGCAGCTCGTCACCTTTGGCGGCTACCAGCTCTTTATTGGATGTGACAACGCTTTTGCCGGCCAACAGGCAGCTTTTTACAAAGTCATAAGCCGGATGCAGCCCGCCCATGGTTTCCACCACAATACGAATGTCGTTATCTTCCAGAATGTCCTGAAAATCCTTGGTGAACAAATCCGCGTAGGGACACTCCGGGAACTCCCGCAGGTCCAGGATACGGCGGATGACGATGGCGTCCCCGGCTTTCCGCTCGATATTGGCGGTGTTTTTGTGCAGCACCTCGGCTACGCCGGATCCTACCACGCCGTGCCCCAGGATGGCCACATATATCATGGAAAGACCTCCTCATAAACATAACTATTCCTTTATTCTACCAATAGTTCCCGGCGTAGTCAAGAAAGAATTTGGCGCGAGGCCTTGCCTGACGGCCTTTTTTGGATATTCAATGCCCACGCGGGTTTCTTTGCCACTGAAAATCAGGGAAAAGTCTCCGCGCAGGATTCACTCCACTTTATGCAGGCAGATTTGGTCGGAATACCTCTTCGGCCTCTTTCATCACATGTAGGATGTACTGCACATCAGCAAGCATGGACTTGGACAGGGCTGCCAGGCCCTTGACGGTAATCTCGCAGGGACAAATAAATCTGGTAAGGTAATCCCATAGGCGTCCAGATTTTTGCTAAGAAAGCGGGAAGCTCCAACTCCTTCAACAGTATTTTATAAAGTCAATCTAAGTTTTTACGCTAAAAAAGTCGACCGCCTATATTCCGTAATCCTCGACAAATTGATTTGCCTACGGTCAAGGATACATAGGCGCGCTATGCGGCTGCGGACATAATGGCGGGTTAAGCGTGAATAGAGTTTTAAGGTTACGCGGGGAATATTGCTTAACCGGTAAAAAGTGGATATAATACTCTGGATAGAGAGCGGAAAGTGATGTTCATGCTTTCCCGGTATAAGGACGGAGGATGAATATGTCTGACGATAAGACGGGCGGGGCGCTGGCGGAAGACCGTATACAGCATAGGAAAAGTTTTTTGATCAATCTGGCATACGTGCTGGTCTGCCTGGGCATTACGGTGGTGGTGATCCGGTGTTTGGCCATGTGGATGATGCCGTTTATTTTTGCCTTTCTGGTGGCGGCGCTGCTCCAGGCGCCGCTCAAATGGCTGGTACGCATCACCAAGGGCAACCGCAAGTTTTTCTCCGTGTTTCTGGTGGTGCTGATGATCGTCCTGCTGGCCGGTGTCGTGGGACTGGCCGGGTGGCAGCTGGTGGTCGGCATGGCCAACTTCCTGGGAAACAGCGCCAACATTGAGATGATTCAAAACGCGATAACCGGTGTGGGCGAATCCATACAGGATTTTGTCGCCCATTTGTCGCACACCCTCTCGGAATCGGCCGTGGAATCCCTCAACAACGGCATCGCCAGCTTGTCGGAGCAACTGGTCGGACTGGTTACCGGCGCCTTGAGCGGCGCGGCTTCATGGGCCATCAATCTGACCGCTAAGCTGCCGATGGTGCTGTTGGCGTTTGTCATCTGGATGGTGGCGTCGGTGTTCCTCACCATCGATTACCAGAAAGTGGTCGGCTTTTTTATTCGCCAGATTCCTGACCGGCACACCGAGCTGTTTGTCAAAACACGGGAGTTGTGCAGCAACACCCTGTTTAAGCTGCTCAAAGCGTATGCGCTCCTGATGTTTATTACCTTTGCCGAACTCAGCGTGGGTTTGCTGATCCTGCGGGTGCCCCATGCCATCGTGTTTGCAGCCCTGATCGCGATTGTCGATATCCTGCCGGTGCTGGGAACCGGTACGGTCATGATTCCCTGGGCGCTGATCGAACTGATATCGGGCAATATCCGCATGTTTATCGGGTTGTCCATCGTGTATATCATCATCACGGTGCTGCGCAACATCCTCGAACCGCGCCTGGTCAGCTACCAGATCGGGCTGAATCCGCTGGTAACCTTGTTTTTCATGTATCTGGGACTGCAGGTAGCGGGGATTATCGGCATGATGCTGTTCCCTGTGGTCATTATGATTTTGGTACAGCTCCAGGAAAGCGGTCATATCCGTATTTGGAAATAGAAAGAAGAGTCGGGTGAGTTGGCTATCCGGATAGAACCGATCGACCGCCGCCTGTTCCCGGTCTATGACCGTATTTTCATGGCCTTTCGCGTTTGCAGCGTATACCGTCCGGTCCGTCCGTCTCTGGCATGGGACAGGCCCTGTTTTCCCGGGCGGCGGAATGGGCCCGTGAACAGGGCCTGCGGGAAATCAAGATCGAGTGCCAGAACAACAATGTGCGGGCCTGCCGGTTTTACCGGAGGCAGGGGGCGGTGCTGACCGCGATGGATACCCGGGCCCATACCGGCGACAAAGCCATTAAGAACGAAATCAAACTGATTTGGCGCTATACTCTGCCCAAAAAGTAAAGGGGCGCGTATGCTATAAGATGAAAAAGGGGGGCTGTGGACGTATCCACAGGCCCCCTTTTGTATGTGCGGTTTCAGGCTCCGGTCTGCTGGAATCGCCGGCGGTATTCCCGGGGGCTGATGCCGTGAATCTCCCGGAAAGCCCGGTTGAACGTGCTTTGGCTCTCAAAGCCGGTATCCAGCATAATATCGGTAATGGGCCGGTTGGTGGTGCACAACAGATCCTGCGCCATCTGAATGCGCAGTTTGTTGACGTATTCATTAAATCCTGTATGCAGGCGTTGAGAGAAAATGCGCGCCAAGTGGGACTGGGTAATACCCAATTCCGCCGCAACCTGTTTGGCCAGCAGCGGCTGGCGGTAATGCTCCATAACGTAGCGGATGGCCCGATAGGGAACGTCATCAAACCGATGGTTTTTATCCTGGACCGGGGACAGCTCCGACCAGATGCAGGCCAGGAGAAGCTGAAAATAGGATTTGACCATAATGGGACGGAACGCGCCCCGCTGTTCAAACAGGCGCCGAACGGCATAGGTTGCCTCCTGCCCCAGCCGATCGGCGGTAATGATAGGCGCCTGCGGTACATATTGGGACAGAGGCTCACAAAAATCACCCGCCAGCTGAGGGACAATGACCATGCCGAACAGCTGATTGTCCGGCCCCGCGTCTTCCGGGACATGATAGCTGTGCACGCAGTTGGGAAATATGACGGCCAGATCGCCGGTATGCAGGCGCTGGGTTTGGTAATCGATTGTGACAAGAACCGTGCCGTTTTCCACAAACAGGAGTTCGAGCTGCTGGTGCAGATGAAGCTGCCAGGAGTACAGCCCGCGCCATTCGAAAGCATAGTACTCCGTAGGTCTTTTTTCATAATAAGGCAGTATGAGGGCCCCCTCCTTTTCGCAAGTTGTTGATATAAGTATATCATTTTTATATATAACACACAAGATTATTTTCTCGGAGATCAAAAATTGATTGATATTAAGCAAGAATAGACTGGAAATCGTCGCCTCTATGTTTTATAATAAATAGTGTATTGGTGGAAATATACTTGTCATTACGACGAAAATGAGACGAGGAGGTATATGTATGAATTGGCGATCAGCAGGTAAACGGTCTCTGTCCTGGATTGCGTCGCTGGCGCTGTGCGCCGGGGGCGTGGGCATGGCGGTTACCGCCCCGGCGGCGGAACCGGAGGCAAAACCCATCTATCTGGATACGTCCTATACGTTTGCCGAGCGGGCGGCCGATCTGGTGTCCCGGATGACACTGACGGAAAAAGCCTCGCAGCTGGGCAACCAGTCGGCGGCTATTCCGCGGTTGGGCGTGAAAGAGTACAATTATTGGAGCGAAGCGCTGCACGGCGTGGCTCGGTCGGGCGAGGCGACGGTATTTCCCACGGGATACGGTATCGCCCAAACCTGGAACCGCGATCTGGTGCAGCAGATGATGGATGTGACCTCGGACGAGGCGCGCGCGTATAATAACGAAAAAGGAAAGGGCCTGTCCTATTGGTCTCCCACCATCAACATGTCCCGTGATCCCCGCTGGGGCCGCACGGAAGAGACCTATGGCGAGGATCCCTACCTGACGACGGAAATCGGCTCCAGCTTTGTTAAAGGGCTGGAGGGAACCGATGAGGAAACCCCATACTTAAAGGCCATTGCCACGGTCAAGCATTACGCGGCCAACAACAGTGAGTATAACCGCCATAACGGGTCATCCAATATGGACGACCGCACTCTGCGGGAATACTATACCCGCGCCTTTAAAGGCGTTGTGCAAAATACGGGAGTCCATTCTGCGATGACGTCCTACAACCGCATCAATGAGATCCCGGCGGTGGCCAACACCTATACCATCGATACGCTGTTGCGGCGCACCTTCGGATTTGACGGTTATGTCACCTCCGACTGCGGTGCCATTAATGATGTTTACCAGAACCACAATTGGCAGCCGGACGGGTACGACCATGCCGTAGACGCGGCGGAGGCGACGGCCCTGTCCATTATAGCTGGTACGGATTTGGACTGCGGCGGGGTTTACAAGGGCAACGCCGTGGCGGCGGTGCAGCGCGGCCTCATGAGCGAGGACGACCTTGACGTGGCGCTGGTGCGCGCGTTTACCGCCCGTATGGAAACCGGCGAATTTGACGACGCCTCTCTGGTGCCCTATCGTTCCGATGAGTATTCCTGGAACAACCAGATCTGCGCGCCGGATCATACGGCTATTGCCCAGCAGGCCTCCGAAGAAGCGGTCGCGCTGCTGAAAAACGAGCCGGCCGCGGGTGAAAGCAATGCGCTTCTGCCTCTGGACGCCTCCAAAATCAACAAGCTGGTGGTGTTTGGCGACAATCAACTCGTGAAGAAGGCCATCCTGGGCGACTATTCCGGTACGCCGAAGGCGGAAAACCAGTCTACGCCACTGGACGGTATTACGACGGTGCTGAAATCGCTGAACCCTGACGCCACGGTATCGTACGTCGACAGCACGTCAACCGGCGCTTCCTATTTCTGCAACTTCAAGAATTTTGACCTTAAAGCAGCGGACGGCAGCGTGAAAAAGACGCTGACGCCTAAAGATGCCGCGGCGTATGCCAACTGCAAAATTGAAGGCGGCGGCAACTTTGGCTATGTTTACAATAAGATGTGGGTCAAATATGAAAATGTCAATCTAGACGGTGTGTCCAAGATTTCTGTGCAGGCGTCCGGCGATAAAAACAACGCCACGCACGGCACTTTTGAAATCCGTCTTGACTCCAAAACCGGCCCGATGATCGGCAGTATCGTCTCCGAACCCACCTCTGGCTGGAATGACTTTAAAACCTTTACGGGCGATATTACCGTCCCGCAGACCGGCAGCCACACCCTGTATTTTGTGGGCAATTCCGGTGCGGAGTTCACTCCTTTCAGCGAGGCGGATCAGAAGACCATTCGCGAAGCCGACGCGGTCATTGCCTATGTCGGCACCCGTCAGGCGGATTCCGCGGAGGAAAACGACCGTGGCACGCTGGTTCTACCCCGCTTCCAGGCCGATATGGTCGAAGCGATTGCGGGCCTGAATCCGCGTACGGTGGCCTATGTGTCCTCAGTGGGACAGGTAAGCGTGGAAGAATTCAAAGAGAAAGTACCCTCTATCCTGTGGTGTACCTATAACGGCCAGGCGCAAGGCGTCGCCGCGGGCAACCTGTTGTTCGGCCAGGCGAATCCCAGCGGCAAGCTGACCTTCACCTGGTATTCGGACGAAGAGGAGCTCCCGGTCATCGGCGATTACAATATCTACACCACCGATACCAGCAAAGGCCGCACCTATCAGTATTTCAGCGGCAAGGTTTCCTATCCTTTCGGACACGGCCTGAGCTATACCAGCTTTACCTATTCCGACATGACAGTCAGCAAAACGGCAGCCACGCCGGACGACACCCTGACGGTCAGTGTGAAGGTTAAAAACAGCGGCAGTGTCGAGGGTCAGGAAGTCGTGCAGGCTTATGTGTCGTCTCCGTTGGCAGACAAATCGACCCGGCCGGCCAAACAGCTCAAAGGCTTTGAAAAGATTTCGCTTAAGGCGGGCGAAACCAAGACCGTCACCATGGAACTGCCGATCAAAGACTGGTATTTCTGGGACGAAGCGGCTGGTAAAAACATTTACGACCAGGGTAACTGGACGGTCGAAATCGGTTCCTCCAGCGGCGATATCCGCGATCATAAGACGGTGGCGGTTTCCGGAGAACTTACGCCGGTGCTGCAGACCGTGTCGGCGATCCCCAGCGGCCATACGCTGGACCTGTCCGACCGGGAGATCACGACCGATCTGACGGCAGCTATGAGCAACGACAGCTTTACGGATCTGTCCAAAGCAACGGTCGTGTATACATCCAGCGACGAGAGCGTTGCCAAAGTGGATGCGAACGGTACCGTTCATTCGGTGGCGCCCGGCGCGGCGACCATCACGGCCAAGGTAACCGTGAACGGTGTGACAAAAGAAAGCGGTTTCCCGGTCGTAGTGAAAAATGAATTGTCCCTTAGCCAGATTACGGTTAACGGCAAACCGATTGAGAACTTCAGCCCCACTACGTACCAGTACAACTGCATACTGGAAGACGACGCCAAACAGGCGGTCGTGGCTGTTCCGAGCCATGGCGATGGGGTCACCATCAATATCGTTCAAGCCGCCAGCATTCCGGGCACTGCCACGGTAACGGCCACATCTGGCGATTTGAAAGTGGTTTATACCATTTATATCCGCCAGTATCATGAGCCGGTCAGCACCGATTTCGCCAAGCTGTCGGAGCTTCCGGCCGACTGGAGGGTATACGACAACGGCAAGAATATGGGCGAAAATCCGGATAACTGGAAACTGACGGAGGGCAAGGGCCTGACGATCACGACCGAAGCCGGCGATGTGTACCAGGGCCATAACAATTCCCAGAACATCTTTATACAGGACGCCGACGGCGACTGGGTCGTGGATGCCAAGCTGACCAAAAGCGAAGAGTTTAAGGGCGGGTACCAGCAGTGCGGTGTCATGGTTTTCCAGGACGAGGATAATTACCTTAAGATCGGCGGCGAAAGCGGCAACCGGCTGAAAGTCATTAAAGAAATCGGCCAGTCTTCCACTGAGATGCAGCCGCAAAATGGCGGCTTGACTTACGTGTCGCTGACCTACTATTTCCGCATTGTCAAAAACGGCGATTCCTACGCGTTCTATTATTCTGAAGATGAAGGGCAGACCTATACGCTGATTACGAAGTTTGACGCGAAACTCAGCAACGTCAAGCTGGCACTGACAGCGGTCAGCTCGTTTAACGGTACGCCAGCGCCTATTGATGTGACCTTTGAATACCTCAATGTTTACTCGATGAAAGACTGCACCTGTGACCTCAAGTCTCTGACTTTTGACGATCAGACAGTCGATTTACAGGAGGCGGTCATTGGTTATAAAATGACGGCCAAAGCGGATATCGAGAGCCAAGGCTGCACGGTCCCGGGTCATGACACGCAGGATGCCGACTATACCTTCTCCCTCAAAAAGGATGGGGAAAATACGGCTGGTGCAACGATTTCCGGCAACGTGCTGACGGCTTTGGGCAAAGGCGTCGTCGATGTGACGGTTACCGCCACGCTGCTGAACGGTAAGACGATGAGCAAGGATGCCCGGCTGACCATTAAAAATACCGATCCCAATTTGGTGGGCTGGTTCTTTAAAGACGAAACGGCTTCAAAAGATACGCATACGATGGTGGTTTCACAGTCGATAGGGTCCCCCATCAACCTGGCTCCGTATGCTGGACGCACCCTGTATTTGGAATACGACGTCAAGGTTAACACGACCCATACCAACCCCGCCCCCGCCAATGACGACTGGGTAAAATACATCGTCAACGGCTGGGTGAAGATGGACGGCGTAAAAGTAAGCGACTTGGGATACAATGCCACTCCCCCTTCCTTTACCGCGAACGACAGCTGGACGTCCTTTAAGATTGAGCTGCCGGAGACGATCGTGTCCAAGGGAGAGTTGTCGGCGATTGAGTTCCTGACTTATAATGATACCGGAACAAAATATCCGGCGGATCCCGGCTACGTGGACAATGGCATCACGTGGAGCAACGATACCGGCGCGATCATGAGCGTCCGCAATGTGAAAATCACTGCGGAGCCTCTGGCGGTTGATAAAACGGAACTGAAAACGCTGCTGGATGGCAAGAAAACCGATTTGAGCGCCTATACGGACGCCTCGGTTACGGCTTATAATAAGCTGTTTGAGAATGCGCAGGCAGTTTATGACGATCCGGCGGCGACACAGGAGGACATTGATGCACAGGTTGCGTTGCTGAAAGACGCCGATAAAGTTTTGATAGAGAAAGAGCCCAGCGGGGCGGAGAAGGACCAGCTGAACGAGCTGATTAAACAAGCGGATGATGTGGATACAACGGAATATGATATTCCGCAGCTGGTGACCGCTTTTGAAAACGCTCTGCAGGCGGCGAAAACAGTAAGCGGCGATAATGCTGCAACGCAGGAAGAGGTCGACCAGGCGTACAAAGATTTGGATGAAGCAAAATCCGCGCTCCGTAGCTTGGGAGACGTAAACGGCAACGGAAAAATTACGGCAGTCTCCTGCACGCGGTTTTCGCCGCAGGCGTCGATCCCGGCGGCGACGGCCTCGCGCACGCGCGCGGCGTCGTTCATCTTTGTCGCTGCCACAAGCGTGATGTCCGCGCCCGAGCGCCCCGAAAGGCGGGCGGCGGCGTCGATGCGCGCGCGGATGGCGGCGATGTTTTCGGCAATGGTGCTCATAGTGGGTGGTGCCTCCTTATTTTATGACCTGTCCGTCGGACAGACCTTTGCCGCTGACGACGATGTCGTTGCCGGCGCGCAGGGCGTTGCTGTCCGTGCTCTGGGCGACGAGACAGTAGCTGTCGGTCTGGTAGATGATCTCGATCGGTTTCTTCTCCAGCTGCGCCGCCGTGACGACGTAGACGAAGGTCTGCCCGTCGTCGTCCATGTGCACGGCCTTGAGCGGTACGCGCAGACCGGTGTGCTCACTGTAGACGACGTCGGCCGTGGCCTTGCGCATGGCCAGCGTGTCGGCCAGCGCGTTGTTGCACGCGAACACGACCGCGACCTCGCCGCTGCTGTCCGGCTCGCTCTTGCTGAACACGGTGGCCGAGACCGTGCCGCTGTAGTGCTGCGGGAAGTCGAGCGTGGCGCTGCCGCCCAGATTCAGGCGGTCGGCGTCGGCCTTGCTCATGACGGCGGCGAAGTACCACTTTTTCGCCGTGACGAGCTTGCCGATCGTGTTTGCGGGCGTCGAGGGGCTCGTGTGCTCGAGCGCAGCCACGCCGTCTGGCGTGAGGTTTTCAAGCGCCGCCGGGCTCAGCGCCTCATAGCCGTCCACCGTGGAGGTGAACAGCCCCGCCGCCGGTGCGGTGATGCTGCCGCGGCCGACGCCGGCCTTTTCCAGCTGGTGCAGCTCGGCATTGAGCGCGTCGAGATCGCTCTGCGAGACGGTGCCCGTCGAGGCGCCGAAGAGCAGCGAGCTGAGGTCCATGCAGATGTCGTCAAGCTCGGACGCGCTGCCCGCGGAGACGGCGGCGTTGAGCTGCAGGATGGCGCTGTGGACGCTGCTGTCAAGCTCGGATGCGCCCGAGGCACTGCCCGCGCGTGACAGCAGGCTCGAGACGTAGGCGATTTCCTTTTTGAGCTCGCGCGCGCGGCTGGCGCTGTCGAGCGCGGCCTTGGAGTCGACGCCGATGGCGATCTCGCCGCCGCGCGCGACCTGCTTGCCGTCGTCCACGGACAGGGACAGAAACTCCTTGTCCGAGGCGATGATCTGCTCCTCGCGCACGACGATGCCGCTGGCCTGCCCGCCCTCGCTGACGGTCACGAGCACCGCCGGTGCGGTGGAATACGACTGCTGCGTGGAGCGAAACAGGTACACGCCCAGATACACGGCCATGGCCGCAAAGAGCACGAACATGGCGATGTTCGTAAAGGTATTCGTTTTCTTCAAAGCCTGCCCTCCTTCCGGTGGGGGGCGGCGGGGAGATCACACCTGCAGCTCGAGCGTCACCGCCCGCACCGGGGCGACCGTCGAGATCGCGTGCTTGTAGATCATCTGCTGGCGGCCGTCGGCCTCGATGAGCACGGCAAAGCTGTCAAAGCTGCGCACGATGCCGCGCAGCTGAAACCCGTTCATGAGAAACAGGGTCACGGGGATCTTCTCCCGCCGGATGTAATTGAGGAATGTGTCCTGAAGATTCTGTGTCTTTTGCATGATCGCCGCTCCTTTTGCCGGAGCGGACGTATATCGACTTATCATAGCACAAACTGCCGCTCCGTGAAATAGTGAATTTATACAAATCCGGCGAAAATGGCAGTTTTCTCCGCATCTGTACAGGCCACTATTCTATACCGCGTCCGGCCAAGAATTGCGTCGAACGGCGGCAGGCCAGGTCCATGTCCGGCGTTTTTTCGTGCCGCAGCCAGAACAGCTGCGCATCGCGCCGCAGCCATGTCAGCTGGCGCTTTGCGTACTGCCGCGAGGCGAGCCGGATGGCGTCCGCAGCCTCCTGCGCCGTCGCCTCGCCGCGCACGGCGGCCACGGCCTCCTTATAGCCGATGGCCTGCATGGCCGTGCAGTCGGCCGGGATGCCGGCGGCCAGCAGCGCGCGCACCTCGTCGAGCAGCCCCTGCTGCATCATGGCGTCCACGCGCCGGTCGATGCGCGCATAGAGATCCTGCCGGTCTGCGAACGTGAGCGCAATCTTCGCCGCGTCGTAGCGCGGCGGCACGGCGCGGGTCTCGGCGTCGTGCTGCGTGATCGTCTTGCCCGTGAGGATGTAGACCTCCATCGCGCGCACGATGCGCTTTTTGTCCGCGGGGTGGAGCTTTGCCGCGCGCTCGGGGTCAAACTTGCGCAGCTCGCCAAGCAGCCCCTCGCCGCCGATCTCGTCGTAGCGCTCGCTCAGCTCCTGCCGCAGCGCGGTGTCGGCTGTGCCGTCGGCAAAGGTGCGTCCGGCGATGAGCGAGTCGATGTAAAGCCCCGTCCCGCCGACGACGATCGGCAGTTTTCCGCGCGCGAGAATGTCATCGACACAGGCGGAAGCTTCCTCGGCGTAGCGCGAGACGGAGTAGTTCTCCGTCGGGTCGGCGATGTCGATCATGTGGTGCGGCACGCCCTGCATTTCCTCCGGCGTGGGCTTGGCCGTGCCGATGTCCATGCCGCGGTAGATCTGCATCGAGTCGGCCGAGACGACCTCGCCTCCGAGCCGCTGCGCGAGCATGACGCCCAGCGCAGTCTTGCCCGAGGCGGTCGGGCCGGTAATGACGACCAGTTTTGGCTGCATCCGGCAGCCTCCTTTCCATAAGAGAGAATTCAGAAAGATTTTATTGAAAAGTATTAGAAATGTGTTAAAATGAGACCATATCCCAGTATTCAAGAAGGTGAACCCATGAAGATCAAAATTTCTGCCGACAGCACCTGCGATCTCTCGCCGGAGCTGATCGCGCGCTACAACATCGGCATCACGCCGCTGTACATCGTGCGCGGCGACGAGACGCTGCGCGATGGCATCGATGTGCGCCCGGAGGAGCTCTACGCCTACGCGAAGGCCACGGGCAAGCTCTGCCAGACCGCAGCGGTGAACGTGTCGGACTATTATGCGTATTTCAGCGCGGCGCGCGCCGAATATGACGCCGTGATCCACTTCACGATCTCGAGCGACATGTCCGGCTGCTATCAGAACGCCTGCATCGCGGCGCGGGAGTTTACGAATGTCTACCCCGTGGACGCGCGCAACCTCTCGACCGGCATCGGTCATCTGGTGCTCGACGCGGCCGAGATGGCCGCGCAGGGCATGGATGCGGCCGACATCGCGGCGGCGCTGGAGAAAAAGCGCGAGAAGCTCGATGTCAGCTTCGTGCTCGACACGCTCGATTATCTCGTGCGCGGCGGGCGCTGCTCGTCACTCGCGGCGCTGAGCGCAAATTTCCTGCATCTCAAGCCGTGCATCGAGGTCAAGGACGGGAAAATGGGCGTCGGCCGCAAGTACCGCGGCAAGCTCGAAAAGTGCTATGTGCAGTATATCGAGGACCGGCTCAAGGGGCGCGACGATATCGACTGCCACCGTATCTTCATCACGGATTCCGGCATCGACGAGGCCACCTGGCAGGAGCTCGAGCGCGTCGTGCGCGCGTGCCAGCCGTTTGAGGAAGTGTACCACACGCAGGCCGGCTGCACGGTGTCGAACCACTGCGGCCCCGGCTGCATGGGCATTTTGTACTACCACAAGTAAATAAGGTCGTACAGACAGGGAGCGCGCCGCGCTCCCTGTTTCTCTGCCCAAAAGTATTACTTTTGGGCAAGAGAACTGCGGCCTGACTGCATCGCACGCGCTGTCCGCCTGCGGCGGACGGCGCGCACGTTTGCAGGCCGAGCGGTATTTTCTCCGCCGCACATGTCGCCGGAGAAAATGATTCCACTTTTTTGCCGCCTGCGGGCGGCAAACTCTGCGAGGCTTTTGGCGGTCTGACCGTTTGCCCCGCAGGGAAAGGGACACTTTGCCGCCGGTGCGCAAAAAAACAGACGGACACCGGGATGTCCGTCTGTTTTGGGGTTTTGGCAGCTTACTGCTTGACCATGTCGAGCAGGTTGATGATGCCGCGCGGGCAGATATCGGCGCAGTGGCCGCAGCCGACGCACTTGTCATAGTCGATCTTGGACACGAAGTTCTCGATCTTGATGGCGTCCGCCGGGCACTCACGCTGGCACTTCATGCAGCCGATGCAGCCGACGTCGCAGATCTTGCGCGTGACGGCACCCTTGTCCTGATTGCGGCAGGCAACGAGCACGGCCTGCTTGTACGGCACACGCTCGATGATCTTCTTCGGGCAGGCATCGGCGCAGGCCATGCAGCCGACGCACTTGTCGCGGTCGACCTTGGCGACACCGTTGACGATGTGCATCGCGCCAAACTTACAGGCTCTGGCGCAGTTGCCGAGACCGATGCAGGCGAAGCGGCACTCCTTATTGCTCTTGCCGCCGAACAGCATGGCAGCCTGACAATCCTGCGGGCCGGAGTAGTTGAAGCGCTTGACGGCGACGCCCTCCGCACCGGAGCACGGCACGAACGCAACCATCTTCTCCTCCGCACCGGCGGAGACGCCCATGATCTCGGCGATCTGATCGGCAGCGGCCTGACCGCCAGCCACACAGCAGTTGACCGGAGCCTTGCCGGCCGCGACCGCAGCGGCATAGCCGTCACAGCCGGGGTAGCCGCAGCCGCCGCAGTTGGCGCCGGCGAGACACGCACGGACGGCTTCCTGCTTGGGATCGACCTCCACATAGAAGATCTTCGCGGCGAAGGCCAGCAGCGCGCCGAAGATGGCGCCCATGGCGCCGAGGACAGCGATGCCCTCGAGAATCAATTTAAAATCCATATTCATGCCCTCCTTAGCCGATCTTCATGCCGGAGAAGCCCATGAACGCAAGGGCAAGCAGGCCGGCAGAGACGAGGCAGATCGGGAAGCCCTCGAAGCACTCCGGATAGTCGGCAAACTCGAGCTTCTCACGCACGCTTGCAAACAGGCAGATAGCGAGCATGAAGCCGAGACCGCCGAACACACCGTAGACCACGCTCTGCACAAAGCCGAAGGTGTACTGCGTGTTGAGCAGCACGACGCCGAGCACGGCGCAGTTGGTGGTGATCAGGGGCAGGTAGATACCGAGCGCGGAGTACAGCGACGGGATGGACTTTTTAAGGAACATCTCGATGAACTGCACGAGCGCGGCGATGACGAGGATGTAAGCGATCGTCTGCAGGAACTGGAGACCGAGCTGCACGAGCAGCAGGTTGACCAGCCAGCAGATGGCGGACGCGAGACCCATGACGAACGTAACAGCCAGACCCATGCCGGCGGCGGTGTCGATCTTGCTCGAGCAGCCGAGGAACGGGCAGCAGCCGAGGAACTGCGAAAAGATGAAGTTATTCGTCAGGACGGCGCTGAGGATGATGGCAAAAATACCGGTCGATGAACTCATGTTATGCCGCCTCCTTTTCCTGCGCAGCGAGCGCTTTTTCCTTGGCTTCCTTCTTCTCGGCGGACTTGCGCAGCGCATACTGCATGAGCGCGATCAGGCAGCCGAGCGTAATGAAGCCGCCGATCGGGAGCGTGAGCACGAGCGCGCCGTACTCGGCCGGGAAGATCTGAATGCCATTGCCGGTGCCGATGACACCGTCGATGGTGTTGAAGATGCCGGTGCCGAACGAGCCCTTGCCGAGCAGCTCACGGATGACGCACATGGCGATGAGCACGAGCGTGTAGCCGAGGCCCTGGAAGATGCCGTCGAAGAACGACGGGCCAACGGGGTTTTTCTGGCAGAACGCCTCGGCGCGGCCGATGATGATGCAGTTGACGACGATCAGCGGGATGAACACGCCCAGAGACGCGCTCAGCGCGGGAACGTAAGCCTGCAGCACCAAGTCGACGATCGTGACGAAACTCGCGATGACCAGCACGAAGATGGCCAGACGGATGTCATTCGGGATGACCTTACGGATGAGAGAAATGACCACATTGCAGCACGTCAGGATGACGAGCACGGACAGGCCCATGCCGATGCCGTTGAAGAGGCTGGTCGTGATGGCCATGGTCGCGCACATGCCGATGAGCTGCACGAGAACCGGGTTGTTGGTAATGAGGCCTTCCTTGAACTGTTGTTTGATATTCATGCTTCAGCCCTCCTTAACCCAGCGACTTGGCCGCGTTGATGACGACCTGCACTTCGGTGACGACGGCGCGGGACGTGATCGTCGCGCCGGAGATGGCTGCGACCGTGCCCTTGTCCTTCGTCAGCGCAAGGCCGTCGCCCTGGCCGACGAGATTGTCGCGCCAGGCACCGTCGGTGGTGTCGGCCGCCTTGGCGCCGAGGCCGGAGGTCTCGGAATGCTTGGTGATGTACACACCGGTGCAGTTATAGTCGCTGTCGAGACCGACGACCATGGTAATCATGCCCTGTGCGCCGGAGAACGTGGTCTCGGCGACGTAGCCGGTCTGCTCGCCGCCGGTGGTGGCGACGCTGAGCTTGGTGATGGTGCCGTCGTTCTCGAAATCGGCCTGCTCTGCGTAGTCGTCAGCCTGGAGAACGTTGGCGTATGCGTTTTTGGTCGTCTCGGCTGCGCGCATGGAGATGGTGTCCTTCGTCACCTCATAAACGAGGCCGAGGGCGAGCGCCATGATCGCGGACACGGCAAAGAGCACGAGCGCGAGCTTGATGATCTGGCCGCCGCCGGATTTCTTTTCAGTCTTTTCAGCCATTTGCAGCAGCCTCCTTTGCTTCTTTCTTCGCAGCCTTTGCAGCGGCCTTCTTGGCCTTGACGTCCTCGCGGCTGACGCCGAACTGACGGCGCTGGGTGTGCTTGTCGAACATCCACGCGCAGCAGTTCATGATGAGGATGGCAAAGGAAACGCCCTCCGGGAAGCCGCCGAACACGCGGATGAGCACGGTCAGCGCGCCGCAGCCGACGCCGTAGATGATGCGGCCGGGAGCGGTAACGGGGCTGGTGCTGTAGTCGGTCGCCATGAAGAACGCGCCGAGCAGCAGGCCGCCGGTCAGGAGGTTGTCGAGCATCCACTCGACGTGGGTATAGCCGCCGCCGTTTTTGCTGCCGAAGATGAGCGTCAGCAGGGCGACGGAGCCGATGAACGACACGGGGATGTGCCAGGTGATGACCTTGCGCGCCAGCAGATACACGCCGCCGATGAGCAGCGCGAGCGCGCTCACCTCACCGAGGCAGCCGGGCATCGTGCCGAGGAACATGGACTTAAAGGTGAAGTACTGCGGCAGCGCCTCGCCGGCCTTCATATAGCTCAGCGGGGTGGCCATGGTCTCGGCGTCCACAACGCCGGCCAGACTGCCGGGCACGACCCACGTGGTCATGAACAGCGCGTAGGACGCGAGCAGGAACGCACGGCCGGCGAGCGCCGGGTTGAGGAAGTTCTTGCCGATGCCGCCGTAGAGCTGCTTGACGACCACGATGGCGAAAAACGCGCCGATGATCGGCAGCCACCACTTGCAGTTGGCGGGCAGGGTGAACGCGAGCAGGATGCCGGTGACCACGGCGGACAGGTCGCCGATGGTGTCGGGCTTTTTCAGGAGCTTGCGGTAAGCCCACTCAAAAAACACGCACGACACGACCGACACGGCCAGCGGGATGAGCGCCTGCGCGCCGAACTGCCACACGCCGACGCACAGAGCCGGGAGCAGGGCGATGATCACATCGAGCATGATCTCGCGCGTGCCGCGCTTGGCGCGAACCTGAGGCTGATAGGCAGCGTCAAAGGTAAATTCTTTCGGTGTCATTTCGTTTCAGCCTCCTTTGCAGCGGCTTCCGCGCGGGCCTTTTCTTCCGCCGCGCGGGCGGCGAAGAGGAGCTTTGCGGTCTTGAAGGTGTGAGTCAGGGGCAGACGGCCCGGGCAGTTGTACGAGCAGCTGCCGCACTCGAAGCAGTCGAGGATGTGGTACTTCTGCATGTTCTCGAAGTCACGGTTCTGGAAGTACTTGTACATGTACAGCGGCTCGAGCTTCATCGGGCAGACCGTCAGGCACTTGCCGCAGTGGATGCACGTCGGGTTTTCGACCGAGCGGTCTTCCTTATCGGTGAAGAACAGGATGCCCGCGGTGCCCTTGATGTTGGGCGCCTCGAGATTCGTGGCGATCAGACCCATCATGGGGCCGCCGAGCACGATCTTCTTCGGCTCGACGACAAAGCCGCCGCACTGCTCGACGATGTAGCTGAACGGGGTGCCGAAGCGGCACTGCAGGTTATAGGACTTATCGCCCATGGCGCTGCCGGCGACGGTGAGGACACGCTCGATGCTCGGCATGCCTTCGTAGCAGGCGCGGTAGATGGCGTAAGCCGTCTGAGTGCTGATGACGTTGCAGCCGACGCCGGACGGCAGACCGCCGGGCTTGACCTCACGGTTCGTGATGGCCTTGATCTGCATCTTCTCGGCGCCCTGCGGGTACTTGACGTTCTCCGGCACGATCTCCACGCCGTACTGCGCGGGGTTTTTCGACAGGAGCAGGTCGATGGCGTCCTGCTTGTTCTTCTCGATGCCGTAGTACGCCTTATCGAGACCGGACGCGATGCGCGCCAGCTCGATGCCCTTGAGCAGTTCCTCAGGGTGGTTCTTCATGGTCAGGTGGTCGCCGTTGAGGTACGGCTCGCACTCTGCACCGTTGATGATGAGCGTGTCGACCTTGCCAAGACCGCCGCGGATCTTGAACGCGGTCGGGAACATGGCGCCGCCGTGACCGACGATACCGGCCTCGCGGATGCGCTCGAGAATGGCCTCAGGATCCTTCATCTGCTCGGGCGTCAGCGGCGCGAGATCCGTGCAGGGGGTGTCCTGGAAGTCGTTTTCGATCACGATCGCGGGGACCATGTCGCCCAGCGGATGGGGTCTCGGCTCGATGGCAATCACCTTGCCGGAGACAGTCGCATGGATGGGGGCGGAGACGGGTGCGGGATTGTCAGCGATCTTCTGACCCATCTTCACATAGTCGCCCACTTCGACCAGCGGCTTGCAGGGTGCGCCGATATGCTGCATCACCGGGAGCACGACCTGCGGCGGAGGAGCAATGACGGTCACCGGAACGTCCGGCGCCTTCATGTAGTTGGGATGAACTCCGCCATGAAACTTAAAGGGCATTTGCATCACCTCTCTATTTTTTGACCCACATATCTTAGCACACCACCCCATTTTCGTCCACCAAAAACGGTGGAAAAACATCAAATTGTACTAATTTAAATATTAACGAACCTGAAAAAATGCTGACAAGACCGATCTTTGCGGAAAATTTGCAGCATTTTGTGCATTTTGGCCCTTTTTTCCCGTTTCATCCGGAAAACAGGCATGCGCAGACGCGAAAAAAATCCGCGCGCAGGGGCTTAACAAGCGCGCAAAAATCCTGTAAAATAGATCACAACTGTTCTGCCGGCGCGCCGCCGGCGGGAAAAGGAGGCCACGTTATGCTGACACCCTGGGCGGACACGCTCGACCGCGCGCAGCCGCTGCCGGAGTATCCCCGGCCGCAGATGGTGCGCGACAGCTACCTGAATCTCAACGGCCCGTGGAGCTACGCGATCACGACGAGCGCGCAAAAGCCCGCGCAGGCCGACGGCACGATCCTCGTGCCCTTCTCGCCCGAGAGCGAGCTGTCCGGCGTGGGACACATCCTGCAGCCGGAGGAACACCTGTGGTACATCCGCACGGTCACGCTGCCGGACGGGTTCAACATCGGCCGCGTGCTGCTGCACTTCGGTGCAGTCGATCAGACCGCGACCGTGTGGTGCAACGGTGTGGAGCTGGCCACGCACACGGGCGGATACCTGCCGTTCACGGTGGACATCACCGAGGTGCTGGCCAAGGAAAACACGATCCTCGTGTGCGTGCGCGACGCGACCAACAAGTCCCAGCTCCCGCGCGGCAAGCAGACGCTGCACCCGCACGGCATCTGGTACACGCCGCAGAGCGGCATCTGGCAGACGGTCTGGCTCGAGAGCGTGCCGCAGAATTACATCCGCTCCCTGCGCGTGACGCCGCTGTTCGACGCGCATCAGGTGGAGATCATCGTCGAGGGCGAGGGGCAGTGCACGATCGACCTTGAGGGTCGCCGCTACACGTTCCCGGCGGGCGTTCCGGCGCACGTGCCGGTGCGCGCCTTCCGCCCCTGGTCGCCGGAGCAGCCGACGCTCTACCCCTTCAGCGTGACGCTCGGCAGCGACACGGTCTACAGCTACTTTGCCATGCGCAAGTGCAGCGTCGAGACGGACAAGGACGGCGTGCGCCGCCTGTTTCTCAACGGCAAGCCGTATTTTCACAACGGCCTGCTCGATCAGGGATACTGGCCGGACGGGCTCTACACCGCGCCGAGCGACGACGCGCTCGTCTACGACATCCAGCTGGCCAAGGACATGGGCTTCAACATGCTGCGCAAGCACATCAAGGTCGAGTGCGACCGCTGGTATTACCACTGCGACCGGCTGGGCATGCTCGTCTGGCAGGATATGCCCTGCGGCGGCCGGCGCTACGACCCGCTCATCGTCTCGACCCCGCTCGTGACGGGCTGGCACCTCGACGACAGCTGGTATCCGCTCTTCGGCCGCACGAACGTGACGGCGCGCAAGGCGTTTCTGAACGAGCTGCGCGACATGGTCACCACGCTCTACAACCACCCGTGCATCGCCATGTGGGTGCCGTTCAACGAGGGCTGGGGCCAGTTTGACAGCCAGACGGCCGTGCAGGTCATCCGGTCCGTGGACAAGACGCGCACGATCGACCCCGCCAGCGGCTGGCACGATCAAGGCTTCGGCGATGTGCGCAGCCTGCACGTGTACTTCCAGAAGTACAAATTCCAGCCCGACAAGCTCGGCCGCGCCACGCTGCTGTCGGAGTTCGGCGGCTATATCCACCGCGTCGAAGGCCACGCCATGGGCGGCAGGAGCGTCGGCTACAAGACGTGCGACGCGCCGCTCTCGCTCGAGTATGCGCTCCAAGCGCTCTATGACGAGCAGATCCGCCCCGCCATCGCGCAGGGCCTCAGCGCCGCGGTGTACACGCAGCTGAGCGACGTGGAGCACGAGGTCAACGGCCTCGTGACCTATGACCGCAGCGTCGTCAAGCTCCCGGTGCAGACGCTGCGCAAGATCTTCTATATCGAAAACGAATAAACAAAACCGCCCGCTGCGATCGCAGCGGGCGGTTGATTTTTGCGTTTCGGGCTCGGCTCAGTACGCCACGCCCCAGTAGATCATGCACTTGGCGGGCTTGCCGCACACGGGGCAGACATCGTCGATGTGCTCCTGCTCGAACGGGATGCAGCGGCTGGACATACCGGCCTTTTCCTTCATCTCGAGCTCGCAGGCGAGGTCGCCGCACCACATGGTCTTGATGAAGCCGCCGTTTTTCTCCTGCAGCTCCTTGGCCTCGGCCAGCGAGTGCGCAGCATAGGTGTGCTCGTCGAGGTTGCGCTTGGCCTTGTCGAACAGGCCCTGCTGCACGTCCTCGAGCAGCGCGGGGATGCGCGCCTCGAGCTCATCGAGCGCGACGGTGATCTTCTCGCCGTTGTCGCGGCGGACGGCGACGCAGTGACCGGCCTCGATGTCCTTCGGGCCGATCTCGACGCGCAGCGGCACGCCCTTCATCTCCCAGTTGGCGAACTTCCAGCCGGGGCTGTTGTCGCTGAAGTCGCCCTGCGCGCGCAGGCCGGCGGCCTTCAGACGCGCGACGAGCTCCTCGGCCTTCTCGGTCACGCCGGGCTTGTGCGCCGCGATGGGCAGCACGATGACCTGGATCGGCGCGATGTGCGGCGGCAGCACGAGACCGCTGTTGTCGCCGTGGGTCATGATCAGACCGCCGATGATGCGCGTGGACATACCCCACGAAGTCTGGTGCGGATAGGCCTGCTGGTTGTTCTTGTCGGTGTAGGTGATGTCGAACGCGCGGGCAAAGCCGTCGCCGAAGTAGTGGCTCGTGCCGGACTGCAGCGCCTTGCGGTCGTGCATCATGCACTCGATGGTGTAGGTGTTCACCGCACCGGCGAACTTCTCCTTATCGGTCTTGTTGCCGCGGATGACGGGCATGGCCAGCTCCTGCTCACAGGTGTCGGCATAGATCTCGAGCATCTGCAGCGTCTCCTTGCGCGCCTCTTCCTCAGAGGTGTGCAGGGTGTGCCCCTCCTGCCAGAGGAACTCGCGGCCGCGCAGGAACGGGCGCGTGGTCTTTTCCCAGCGCATGACGCTGCACCACTGGTTATACAGGCACGGCAGGTCGCGCCAGCTGTGCACGATGTGGCTCCAGTGCTGGCAGAAGAGCGTCTCGGACGTCGGGCGCACGCACAGGCGCTCCGGCAGCTCCTCGCTGCCGCCCATGGTGACCCACGCGCACTCGGGCGCGAAGCCCTCGACGTGGTCCTTCTCCTTCTGCAGCAGGCTCTCGGGGATCAGCATCGGCATGGACACGTTCTGGTGACCGGTCGCCTTGAACTTGCCGTCGAGCACCTTCTGGATGTTCTCCCAGATGGCGTAGCCGTAGGGGCGCAGAACGAACAGACCCTTGACGTCGGAATAATCCACAAGCTCCGCCTTGGTGCACACGTCGGTGAACCACTGGGCGAAATCCACTTCCATATCGGTGATCTGCTCGACCTTTTTTTCTTTGGCCATAAGCGCAACTCTCCTCTGTATGCCGCGCGAAGCACCCGCGCAGCCGTAATTTATAATGTATTGGGCAACTTTTATATTTTATGCAATCGCCCGCCGTTTGTCAAGCGCGCGCAGCGCTCAAAGCACCTGCTCGGCGACAAAAATGCCGATGAGCACGGCGATCACGCCGTAGAGCATGACGCTGGCGGCAGAGTGCCGCTCCGGCCGGCGGTCGAACAGCTGTCTCACGCACAGCAGTGCAAGCAGCCCCGCACCGACCCAGTACGCCGGGTGGACGGCGATGGCCATGACCGCCGCCTCGACGATCATGAGCGCGAACACCGCGATCTGCCATGTGCGGATGCGCCGTGCGCGGCTGTTGCAGTAAATTTCACGCCAGATGCCGGCCAGCTCGCGGCGCCGGCGGCGGAAAAACGGCTCGCGCGGCTTTTCCGGCGCGGTCTCGGGCGTCTGCGCCGCCGTTTCGGGCTCCGTCTCGGTGTAGGGGCGCTTTGGTTCCATGCGTTCCACTCCTTTCCGGCTTTTCGGAAAACCGGCTCTTTTTTCACAGGATACCCCGCCGCAGACCGCCTGTCAAGAGCCGGCGCACGGGCGAAAAGTGCATTTCGGGCTTGACCGCACCTGATTCGTGCAATATAATATGTAAATTAGAATGCCATACAATGTGCATCGAACCCCTTGGAGGTGACCATCTATCAACAGACAGAGTTACATGGCGGAGATCAGCAGCCTGCTCGGCCTGATCACCGACGACCAGACACGTCAGGCGCTCATCGCGCAGATGGAGAATATGTTTGACAATGCGCCCGATGAGGAGCGCCTCATTCAGGAGATCGGCAACCCGACCAAAGTCGCCGTTGCCCTCATCCGGTATGCCGACAGCGGCAAGATCACACCGGCCGCCGCGCCCGTGGTCGCGCCCGCACAAGCGCAGCC
>OGYY01001054.1_pt1 | contig 25248 bp, 18 predicted proteins | sample 1576671 | NCBI WGS metagenome assembly OGYY01 (sample SAMEA3541593, study PRJEB24748) | human gut metagenome | biome: human gut; feature: human-associated habitat; material: faeces | place: China | collected 2012 | reverse complement strand
AACAGACCATCTTTCGCCTGCTGGAACAGTGGCAGAGACGGCGGCAGCGGGATTTCGAGCGGTGGACAATTCGGGACGGACCGAAGAAGCAGGGCCAATCACGCACCGATATTTCCTATACCTATAAGAAACGGAGGAAGAAGGCGTACCATTGCCCGTCCGGAAGCTTCACGACGACGTCGATTTCCCGATTGCGGTAATCCTAGGAATGATACAGCGCCGCACCGAAAGATTCCGCATAGATGTGCCAATTCCATTTGCACAAGGCCTCGAACAAAAAGCTAAAGTCCCCAAATCTCCCAGCAGACCTGCTGGCGTCGCTTTGAGTAAAGAGCATAGCAAAGAGAGATCATAGAAATGACGCTTCACAGCCTGCTTCACCCGGATGGATGGCCACACGCCTTACTTGCTCTTTTCCCATCTATTGCATCTCACTCTTATTTTTAAGTCAGAAGCGCTTTACAGTGCCAATCCACTTTATAATATAATCAGCGCATTTTACTGTCGCTGGAATAATTTGCAGCATAATTAAAGGCACAATATGACGCTATGAGCTATTGGCATAGCACGGGGCATAGAGAAGCCGTGCTTTTCTAATTGCTCAATCACTGTGTTGCTGTGAGCGGCAAAAATCACGTTGCAAGATTATATCTATAGAAATGAGGCGGAAAGAGACTAATTGGCATGAAGATTCCAAACTATTCGCAGCAGAAGAACATGCTTGTGTTTTGCCTGACACCTCATATAGCCGCACATGAGTCTGTAGCGACAATGCGAAGCTGGAAAAGTGTAGCACTGAGAAGTTTTATTGCTTAGCTATACTTTGGGTATACATAGATGAGCTGCTTTCAGCCTATCTCGGTTCCCAGATACAATTTGAGATTTTTACAAAGAAGAATATGCTATTGTGCCAAGGATATAGACAATATGAAAGCGTTTGTTCGTTAATTTGTTGACAAAAACAATTTGTCATGATAACATAAACACAATGCAGGAGGTGTGGAACGTGCCCATTGAACCCAAATATTATCAGGTGAAGATGGACATTCTCAGCAAAATTAAAGATGGGACTTATAAACAAAAAGAGACGCTTCCTTCTGAAAAGGAATTAATGAAGCGTTATAATAGTAGCCGCATTACCATTCGTAAGGCGCTGGACGATCTGGCAAACGAGGGGTATCTGTATAAAATTCAGGGCAAGGGTACCTTTGTTGGCCGCGTCACCCGTAAGCAGGGGATTAATATTTTGCGCATCACTTCCTGTGTGTCAGAGTTGCGTGCCTGCGGATATGCGACCGAGCGTGTGGTGCTCAAAGCACGCATTGTCGATTGTGACGAAGAATTGGCAAAAGTCTATGGCCTGTGCGTGGGCGAACGCTACTTTGAATTTGAACGTATTTATACCGGTGACGGGGTTCCTTATTCCTATGAAATCAGCTACTACCTATACCGCTATGTCAGTGGCATCGAACAGAGAGATCTTTCAAAGGAATCGATTCATACCGTTTTGCAGGACCTGCATTTTTATGATATGTCTATCAGTCGCTCTACGCAAATCAAGGCCATCCTGGCAAAAGGCTATCTCAGCGATTTGCTGCGTGTAGAAGAAGGCTTTCCGCTTTTGGAAATGTACTGGAATAGTTTTTCCAATGAAGATGATGAAAACAGCGAAGAAACCAAGTGTGTGGAAAGACATTTGGCTGTTTGGCGCACAGACATTATTCCAGTCGTGATCGAATGAAAATCTGCTATTGCGAAAATCCGGCTATTACCATCCTCCGCCATCAGGGGACAAGCCGTAAAAATTTGCTTTACCCCGTTTTATGACGGGGCTTTTTCTATACAAAAATACCGAAAGCCTATTGACAATTGGTATTGCCACAGATATAATCATGTCATCAGGTTGTAATGACATCATGTCGACATAATAAAGTAGGAGAAAAGGAGCATGGATGTAGTTTTTATCGCCGACTTTGGATCCTCAAATGTACGGGTTCATGCCATTGATGTAGCTGATGGCCATATTGTTACGCAACATTCAATGAAATACCCTATTCTTTCGCCCCAGAGTGGATATTTTGAGCATGACCCGGAACAGATGTGGCAATACAGCGTCGCATGCATGCGCGGCGTGTTGGATGACCTCAATGGCTCAGTGCATATACATGCGCTGTCCTTCTCGCACATTGGTTCCAGTCTTGTTCCCATGGATGCGCAGGGGCGCGCCACATACAACTGTATCTTGGGGATGGACAGCCGGGCGGGAATCGAAGGCGAGGAACTGCGCCAGAGAATGGGGGATAGGGCGGATGGATTGAACACCAGTTTTACCTTTGCTGATCTGTCCCCTATGGCCAAGACGCTCTACCTGCGCAAGCACATGCCACAGGTTGCCGCCGACAGTTGCTATTATGTAAGCATTCAGCAGTATATTCTCAGTTGTCTCGGGCTGGATATGTCCTGGGACGCGACGGAAGCAGGATCGCATAGTTGCTTTGACAACCTTCGCAGACAGTGGAGCCTGGATGTGCTGGAAGCCGCGCAGATCAACCCATCTACCTTAGGCAGAGTTGTACTTTCTCACGAGATTGTGGGCACCATCACACATTATGGCGATGTGGCGTTTTCACATCCGGTACCAGTTGTCATCGGCGGACATGACGCAGTCATGGGAACTATTGGAATGGGCGTCTTTGACGAGATGGATGATGCCGTCGCCGAAGTAACCGGTTCTGTGGATGTATTCTGCTTTTTGATGAACGAAATTTTCTGTTACAGCGCCGAACAGCTTTCAAGTGCCCGAGACGGAGCCCTCCTGATGTGTGAGCCTGGTCCCTTGAAGGACACCACCATGTGTCTATGTGGCTTAAAGACAGCGGGTGCAGTCATCGAATGGTTTCTGAGGGAAATGTGTGGGGGAATGAAAGGAGATTTGTTTGCCGACCTGTGGGGGAATATCCGGCTGGACGGCAAGGGACGCGTGAGCGTACATCCCAATTTCGCGGATGCTGCAGGCGGTATCACCGGGCTTGATATATCTGTAACCAAGTATGACGTTTTTAAGGCCTGCATTGAGGCAATCACCTATGAAATCTGTTATCTACTCCAAAGCTCGCAGACCATCAAGCATGGCCCTTGTGCACGCGTACGCATCGGCGGCGGCCATGCGAATGCGGACCGGTGGGTGCAGTTTAGGGCGGATCTGAGTGGACGTACCTACGAGCGGATGTCTAACAACGAGGCTTCCGCGCTGGGTACTGCGGTGCTGGCAGCCTATGGCGTGGGTTTGTATCCCTCCATTGGAGACGCCGTAGCCAGTATGGTGCGCATCAAGGACTGCTTTGTGCCAAATCCGGAGGTTCATGAAGCCTATCGTGAGAAGCTACAGCGTATATTGGGCTAGAAAAGCCTATATATAGTTATTTCAAAATGAGAAGGGAGGAATGCGCTTCCTGTACAGAATCCAATGCGGCTATCCTCGCATCATGAAAACGTGAACCAGTATAGAAGGGAGAGAAACCATTTATGAAACGTATCATCGCGCTGGTCCTTGCCGTGCTACTGACCTTTGGCCTTACGGCCAGCCTTGCGGAGGAAAAATCGGCTTTTGATAACTTCCCTCGTCCTAAGATCAAAAGTGAGGACGAGATTGTCGTCGCTTTCCTGCGTCCGCAGCTGACCAGCGAATGGACGGTCCGTGCGGTCAATCAGGTGGAACTGGAGTTTGAAAACCGTGGCTGGAAGTCCCTGATTCTCCCGTTTGAAAACGACAGTCAGGTAAACGACATGATCCTCAACGCCGTCAACAACGAGGTCGATGCGATCGTACTGTGCAACATGGAAAGCGTGGAGGCCAAGAAAAATGCCATTGAAACTGCCCGCCAGGCCGGCATCGGAGTCTATAACGTCGACAATCAGGTCATAGACGGCGTTATCGCCAACGTCACTATGCCCAATGGCGTGGCTGCGGCTGAAATGATGTACATCCTAGGCGAGGAATCTGGATGGAGCGGCGGCATAGCGTCCCTTACGGTTGAGTCTATTCAGGTGCACAACGAGCGTACCCGCACGTTTGAAGCCATTATCGGCTGCTATCCTGCTATGACCCTGCTGGACAGCCAGGACTGCTTCTCCGGCGCCGGTACCTACCTTGAGAACTGCTATGACATGACGACTGCCTGGCTCAACAAATATGGCACCGATCTGGTGGGCATTGTCTGCTCCGCCGACGCCTTTGCTATTCAGGCTAACGCGGCTGCCGAAGCCAATGCCAACGAAGTCAACCCCGATCTATGGATTGCCGGTATTGACGGCGGTTCCGAGTATTTCCATCAGATTCGTCAGAACAGCTATTATCAGTACTCCTACGTCCAACCCGTCGAATACTATGTGCACACCATGTTCGACGTAATCGAAGATATCCAGGTCGAGGGCCTCAATCCCGGCGAGGAAGGCTGCGCGATTAAGACTTCGGGCGAGACTCTTTACTGCACCGGCACGCTGGTCAGTCGTGAGAATGTGCCCCAGAGCGGCGAGCCCATTCAGAAGGTGTTCAGTTACTATACCGACGATCCCGATGCCTGGTATAACTGGGAAGGCAGCTATATCTGCGAATAACTGTGCAACTGTACCTGTCCGTATCCCACCGGGGTGCGGACAGGTCATCCCGGGCATGCCCGGTCAAAATGAAAGGGTGGTGAGTCCTTGGACAGTCAACCTGTTGTAAAAGTTACGGGCCTGACAAAGCGTTTTGCGGGCATGACCGCCGTGGACCATGTGGACTTTGAAGTAGGGCAAAATGAAATCCATGCGCTGATCGGAGAAAACGGCGCAGGCAAAAGCACCCTGTGCAAGATGCTAACCGGCCTTTATTCTGTGGATGAGGGGACCATCGAGATCCTGGGAGAGAAAAAGGTGTTTCATACCCCGGCAGATTCCATTCGCGCAGGGATCGGCATGCTGTATCAGGAGCGCAACCTTGTTCCGTTTCTCACTGCCGCAGAGAACATTTCCCTAGGCTATGAAGCTGTAAACGGTCTGGGAATGATCGACAACAAGGAGCTGATGAAGCGTGCGCAGGCGCTACGTAAGCAGCTAAACGTAGATACACCACTCAACGTACCGGTGGAGGAACTTGGCGCAGGCGAACAACAGTTGGTGGAGATCATGCGCGCATTCTATATGAAGCCCCGCATGCTGATCCTGGATGAGCCCACCGCTTCTTTGGGCGAAGGAGAGATTGAGCCGTTCCTCAAATTCGTAAAGAGCCTTAAAGAAGAGAACAATGTTTCAATTATTTATATCACTCATAAGCTGGAAGAGATCATGAAGATCGCTGATAAGGTCACCGTTTTGGCAGATGGAGCGGTAACGCTTAACGCCAACATTGCGGACCTGAATCTGGACGACTGCGTTCGTGCCATGATACGTAGCGATAAGATCAAAAGCATTGAGATCCCGCAGAAGGACTTTGATTCACTTGAGCCAGTGCTCAAGGTCGGCTCCATGGAATATGACGGCGCCGTGCACGAGCTCAACGTCGAGGTACGCAGGGGCGAGGTTGTGGGATTTTATGGCCTGGTTGGTTCCGGCCGCACAGAAATGATGGAAACGCTTTTCGGCGTGCGCCGGGCAACCCGGAAAGAGTTTTGGCTGGACGGAGAAACCATCACCTCTGCAGATTCGTGTGACATGATCCAGCGAGGCCTGATTCTTACGCCGGAGCTGCGGGCCAACGGTATTTTCCCGCTTTTAAGCCTCACGGACAACATCTGCTCGCTGTTTACCAAGCGCTTTTCTTCTAAACTGGATGTATTCCACGGCGCACAGGCAAAAGCGTTTTCCAATATGGTTCTGGATAAAAATCTGGTGCGCTATATGTCTTCAAACCAGCAGATTTCCGACCTTTCGGGAGGCAACATGCAGAAGGTTATCATCGGCAGGTCTGTTGAGGTCGACGGCCTTCGCGTGATGATTCTGGATGAGCCCACAGTCGGCATGGATCTGGGCGCCAAGAGCGAAATCTATTTAAAGATCCGCCATCTTTCAGACGAACAGAATATCGGCGTGATTTTCGTTTCCTCCGAGCTTGACGAGCTGATTGCCGTATGTGACAGAATTTATGTGATGTACCGGGGGAACAGCATCGCTTCGTTCAGACGCAGTGAATTTAACAAGGAACAAATTCTCAGCTATGCGGTAAAGGGGGCGGCTCTGGATGAACAATGACGGCATCGTTGTACGCAAATTCAGCTTCAAATCAGAGTTCACCCGATATTTTCTGGCTGTTGCACTGGCGATCTTCATCGTTTTTTTCTGGCTGATGAACCATCGCTTCCTCAGCTACCTCAACACCATGAACATCCTGCGTGATACTGCGATTATGGCGACGCTTTCCATGGCGGCGATGTTTGTGCTGATGGTAGGAGAGCTGAACTTCGGCCTTGGCGCCGAAGCTACGCTGGCGGCCTCGCTGCTGGGCTTTCTATGGGCTTCGGGTTGGATCCCTAATTATTTTTTGTGCATGGCGGTGGTGCTGATAGTCATGCTGCTGGTGGCTTGGCTCAATTCCCGCCTCACCTGTTATCTGGGGATCCCCGCTTTCATTGCTACGCTGGCAGCCTCCAAGTTGTGGGATTCTGCCACCTATCATCTCACGGGCGGCAAGACTTTCTACTCCAACAAATGGGGCGATATCTTTACCGCTATCGGCCAGGGATATACCGGTCCCATTCCCAACCTGCTGATCGGTCTGATCGTGATGACGGCAATCGCCTGGATCATCCTGGAACGTACACGTCTGGGACGGCACATCCAGGCGGCCGGTGGAAATGCCACTGCGGCTACGCAGGTGGGCATTCCTGTACGTCGTGTCAAATGTATCGCATTTTTTCTCACGACGTTGTATGCCGCGGTAGCCGGGATGTTCCTGTGTTCAAAAACCGGTAATATCACACCTACCATGGGCAGCAACATCATGATGAACGCGATATGCTCCGCCATGCTGGGTGCCACCTTCTGGCGCATTGGCCGTTACAACATCCCCGGTACACTCGTGGCCGCCTGTATGATGTCGGTCATTACAAACGGACTGACGACGATGGGGGCGGCGGACTGGATGCAGTTTGTGTTGCAGGGCGTGATGCTGACCATCGCCGTGGCCTATATTGCACTAACCAGAGAGGAGGGCCTGCCGGGCGTTAAGCTGACCTGACAGGAAACGGATGATGACAAAGCAGACGATGCCACCTAGCGGTTATGTCAACGAGAATAAAATCACTCAGGCTGAGCTTACACAAAAACAGAAGATCACCGGTTTTCTTGGCAAATATGGTTTGCTGGGCCTGGCACTGCTCACCTTTGTGGCCTTCGGAGTGATTGAGCCCTATTTTGCCAGGGCGAGCAACATCCTGGATATTTTCCGAACGGCCAGCATATACGGCATCTGTGCCCTGGGACTGTCGTTGGTGATGATCTGCGGCGAGATCGATTTTGCCTGCGGACTTGAAATGGCTATGGGCGGCGTCGCCATTGCGCTTCTGCTGGACAGCACGGTGTTTACCAGCTATGCGCTGGGCGTGGTGGTGGTGCTGGTAATTGCTGCCATAGTCGGTGTGATTAACTGGCTTTTACACTGCAAGGTAGGAATCCCCGCCTTTATCGCCACCATGGGCGTATCGCTGGTAATTAAAGGTGTTCTGATGGGGCTGACCAACAGCGCGCGCGTATTTTCCACCAAATGGCCCGATAATTTCAAGACGCTTGGCAGCGGCCGTTTTTTGGATGTCATTCCCTACCCTGCCATCTGCTTTTGCCTGCTGGCCGCCGTCATCCTGTTTTATACGGAACGAACCGCCAGCGGGAAAAAGCTCTATGCCGTCGGCTCCAACAACAAGGCCTGCCAATATGTAGGGATCAAGGCACAACGGGAAAAACTCAAAGCGTTTGTGCTGTGTTCCATGTTTTCGGCTTTTGCAGGCATCATTCACTGCTCCACCAACGGAGGTGCGATCTACACCCTGGGCGACAACGCACTGATCAATGGCTTTACCATTCTCATGCTGGGCGCGACGTTCTACCGCATCGGAGTGTTCAATGTTCCGGGTACCATTGTGGGTGCGATTATCATTTCCGCGCTGGACAACGGTCTGACCATGGTTGGCTCCGACACGGTAGGCAAGTATCTGGTCAAGGGACTGGTGCTGCTGGGCTCGGTGTTCCTGGTGACGGTACTGCGCCGCTCATCGGCCCGGTCGGGCAAGGCAAAAAAGGCGGCATAACCGATTAAGAAAGGGGATAGAGTTTCCATGAGCAAGAAATTCGTCATTCTGATCTGTGGATTGATGAAGGAGGAGGAACAGAGAAAATTTGAGTTTCTGGCTGAGCATGGCATTGAATACGAATATGTCAACGAGTATATCGACGATACCAAGGAACTGATTGAGCGTCATCTGAAGCTGGAAAAGGAAGGCCCGGATGCGTTTTCCTACTCGCAGGCTTATCTGGACAAGCTGCGGGATGCGGATGTTATCGTCAGTTTTTACTCGCCGGTACCCTCCGCAGCTTTTGAGGGTCCCAAAAAGACAGAGGCTGTCATTATTTTGCGCAGTGGTGTTGAAAACGTGGATCTCGCCAAGGCGACAGCCGCTGGCGTCAAGGTGATCAATGCCCCGGGGCGTCTGGCCGCACCCGTAGCGGAGTTCACCATCGGACTGATGATTGCGGAGATGAAAAACATCGCCCGCAGCCATCACAAGCTGATGAACGGCGAATGGTGTACCAAGTACGCCAATTCCAGCATCCTATACAATATCAAGGGTCGTACCGTCGGCCTGGTGGGATGTGGGGCTGTGGGAAGCCGTGTTGCGGCCGCCATGAAGGCCATGGAAGCTCATGTGGTGGTTTACGATCCTTATGTTTCCGCCGAAAAGTTAAGGGCGGAAGGGTACGAGCCAGTCAGCCTGGAGGAGCTGTGCCAACGTTCGGACGTGATCTCTATTCATTACCGTCTAACGGAAGAGACGGAGAACATGATTAACGCCCGGCACTTCGCCCTGATGAAAAAGACAGCCTATCTCATCAATACTGCTCGTGCGGGTCTGGTGGAACAGGAGGCGCTTGTCAGCGCGTTGCAAAACGCGCAGATTGCTGGTGCAGGCCTTGATGTATTCCACGATGAGCCACTTCCCGCCGATAGCCCACTTTTGAAGCTGGACAATGTCACGCTTACGCCCCATCTGGCAGGAACCTGTACCGATCTGATGGATTTGACGCTGGATGTGGTGATGAAGTGCCTCAATCACTATTTTGCCACTGGTGAATGGACCAATGTTGTCAATAGTACAGCGCTGAAACAGGCATAATGCCTGTCTAACCCTTTTACACAGTTAAATACACAGGGAATCTAGGAGGCAGAGACATGATCGTCAACCCCGTGGAAATGATCCAAAAAGCCAGAGCAGGCCATTATGGTATTGGCTGCTTCAACGCCTTCGACTATGATTCGGCGGAAACGGTCATCCGTGCGGCCGAGGAGACACGCACGCCCGTGATCGTTGGAATTCTGGATTTTTCAGAGCCGGATTCACCTTTCCCCAAGTTTTATATGAACCCTGAACGGTACAGGCATTTCATGCGCTTCCTGCGTAGCCGTGCGCACTTTGCCACGGTTCCGGTATGTATTCATCTTGACCACTGCAATACCTATGAAGGCTGCATCCGTGCCATTCAGCAAGGCGCGACGTCCGTGATGCTCGATGCATCGCTGAAGCCTTTTGATGAAAACGTGCGCCTGACTCGTGAGGTCGTGCGTGCCGCCCGCTCCTGCGATGTGGCCGTGGAGGGTGAAATTGGGCATATCGCAGGCCATCCTAACGCCTTGGGGGAAGACTATACATCAGTGGAGGACGCCGTGGCTTTCTATGAGAAAACCGGTGTGGATCTGATGGCCGTTTCTGTGGGCTCGGTACATGGCGTGCTCACCAGCAAGCCCGTGCTTCAATATGAACTGATGAAGGAACTGCGCGAGGCCGTCCCCTGCGGACTGGTGATGCACGGCGCCTCTGGCATGACGGAAACCGAATATTCACAAAGTGTACAAAGCGGTATCACCAAGTTGAATTTTGCCTCTTACCTGCAGATTGGAATGGCCCAAGCCATGCGGGAAGCGCTTGGCAAGCCTGACACGCAACATATGTTTGCCATGGAGGCCAATAAGGCACAAATCAACGCAGGTGTCGAAATTATAAAGAAGCACATCCGTATGTTCGAAACGCAGCCGGTTGACTAAGTGAGGCAGATGACACCTCAGTCAATGCTGTAGCAATTCGAATGTTCTCACGGTTTCTGCGCAGCTCCTGCTCAGGGACTATCTCTACTTTTCGATTCTGACTTACAACATATGGATCTCAGCTTGAAAGCGTGTAACCTCAAGGATACGCGCTTTTAGCATCCAAAGTCGGAGCTAGGCAGGCTCCGGCTTTTCCCATACTGATAAAGGAACGGAGGAGGAAGCCATGGTAGGGTCCCGGGTCGAGAAAAAGCTGGACAGTAACCCATTGGGCGGACAAAGGAAATAATGAAGAGAGGATATACGAAGGCACAGCATTTGGCAGGAGGAACATATAAACGGAAACTGATTGGAAAAGCTATTAAGAGATAGTATAAAGCCTCGGATTGACATTAAAGCAGGTCAAGAAATTGATTATATGAGAGAAGCGGCGGAACAGACTGATTGCAAATGGATACAACCCTCGTCCCAATAGGCGGCCACGAAAGACGCCTCAGACAGAGGCAGAATTGAAGGACAATCAAATTGTCAAATTACGAATGGAGAACGAACTGCTGCGGAATTTTCAGTTGGGAGTTGGAAGGAGGTGAAATTGAGATATCATGTCATTGAACGCTTCCGCGACATCTATCCTGTCAAGACGATGTGCGAGGTATTTGAAGTTACGCACGATAGATACTATGCTTGGCACAGGATGCGGAAGAAAACGCCAAAGGATCAATAATTGGTCGATCTGATTGTCGAATGCCAGCGGCAGTGCAATCAGACCTACGGCATCCGACATGTTCGCATCTGTATCCAGCGTCAGGAAGGAAAACGGTGATTTTCAAGGCACTTCTGCAAGTCATGGCAAGACCAACCTGCTTGTGCAAATTCGGCAGCGAAGGGCATATACTCAGTTCTAGAGAAACATGTTCAAATATCCAAATCTGTTGCAGCGTTCTTTTGAACAGCCCGACCCAACAGGTTCTGGGCGACAGATATCACTTATATTCCTACACTTCAAGGCATGCTGTACATGTATGGAGTCATAGATCTTTGTGAGCGCATGGTACTGGTTTGCCGTATTGGCAGCAACATGTCTGTAACGCTGGTTACACAGACGATCCGGACGCTCTGATCGCAAAAGAGGTCACTGGTGGACTCACCCTCCACAGTGACCGGGGGGTCGCAATACCCTTCCTCTGCATACTTAGACCTGAGCAAAGAATATCATTTTCAGCCTTCCGTGTCCAGCCTTGGCTGCCCTTACAACAGCGTAGCCATGGAAAATTCCTTGGATACACTCAAATCCGAATGTCTATATTGTGCTCATTACACCACTCGTTCTCAGGGTGAAAATCTGGTCGCTCAGCACGTTCGCTTCTACAACTTTGAGCGTATCAGCTTGAAAAACGACCTTACTCCCTATAAAATCAGGAACAAGGCCGCGTAATCTCGAATTTTTCTATGACAGGATCTTCTTCTTGCGTCCGTTCAACCGGGAACAGTCCATCCACTTCATATATCTAAGGCTGCTTGTTTTCATCACAATAAAAAAGCAGAGCCATAGCTTTGCCAGACTGTCAAAAGATTTATGGAGCTTTGAAGGATTCGCAGGTTCACGGCCATAATCGTTGCATGAGACGCTTGCCCGCAACCTGTGTTCGTTTCGGCTGCTCAAATATCGGCGTTCTGTACGCTGCTGCGTGCAAACCTTGCGTATGCTATGCCTACGGATCACTTTGGATCTTTGGCCCAAACGCTCACAAGGTTGATGCTTCCCTTCGGTGCTGGTGGGCGGGGGGGTTTACGCACCAGGGTCCAACACTTCTTAGACAGCTGTCAGGAAAGATCGCCATCGACGTGCTGCATACGCTGGTGACTGCGCTTGACGACGACCTGGACAGGGAACTCCTGGAATAATGATTTTTTAACGAAGACTATGTAGAAATTCACCAGGAGTATATCCTAAAATTCTTTTAAAGATATGAATAAAATACGAGGTGCTGCTAAAACCACATTCTGTGGCACATTCTGTTACGTTTTTTCCGACTTTGAGCATTTGCACGGCATTGTCAATCCGCACCTGATTTAAATAAGTAAAGTAGGTCATGTTTGTGGCTTGTTTGAACTGTTTGCAGAGATGAAATTTGCTGACTCTCATTTGGGCAGCAGCCATATCCAATGAGATTGACTCCTTGTAATGTGCATGTGTCCATTGAATCAGCAGGCGTAATTGATCATCCATGTTTAATTCATTTATATCAATACTCATTTTTGTGCTGCGATCCTCGTTCAGTTTCGTCAGCATTTCTGCAACACTCAAGAGACAGTGCATACGGGAGAATAGGTTATCATCCTCTTTGATGAGTCTTTGGATAACCGCCATCATAGGATCGAATAATTCAGGTGCATACAAAACTTGAAACATGTCCTTCTGTGCCCATTTTGCCATGGCTTGAATGTCCATGAAATGCTTTAAATTGTTAAAACATATTTTTAGATTGTACATCACGCCAGTGCTTTTTTGAAGAATGGTGGAATGGACATAGTATGGGGGGACTATGACCACATCATGCTCGAGCACTTCATGTGCCTTTTTGCCGATTATAATTTGCCCCTTGATGTTGTCGAGAACCATAATTTCAAGAGTATCAGCATAATGCAAAGGAACTAGTTCATAAAACAAGACATGCTTTATTCGGACTGAATGCGGCGTGTCTTTTGAAAAATCGACTTGTTCTTTAAATACATTGGTGTTGACGGTTAATTCGGCAACGCGCTCTCTCATCGCAGATCACCTCGTTGATTATCTTATACAAACAACGTTTAATAACAAGATATCACCTTTTGACGATGAGAGCAAGATTTTTATATATATCTTTTTGTATAAATAAAACATCATTTGTAAAAAACAAAAGGAGTATATGAAGGCATGGGGAAATTTCTCATATCCATTAAAATCCAAAGCTGACCGTTGACAAATGAGAAGAACAATATTGAGATATTTTTCGGCAATATCTATGTATCTCTATTGTTATGAATAGATTATACTAATAATGAATCAGAAAAGCGTCGAAATAAAGTGAGTGAGCAATGTGGCAGAGGCGGAGCGCAAGGGCCTGATATTTGATATTGAACGGTTTTCTACAGTAGATGGGCCGGGAATTCGCACCGTTACTTTCTTTAAAGGTTGCAACATGAAGTGCCTCTGGTGCCACAATCCCGAGGGAATATGCAGGCAGTCAAGCCTGTTGTTTACCAAGGAACGTTGCATTGGCTGTGGAGAGTGCTTTCGCATTTGCCCACGGCAGGCGCACAGGATGGGAAACAATGGCCATGTAATTGACAGGAAACGTTGCAATAAATGCTTTGCCTGTGTGGATGAATGCCCCGCTAACGCACTGGAACGCTCTGGAAAACCATGGACTGTAGAAGCTTTGTGTAAGGAGTTGATGCAAGACAAACGCTATTTTCATAACTCTGGTGGTGGAGTAACCCTTTCGGGCGGTGAAATGATGTGCCAGGTGAATTTTGCGCAAGCAGTACTCAAAGCCCTGCACAGCGAGAAGATCCATACAGCGGTGGAGACCAATTTGAGTTTCCCGTTGATCCAATATGAAAAGCTGAGGCCTTATCTTGATTTGTTGATTTTTGACATCAAATGCATTGACGATGACAAACACCGGCAGGGAACGGGCATAACCAATGAGACAATTCTAAAGAATGTATCCGCACTGACCAATCCACCATGGAATACAATGCCACTTATTGTACGAACGGCAATCATTCCTTCCTTCAATGATTCACCTGAGGAGATTTTCCGGATTGCAGCGATGTTAAGCAAGCATACTCAGTTACGTTATTATGAATTGCTTGCATACCATCCTCTCGGTATTGAGAAATCCATTAAATTGGGAGGAAAGACACAGAGAAGGTTTGAGGTCCCTACACATGAGCAAATGCTTATGCTGGCAGAAGCTGCAGCAGAAGTCTTAGGACACGTAAGGGTAAATGGGAAGGAAATCAGGAAAGGACGATAATGTATGTCGGATTTTGAGGGGCGTTTGGCACGTCTGCGCCAGCGCAAGCTGGAACAGACATTTGCCAAGCGAGAACATAATGGGTATATGGATGAGGACGATTATGGAAATGTGTTGCCACCGGAAGATTTTCATTTCGAGCCGGAGGAAAATGATCCGATCCATCACACCTTTTATGGGGCCAAATTTTGGGGACGTAATTTTCGCCGGCTGCTGGAACGACATCCGTTGTATATAGATCCAGACGATGCGTTGGCAGGACGGTGGATGTTTATTTTGCAGCGCATGCGCCCTTTTGAAAGTCCTGTTTCAAACGATAATATGGAGATGGCCCCCCTTTTTGATTATAGTTATCTTAAGCCAACACAACAGCGCTATGGAATTATACCCGGCATCGGAAAGATGCACCATTTTGCACCGGATTATCAGATCGGCCTTGAGCTCGGATTCGGAGGACTGTTGGAGAAAGTACGATACTATGCTAAACTTTATCCTCAACAGGCGGAGTTCTATCAGGCTGAAGAAGATGTACTTTTTGGCATACGTACATGGATTGCCCGTACGGTAGATGAAATCCACCGAATGGCGCAGGTAGAGCAAGATTTGGAACGGAAAAACAATCTGCAAGAAATGGAACGCATCAATGAATGGCTGATTGATCATCCCCCGCGCACTTTTCGGGAAGTATGTCAATTTATTGCATGGATCAATATGGCCAATCGTACCTATTGCCGGGCAGGGGCTGGTACACAGCTGGATGAATGTCTTCGTCCATACTATGAGCGTGATAAAAGCGCAGGAATTTTGACAGACGATGAGGCACGTTTTATCATTGCCTGCCTGTTTATCAATGATCCTCACTATTATCAGATCGGTGGACCGGATTGTGATGGAAGAGATGTAACATCACCGTTGTCCTTTCTCATTTTGGAAGCCGCTCATGAGGTCGGAGTGACTGTTAATCTTACTATCCGCGTCCATGATGGACTGGATCCCCGGCTTTTGCGCCGTGGCGTAGAAATTCTGTGTGAAGATCAAAAAGGCTGTCCTCGATTTTCCGGAGACAAGGCGCTTGAGGAAGGCTTTATGCGACACGGTTACAGTGCAGAACTGGCACGTAGGCGCATTGCTGTGGGATGCCACTGGATGTCTCTACCCGGTATGGAATATACACTTAATGATTTGATCAAAATTAATTTAGCAAAAGTGTTTGAAGTGGCATTCTGGGAAATGATGGAAGGAAAGGAACAATCAGTTCCATTGCTTTATCACTTGTATCAGAAACACTTGACTCTAGCGATTCAGTGCGTAGGAGAGGGAATTGATTTTCATCTTGAGTATCAGCACCTTAACGCACCTGAACTGATGCTAAATCTGTTTAGCCATGGACCGATTGAAAAAGGTCTCGATGCGTCCCATGGGGGGATGGATTTTTATAATATCTGTGTGGATGCGGCGGGACTGGCCACAGTGGCAGACTCCTTTGCTGCGCTTGAACAACGCATAGAACAAGAGCATCGATTGACGTGGGATCAATGCGCTGCAGCAATGAAAGAAAACTACCAGTCACCATCGGCCAACAGGACACGTGCAGTGTTAAAGACATCCCGGCATTTTGGCTATGGTGGTGGATTAGGTGATGATTGGGCTGTGCGTATCTCCAGAGATTTTACACAGCGGGTATCCAGCCATCGTACCCCCAACGGATACTTGATGATTCCTGGTTTGTTTTCATGGGCCAATACCATTATGCTTGGGCAACAGGTTGGTGCTACCCCTAACGGTCGCTACGCCGGAACCCCGGTTTCGCATGGCGCAAATCCAGATCCGGGTTTCCGTAAAGATGCAGCTTTAACTGCAATGTCTGATGCGATTGCTTCTGTACAGCCTGGTTTGGGCAATACCGCCCCATTTCAACTTGAACTAAATACTACACTGGTTGTGCACGACGATGCGGTGAATAATATCATCTCCGTGATCAAAACGCATTTTGAACAAGGAGGAACCCTAATCAATGCAAACGTCATTAGTGGACAGCAAATTCTAGAGGCTTATCAGGATCCTTCAAAATACCCTGATTTGGTAGTCCGTGTAACCGGCTTCACGGCCTACTTTGCCACACTTTCCCCGGAATTTCGAAAGCTTGTGGCAGAACGGATAATTAATATGTAAAGGAGAGCTGCTTTATGAGATTGCGAAAATCCTTCCGACGAGAATGGATACGCAACAAATGGGTCTATTTGATGGTAGTGCCTGTGACGATCTATTATATGTTGTTTAAATATGTTCCCATGGGCTATCTTGCAATGTCTTTTTATGACTTTAAGATACTGAAGGGGTTTGAAGGCAGTAAATTTGTTGGATTAAAGCACTACATTGACTTTTTCTCCGGAAGCAACTTCGTTCCGCTTTTAACCAATACTGTAATATTTAATTTTTGGGCTATTATCTACCAGTCGGTAGCTCCTATTATCTTGGCTTTGCTGCTTAATGAATTACGAAACCATCGTCTAAAAAAGATGATACAGACCGTTAGTTTTCTTCCATATTTTATTTCGACCGTAGTAATTGTAAGCATGCTGCAGAATTTTCTAAGTCCCTCAACGGGTTTGTTAAATAATTTAAGAAAATCTCTGGGAATGGATACCATTTATTATCTTGGCTTACCACAGTATTTCAGAGGCGTTAACTATATTTCGGGTGTATGGCAAATGATGGGCTGGAATTCGGTAGTCTATATTTCTGCGTTAACTGCTATTGATCAGCAGATGTACGAAGCTGCAATGGTGGATGGTGCCAGTCGTTTACAACGATTGTGGCATATTACACTGCCAAGCATTCGGCTGACCATCGCTATTATGATTACCTTGAATGTGGGTAATTTACTAGGCGCTAATGTGGAAAAGGTTCTGCTTTTGCAAAATGATTTAAATCTGAGCTTCTCAGAACTGTTGCCCACATTTGTATATAAACAAGGGCTTGTTAATGGCAAATACAGTTATGCGACAGCAGTTGGCCTTTTTACTTCGCTGGTCAGTTGTATATTGGTTGTAGTCGCTAATTTGTGCGCAAAAAGAATTTCCAATTCGGATGTTGGCGTATTTTAGGAGGTTGTATATGAAAAGGCCTTCGATTCGTTCCAGCATTTACAGTCGGGATGACCGGATATTTGACACAGTTGTTCTTGTATTACTTGTTCTGCTGACTGTATGTTTTATTCTTCCTTTTATGAATATCATCGCATTGTCTGTGAGCGATCAGTATGCAATTATGCGAGGTGATGTTCGGTTTTGGCCAAATGGCTTCGATTTGTCATCGTATAACAAGCTATTCACTACTGACTCTGTTATTCTGAGCTACCGCAACACATTGATTATCTCCGTTACAGGATGCGGGCTGAGTCTGATAATGACAGCGGTAGCAGCATATCCGCTAATCTTCTCGGACTTCCGTTTCCGCAAGCTATATTCGATTCTGATTATGTTTACCATGTGGTTTAATGGCGGTATTGTACCAACATATATTGTCATGAGTCGTTACAAATTGGTAGACAATATGTGGGTACTCATCCTCAATAGCCTGATTAGCGCTTATCATGTGCTAGTACTTAAATCTTTCTATGCCTCCATACCCAAAGAAATGGTTGAAAGCGCTAAAATCGACGGCGCAAATGATTTTCGCATTCTGTTTCAAATCATCATTCCTTTATCAAAAGCGGCCCTGGCAACCATCGCATTGTGGGTGATTGTATTACACTGGAACGATTATCTTAATCCTCTGATTTATATGCGTTCTACTGAAAACTATACCCTTCAACTGATTATGCGCGAAATGGTACTTTCTTCAGAGATTAGTTCAATGTTTGATGTGGGAAATATGGACCGTGCTGCCATTTCAGACCAGTTCAAAAATGCTGTTGTGGTTGTTGTTATGGCACCTATGATAATAATCTATCCCTTTTTTCAGAAGTACTTTGTGAAAGGAGTTATGGTTGGAGCAGTAAAAGGCTGATTCAATAATAATGATGTTGCAAAACGTCAACAGGAGGAGGATCATCATGAAAAAAGCCCTGTCCTTGGTATTGGTACTGTTGTTACTGACCGGATCTACTTACGCATTGGCTGATGTACAAGCTCCTTTTGAAGAACCCTTTACGTTCAGCTATCTGACTCAAATATGGGAGCCATACTCCACTGAAACCAACCTGATTTCCTACTGGGAAGATGCAATGAACGTGAAAATGGACATTGAATGGGCTCCTGTAGACAACTACAGTACCCGTGTGTTGACTGCGTTGGCTGGAGAAATGCCGGATGCAATTATGCTTCGTAACGTCAGTGATGTTGCAACTCTGATTGATCAAGGTGCATTGGTTCCTCTGACTGATTTGCTTGATGAGTACTGCCCAAATCTTATGCAATATATCACAGATGAGGACCTTGCATATCTATATAATGTAGGCGATGGCGAGATCTATATGCTGCCTGCTGTGACAGCCATTCCGAACATCAACACATGGACCATCCGACAGGACTGGCTGGACAATGTCGGAATGGAGATACCTTCTGATTGGGAGGGATGGAAAAGCCTCCTGCGTGCTTTCAGGGATCAGGATGCCAACGGAAACGGCGATACTACGGATGAAATTCCCTACACGGGTGAGCTCTGGCCTTTCTTGTACAGCTTTGGCATCTATGCTTCCAACACCAACAATGGGATTTCAGGAACCAGCACGGACAGTCTGTTTTGTATCAATGAGGCAGGGGATTATACCCTGATCTTTGAACATGAAAGATACAGAGAGTATATGACAGAAATGGTGGAAATGTATAAGGAAGGCTTGATAGATCCTGAGTTTGCTACCCGTGAGGAAACGGAGAAGCGAAAGGTAATGAACAGCAATCAGTGTGGCCTTGCATTTACACAGGCTGAGCAGTGTCAGCTTTCCACGGATTCTTTGCGAGCTGGTGGAGTCAGTGATGCGACTTGGGTTGGAATCCCCCCTATTGCAGGTCCTTACGGCGATCAAGCGCTGTTTGCCCGCAGTAAGTTTGGGTTCTATACAGTCATTACCAATGAAGCCGCTGAAAACGACAAAGTAATTGGGATCCTAAAGTTCTTTAACTGGATGTTCAGCGAAGAGGGTGCAATGATCAGCAATTATGGAATTGAGGGAATGACTTACGACATGATAGACGGCAAGCCTGTGATGTATGATGATGTGCGTGCTGATTTTGTAAGCTATCGTAATCGTGGCATGGACTTTCAACCTATCAGCCACCTGTGGTTGGTTGATGCGTATGTCCAGGTTCTGACCAGTGGTATCGATTATGAGGATTTGCCAGAAACCAGGAAACTTTTCTACGATGCTTTCTACCTCAATGATCCTTATTTTGTTACTTCACCCCCTATTCTGCAGACAGAAGCATATATTGAAAATGCCAATACCCTTCTTGCAGAAGCGGCACAGCTGCAGGCCCAGTGCGTGGCCGGACTGATTACTATCGATGAATTCTATGACAAATATGATGAGCTTAAGGCTTCCGGGTTACAGGATGTCATTGACCAGGGGAGAGAAGCCTATGCTGCAATGAAGTAATCGGAAGGAAAATCCACTCAGAAAAGGAAACGGATCTGCCGTTTCCTTTTTTGATAAACCGTTGAAAAAGGAGAACTGTGTAAATGAACCAGGTGATTCTTTCCTGTGGCCGTTTAAGAGCAACCGTACTTACACCAGATTCTAACAACTATCGCCGTTCCCGTTTTGTAAGAGCAGGCATGATTAGTGAGGTTAAACTTGGAGAAATCAGTTTTACTCAAGCGGAACGTGACCAGCCAGGATCAAAGTCGACGGGAGGAATGGGCCTTTGCTGCGAATACAAGTGTCCAAATATGGAAGAAACAGTGGCAGTAGGGGAACTATGGCTTAAGCCGGGTGTGGGAATTTTGCGCCGTGAGAATGTACCTTGGTCACATCTGAGCGAAGCGGAAGTCGAACCATTGCCTAATGAATGGTCGGCTGATAGAGACAGAATCAGCATGACTACATGGGGAGGCCCCCTTCACGGGGTAGCATATCGGGAGAGTCGTTATATACTAGTTGAGGAAAATGAAATTCTTTTGAAAGTTATCCTTTGGAATACAGGCGATGTGCCTCTGCAATTGCTGGATTACTGTCACAATTTTGTTTCGCTTGGTTCACAGCCGTTAGATGATAATCAACACTTACTTTTACCGTGCGTAAACAACCCATCTTTAATCAAGCCGGAGGATACTTTGCGCCCTACTGTTGATGGCGTTACATGGGAAAGAACGCCTACTCGGGCGTTCTTTAGACCGTTTTTACCTACCCATTCTGAAAAAACAAGCTGGATCCTTTATCAAAAAGATGGCGCTCTATCCATATTGGAAAAGGATTCATTTGCTCCACAGTGGCTCACCCTATGGGGAGATCGCTATTGCATTTGTCCGGAGGTTTACCAGAGAATATCGATTCGACCAGGCCATTGGACGAAATGGACCCGAAGATGGCGATTTGAAGGATAATACATTTCATGGCAACAAACAGCAAATTCATGGCACATCTCATATTTTATAAAGAGCAAATATATGTGCGATATTAAGAATACGTCGACGCAAGATAAGAACTTGTTTAATGTTTGCGCCGGTCGATCCGGCAGGAAGCGCCGGTGACCGTTTTTCGGGAGGGCGGATCAGCCCTCCTTTCCCTCGGCTGGCGGGTAGGAGCAGCTACGGTATAATGAAGCCGGTGGAGCGTGCGGATAAATCGTCTAAAATCAAAGAGGGCGGCAGCTGACCACAAGGCTGGTCAGCTGAAAATGCCGGCTGCCGGCAGCACGGGATTTTCACCGCCTGATGGAGGCTGTCATGGGGGAAGCGGCGGACGGCCGCCGGACACCCGGGCAGAACCAGGACGCCATTCAAGGGCAGCACCCTGCTTTTTTGCGCTGACGGGCGCAATTTCTCCAGACGGCGCTTTTTGTTTAAAAATTATCAAATGCGGTTGACAATAAAAGCGCAAAGAGACTAAAATAGATATGGTGAGAACATCGCCTGCGGCTTATAATTGCTGCAAATTTATATTTTAAGAGGGAGGATTCTCCATGAGGACATCCAGGGTATTCCTAAGCCTGCTGCTTGTGCTGGCGCTGGTGGTCGGCATGGTCCCGGCTGTGGCTGAAACGGCGCTGACCGACGGCACCTACACCGGAACCGGCAAGGGCATGCACTCCAACATCGCCGTCACCGTTACGGTGGAAGGCGGCGCGATCACTTCCGTCACGGTGGACAGCCACGACGAGACCCCCGGCGTTTCGGACCCTGCCATTGAGCAGATTCCTGCGGCCATCGTGGAGGCCGGCAGCACCGATGTGGACGCCGTGGCCGGCGCGACGCTGACCTCCAACGGCATCATTGAGGCCGTCAACAACGCGCTCAACGGTGTGACCGAAGAAACCGTTACCGAGCTGACCATCGAGCCGGACATGATCGTGGTGGGTTCCGGCATGGCCGGTCTGGTCGCCACGGCCCGCGGCGTGGAGCTGGGCCTGAACGTGCTGGTGCTTGAGCAGAGCGTGCGCACGGGCGGCTGCATCCACTATGCGGGCGGCACCGTGAGCGGCGCGGGCTTCAAAATCCAGAAGGAAAACGGCGTCGAGGATACCCCCGAGGCCTTCTATGCCGATATCGAGGCGCTCGGCGGCGAGGGCGAGTTCAACGAAGCGCTGGCCAAGCGGCACACCGAGGAAGCCGGCGCGGCCATCGACTGGCTGGATGAGGACCTGGGCGTGGACTTCGGCGACCGCTCTCTGGTGGGCGGCGCGTACACCGCCATGCAGACCCTGCGCGTCACCCGCGCACTGGGCTCCTATTCGATGGGCGCGGCCAACGCCTACCTCGATCCCCTCAACGAGCGTCTTGAGCAGGCCATTGCCGACGGCAAGGCCCAGATCATGTATAACACCAAGGTGACCGAGCTCCTGGTGGAAGGCGACAAGTGCGTGGGCGTGAAGGCGGGCGACCTGGAATTCCGCGCTCCCTCCGTGGTGCTGGCCACCGGCGGCTATTCCTACAACGAGGATCTGCTGAAGATGGCGGGATTTGAGAACGTGATCTCCTGCGCGCCCAGCACGTCCAACGGCTCCGGCTTCCTGCTGGCGCAGGCGGTTGGCGGCGTCTTTGACAACATGGACGAAATCGTCAACTACTACGGCGGCGGCATCCCCACCAACGGCTTTGACATGTACTATCAGGTCAACAACAGCTATCCCGGCATGATCTACGTCAACGCCCAGGGCGATCGCGTGGGCGCCGAGGAAAGCGCCACCAGCGCCATGTGGTATGGCCAGGAGGAAAGCAAGCTGTACGCTGTGATCTCCGGCAACATGATCGATGAGGAGCAGTCCTTCATCAAGCACCCGATGATGAATTCTGCCGTGCTGGAAAACAACGGCTGGGACAAGCTGGAGGAGCTGGCTGCCGAGGGTAACTGTGTCTACAAGGCCGATACGCTGGAAGAGCTGGCCGAGATGATCGGCGCCGAAAACCTGACCGCTACGGTGGAAGCCTATAACAAGGACGTGGCTGCCGGCGAGGATACCGCCTTTGGCCGCTCCGCCGAAAGCATGGTGGCCTTTGAAGAAGGCCCCTACTATGCGGTGGTCACCGTGCCCTATGTATGGTCCGGCACCTCCGGCGGCGTTCGCGCCAACGAGGACGGCTACCTGCAGCGCGAGGACGGCACCGTGATTACGGGTCTGTCGCTGGCCGGCGAGATTCTCGGACCCAGCAACATCCTGGGCAAGATCAACTTCGGCGGCATCAACCACTCCATGTGCGCGACCTGGGGCATCATCGCCGCTGAAAATGCGGCTGCGCTGGCCGGAAAGTAAGCGTTTTTCCCAATGCATGGGGGCCTGTTGAAAAACAGGCTCCCAGACCGTTGAAAACCCCTGTTTTTGGGGAAAGCCGCGTTTCTTGCGCCCTTCGGACGCTCGCAACGCTTTGAAAAAATGCTGCGGCATAAGGCTTTGGGCACCGGAAGGAAGCGTGTGCCCTGTGGCGCGGAGGAAAGCGCCAGCCCTGTGGGCTGTTGCCACCGAAGGTGGCAAAGCGACCCGTTGCGGGGCAGCGAAACCATGAGCACGACCGTCAGGGAAGTGCGAATGATTGAGCAACCGGGACACTTGGGCCGAAGGCCCAAAGCGACCTGGAGGCGTGAGCAAATACAAGGGCTGCGCGTGGCCAGCGCGCAAAGCGCCGATATTTGCGAGGGCAGCGAAACCATGAGCGCGACCGTCAGGGAAGCGCGAATGATTGAGCAACTGATGATCCCCCTGCACCCCACACTTTTTTCAGCAATCCAGTCCGCCGCAGGCGGACTTTTTCGACACACCGAAGGCGTACAAAGGAGGCGCACACCATGAATCAGCATCAGGCAGCCATCTGGGGCGCCGGAGGCATCGCGCAGACGCACGCCATGGCCCTGCGGACCGTCGGCGTCCCCGTCCGCACGGTGGTCAGCCACAGCGAGGCGGGGGCCAGGGCCTTCGCGGAGCAGTGGGGCATTCCCCAGTGGTCCACGGACCCGGCGGCGCTGCTGGACGAGTCCATCGGCTCGGTCCACGTCTGCACCCCGCCGGGGCTTCATTATGAAATGGTCAGATTCCTGCTGGAGCACGGCCGGCATGTGCTGTGCGAAAAGCCCCTGTGCCTGGACCCGGATGAGGCCGGGGAGCTGGCCCGTCTGGCGCGGGAGAAGGGGCTTGCGTGCGCGGTGAACCTGAACGTGCGCTTTCACCCGGCCTGTCAGGAAGCGAAGGCGCGGGTGGCCGACCCGGCGTTCGGGCCGGTGTTTCTGATCCACGGCGCCTATCTGCAGGAGTTCCACGCCCTCCCCGCCCCCTACGGCTGGCGCTACGACGAGGCCGTGGGCGGGACCATGCGGGCCGTCACCGAGATCGGCACGCACTGGCTGGATCTGGCGGAGTACCTCACGGGCGAGAGGATCACGTCGGTGCAGGCGCTCTTTGGCTGCTTTCAGCCGGAGCGGCTATTGAAGGATGGCATGATGGAGCCTCCCGGCGCGGCGGAGGGCGTCCCCGTCACCGTGCGCTCGGAGGACAGCGCCCTCCTCCACTTCCGCATGGCGGGCGGGGCCATCGGTTCGGCGGTCCTCTCCGAGGTGTCCCACGGCCGCACCAACCGCCTGACCCTCGAAATCACCGGCCAAAACCGCAGCGTCTGGTGGGACAGCGAGGCCAGCACCGCCCTGCATGGAGCGTCCAAGGGCAGCGGCGTGCGGACCGCCCTCTACCCCTTCGGCTTCAACGGCTTCACCGACACCTTTATCACGCTGGCCGGGCGCTACTACGCCGCGCTGGGCTGGACCACCCCGGCGGAGCGGGGAGATTTCCCCACCTTCGAGGACGGGGCGCATCTGGCGCATCTGTGCCGGGCGGTGGAGCGCAGCGCCCGGGAAAACGGCGTCTGGGCGGACGTGTAAGGAGGAACGCACATGGACGACATTCAGAAGATCATCGAGATTCTGGACCTGACCCCGCTTTCGCAGGAGGGCGGGCTGTTCCGCTCCAGCTACCGCTCCCCCGCCAAGGCGGACGGACGGGACATGGGCTCGGCCATCTACTTCATGCTCACCGGGCAGGGGTACTCCCACCTGCACCGCCTGTGCACCGACGAGGTGTACCACTTCTACGCCGGCGACCCGGTGGAGCTTTTGGAGCTGCTGCCCGACGGCAGCAGCCGGGTGACGGTGCTGGGGAGCGACATCTGCGCCGGGCAGGAGGTGCAGCATGTGGTCCCCGCCGGCGCGTGGCAGGGCAGCCGCCTCCGCCCCGGCGGGCGGTACGGCCTCATGGGCACCACCATGAGCCCCGGCTACGAGGACTCCGACTA
>OGYY01001035.1_pt1 | contig 25552 bp, 20 predicted proteins | sample 1576671 | NCBI WGS metagenome assembly OGYY01 (sample SAMEA3541593, study PRJEB24748) | human gut metagenome | biome: human gut; feature: human-associated habitat; material: faeces | place: China | collected 2012 | reverse complement strand
GGGCGGCGGCTATGCTCGCCGCCGCCGGGACGGCAATGGATGCATTGCGGGCCAGCCCAAACGGGCGGATCGTCGCCGCTTCCTGTCCCGGCCGGGCCGCAGGGGTGGAACCCCGGATGGCGACTGGGGCGGCGGTTGCGGAAGAGTCCCAAACGCAGGCGCTGCCGCCGGTAGAAGACGGCGGCAATTACGGTCTGGTTTATACCCAGCTGGACGGCCGGATCGATATGGGTGGTCTGGCTGTGGATATCATACGGGATAAGTGCGACGGCCCCAATCACCATCTGCTTCATGTGGCGGAATATGTAAGGATTGTAGCTTTGAAAATGGGGCTGGGAGAGGAAAAAGCCGCCGCTATTGCCGACGCGTCTCTTTTGCACGATATCGGCAAGGTGTGCATCCCGGATGAAATCCTGTTTAAGACCGGTCCGCTGACCGATACGGAGTTTCAGGAAATTCGGCGGCATAACCAGTATGGATTCCATATGCTGAATGGGTCACCGGATGCCTTTGTGCAGATGGCGGCCCGCATTGCCCATGAGCATCACGAACGTATCGATGGCACCGGCTATCTGGGTCTGAAGCGGGACGACATATGTCTGGAAGCCAAAATTGCTTCGGTGGCGGATGTTTTCGACGCCCTGACTTCTCCGCGTATTTATAAAAAGACCTGGAGCTTTGAACACGCCTTTTCCTATATACAGGAGCATAGCGGCGTTTACTTTGAACCAGCCGTGGTGCAGGCTTTTACGGATGCCCGGGATAATCTCAAAGCGGTGTATGACCTGTACCAGCAAGACATGGCGTTGCCGCCTATATCCGATCGCTGAAAAAAGGGGGATACCATCTTGGATATTTTATTGACCGGACGTCTGGCCGGTCTGACACCGTCTGTCAGCGATCAGCTGGTACGCAACCATAAAGTGGTTATGGCTTCCAACGATCTCATCGCGCCCGGGAAGGGAAAGGCGGTAACCCCGTTCCGGATATCTCCTCATGAGGACGGGTTTGAAAAAATATTTCATTCCTACGCCTTTGAAACGGTATTGTTTTTCGCCCAGCCGCTGTATACACAGCAGGAGTATTTTGAAGAATACCGCGATTTGGAATGTTGCCTGCGTCTTTGTGACAAGCATGACGTACACAAGGTGATCTATCTGCTGCCTTCCTATCAGGGCAGCGCGTCGTCGTCATTGCCGGATTACGATCTGGGCATGCTGTTTTCCGCCTGTGAGCAATTGTGCGCCTATTACCGGGCGCGTAAAAACATAGCGGTTTTGTTAATGTATCTCCCCAGCCTGTTTGGGTATGGGGAAAGCGTATCGCTCATCGGGGACGCCATTTCTCAGGCAAAAAGCCGCGCGGCGATCCACTTCCCCGCACCGGAGGATCAGCGCGGCGGCTTCTTATCCCAGGCGGATTTGGGAGAACTGCTGCTGAGAATGGTGGAAAGCTGGCCTCTTGGCTATGAAAAGATCCGGGTGCCGGCTGCGACAGTGCTGACCTTTGGAGAGCTGGGGGCCCTCTTCAGCCGGCAGTTTCCTACCGTGCGCCTGTCCTATGCGCCGGCGGCTCTCGGGATGGACACCGATGTGTCGCAGGATGTGCCGCGCCGCGAATTCGACTGGATTCCTCTGCGGGGACTGGAGGAGGAATTCCCCGCGCTGATTCAGCGCACGGAGGACGCGGCGGTGGAGGAAAAACGGCCCTTCTGGTCTGCCGTGGGGGCTTTTTTTAAGAGGCATTCGTTCATTGTCAAGCTGGCTGAGCTGCTGATCGGTTTCTTGCTGATGGAATTTCTGAACCGTATTACGTCAACGACGGTACAATTCCGGTATATCGATTTCCGACTGATCTACATTGTGTTGATGGGAACCATGCACGGGATGAAAACCGGTCTGGGGGCTTCAGCCCTGGCCAGCCTGTCCCTGCTGGTATCCTCCATTACCACTGAAAACAACTGGCAGGCGACCCTGTACGACATTGATACCTGGCTGCCTTTTATTTTCTTTTTCCTGATCGGGGCTGTGACCGGTTATGTCAAGGATCGCTTGCGCAATGACAATCGCTTTATAGTGGAAGAAAAAGCCATTTTAGAGGATAAATACATTTTACTCAATGAGTTTTACGCCAGTGCGCTGCATAATAAGGAGCAGTATAAATCGCAGATCATGTCCTATCGGGACAGCTTCGGCCGGTTGTTCGACATTACCAAAAGCCTGGACAGCACCCTGATTGACGAGGTGTTCAGCGAGGCGCTGACCGCTCTGGAAGGGGTGCTGGACAACAAGTCGGTCTGCATCTACCAATGCGATGAAAAAATGCTGTTTGGCCGCCTGATAGCCTGCTCCAAAGAAATCGTCGATGTCACGCAAAAATCGCTGAACCTCTCCAAGCTGGAAAAAATGACGGACGAATTTACGGATGGAGAGGTCTGGGTCAACCGGGAGAGGCTGCTTGGATATCCCGAATATGCGGTGCCGCTGTACCGGGGAGAGGCGCCTATCGCACTGATTGTCCTGCAGAAAGTCAAGTATGAGCAGATGGCGGTCTATTATGAAAATCTGGTTAAAATCATCTGCGGGCTGGTGAAAATTTCGCTGATTCGCGCGCTGGAATATACCGAACAGATCGAAGATGAAATGTATATTCCCGGCAGCCGGATTATCCGGGCCGACTATTTCAGCCAGATCGTCGCTGTAAAAGAGGAGATGGCCGAAAACGGCGTGACGGAATACATCCTCATCCGTTTCAGTACGACTCCCCAGAATCTGATACAGGTGGGAAACCGGCTGGGTAGCCTGCTGCGGGCAACGGACCTGCTGGGAATCGGGCCGGATGGGGAGCTTTATCTCTGCCTGATGCAGACAAACAAGGACAATATCCAGGTGATCCTGGACCGGATACACAAATCCGGGCTGTCTTTCCGGGAAATGGATCGCGGTGGTAAACGATGAAGACATTTTTAATCGTGTATCTGGTGGGGCATCTTGTGCTTTGCCTACTTATCTATCTCGGTATTCGCACGCGCTTTTTCAAATTTTCGGAGCAGCTCTTTCCGCTTATTGTTCTGGTGCCGGTTTTTGGTGTGATCGCCGGCCTGATTGCGGACTATCACTCCCGCTTTCATAAAGCGGGAGTCAAGCCTCTCTCCCTGGATGAGATGCATTTGTCAAAGGATGACCTGCGGCTGCGCCGTATTGAAGAGGATTCCTCGGTGGGATCGGTCATCCCGCTGGAAGAGGCCATGGCGATTAACGACGCCGAAACCCGAAGAAAGCTCATGCTGGATATCCTGCACCAGAATCCCGATGAGTACATCGAATTGCTGCAAGAGGCCCGTCTTGATGATGATATTGAGGTGACCCATTATGCTTCGACAGCCATCATGGAGATGCAGCGCGAATATGAGCTGTCTATGCAGCAGACGGAAAAGGCTTATATGGATGATCCCGAAAGCGAGGAAAAACGCGAACGCTATCTGCACAGCCTGCAACGATACATTGACAGCGGCCTGATCGATGACAATGTGGTGTTCGTCTATCGGCAGCGCTATGCCGATTTGCTGGACAGCCAGATGCAGGCGCAGCCGGGTGAGATGGAGCCCTGCCTGCGCGGAGTGGACAATTATCTGGAACTGGGCAACTATACGCAGGCCCGTTTTCTCGCCGACCGTCTTATAAATACATGGCCGGGCAGCGAACGGGCCTGGTTTGCCAAACTGAAAACCTGCCAGGCGATGAACGATGGCGAGGGACTCCGGGCAACGGTGGAAGATATGAAAAAGCGACGCGTGTATCTAACGCCGGAAGGACGGATACGGTTGTCTTTCTGGGATCCGGAGATGCGAAAGGAGGAACCGCCCGATGCTGCGGATGTGTAAAAAGTTCGCTACGACCTTTCTATCCATCGTGTTGCTGCTGGCGGTGACAGGTTTGCTGCTGGCGGATAATCTGGGCGTGCAGTATTCCGTGTCGGCCAACAAACTGACCGAGCTGCCGGCTTCGGCCATCGCGGAGAAAAAGCGGATTGTCGAGGTGGAGAGTACCTGCCTGTTCCTGCGGGACAGTACCCAGGAAAACAATGCGGTTTTCACAAAGCATATCCGGGAAGTATTGGGACAAATGCGGATAGGGTATGACCTTATCGATGTATCCCGGCAGGCGGTTCCGGATTTTGCCGAATACCGCACGGTTATCCTGGCGTTTCAGCACTTGGACGTGCTGGGGGATACCATTATTACGCTTCTTGATTGGGTGGAAAACGGCGGGCGCGTGATGCTGTTCTGTACGCCGGACGGTTCACCGGTCTATCGCTACCTGAGCACCTATCTCGGCGTGGAGGAAGGCGCGGTGTCTTATGCGCAAATTAAGGGGATGAATTTGTCCGATGATTTTATGATCGGTTCCAAAGGCTTCCGTTTTCACTGGGGCGACCCCATGGCCACGGCCCTGAGCGTGCGGCTTAGCAGCAAGGCGCGCGTATATGCCTGGTCGGATGACACCAGCCGCGTGCCGCTGGTGTGGAGCATGGACTGCGGAAAGGGACGCTTTGTCGTCAACAACCACGGGTTTGCCGAAAAGACGACGCGCGGCTTGACCGCCGCCGCATACAGCCTGCTGGAGGATACCTGCGTCTATCCGGTCATCAACGCCTCGTCTTTTTTTCTGGATGATTTTCCGTCCCCGGTGCCCATGGGGGACGGCCAGTATATCCGCCGGGATTACAACCGCGATATTTCCAGCTTTTATTCCAACGTCTGGTGGCCGGATATGCTGAAATTCTGTGACGACTACGGCGTTCGCTATACCGGTATGATCATCGAAGATTACACGGAAGACGTGGACGGCCTGTTTCCCCGGCAGACCGATCAGGAGCGGTTCCGTCATTTTGGCGCTCTGCTTCTCGACAACGGGGGAGAGATCGGCCTGCACGGGTATAATCATCTGCCGCTATGCTTTCCGGGCTTTGATTTTAAGGGGAAAGTGAATTATAAGCGTTGGAAAACCGAGCAGGACGCCGCGGCGGCGCTGCGGGAAGCAATCGATTATACCCATACCCTGTTCCCGGATGCGACGGTATCCACCTACGTGCCGCCTTCCAATATTCTCTCCGCTGAAGGGCGGCGGATGCTGAAAGCGAATTTTCCCCAGATAAAAACGATCAGCAGCCTTTATCTGGAAGGGGAAATTGAATACAGCCAGGAATTCTGTATCAGCGAGGATGGGATCGTGGAATTCCCGCGCGTCATATCCGGCGCTCAGCTCGACCAGTATATGTACTGGGCGGCGCTCAACACACTCAACCTGTATTATGTCAACTCTCATTTTATCCATCCCGACGACGTGCTGGACGAGGACCGCGGCGCCGCCGACGGCTGGAATACGCTGTACGGCAACCTGAACGGTTATATGGACTGGCTCTACACCTCGGCGCCGAACATCCGCAGCCTGGTCGCCAGCGATTCCTCCTGTGCCACCCAGCGCTATGATGTACTTTCAGTGGAACGCACGGACAACGAGGACGGCATCCATCTCCGCCTGGGAGGATTCTGGGACGAGGCTTACCTGATGGTTCGCTGCAACGGCGGGGAACCGGGTAAAGTGGAAGGCGGATCGATAGAACACATCAGTGGGGATTATTATCTGCTGCGCGCCTCCTCGGATCAGGTGCGCATTAAAATGAAAGGGGGATAAGCCGTGCGCATCTGCATGATACTGGAAGGATGCTATCCCTATGTGCGCGGCGGCGTATCCAGCTGGATGCATTCGCTGATTACCTCGAACCCCCAGCATGACTATGTATTGTGGGTGATCGGGGCCAAAGCCGAAGACCAGGGACAGTTTAAATACGACCTGCCGGATAATGTGTCGGAAATTCATGAGGTGTTCCTGGACGACGCGCTGCGGCTGCAAGCGACGAAACAGGACCGATTCCATTTCAGCCGCCGGGAGATTGAGGAGCTGAAAAAACTGGTGCTTTGCCAGGACCCGGACTGGGACGTTCTCTTCCGGTTGTACAATACAAAACACGTCGGCGCCGTATCCTTCCTGATGAGCGAAACCTTTCTCAACATCCTGCTTGATGTCTGTAAGACGGAATATCCGTTTGTTTCGTTCGCTGACTTTTTCCACAGCATCCGGTCGATGTTCCTGCCCACTCTGTATTTGTTGGGACAGGCTGTGCCGAAAGCGGACGTCTACCACGCGACCGCCACCGGATACGGCGGGGTGCTGGGCGCGCTCGGCGCCTGGAAATACAAACGCCCTTACATTTTGACGGAGCACGGCATCTACACCCGGGAGAGGGAAGAGGAGATCCTGCGCGCCAAGTGGATTTCCCCCTATTTCAAGCAGCAGTGGATCAATATGTTTTATATGCTGTCCCACTGTGCTTATTATCGGGCGGACAGTGTCACCTCGCTGTTTCAGCGGTATGCCGACATCCAGACCGAGCTGGGCTGCGATCCCCGTCACCAAAAGGTCATCAGCAACGGTATCCACGTGGAACGCTTCGAGCGGGTCCTCCCCAAAGTCCCCGATGGGTTTATCGATATAACCGCGGTCGTGCGTATTCACCCTATCAAAGACATTAAGACCATGATTCACGCCTTCTTTGCCCTCAAGCAGCGTGTCCCCCAGGCACGGCTGCATATTCTCGGCGATACGGACGACGAGGAATACCGCCAGGAATGCCTTGACCTTATCGAACAGCTTCATATAAACGATATTGACCTGCCGGGTAACGTGGATGTCATTGATTATCTGGCCCGGACCGATTTTACGGTGCTGACCAGCATCTCGGAGGGACAGCCGCTGGCCGTGCTGGAATCACTGGCTGCCGGTCGGCCCTGTGTGTCCACCGACGTGGGCTGCTGCCGGGATTTGTTGGAGGGTGCGCACGGGGATGGCTTCGGCAAGGCCGGCATCGTGGTGCCGCCCATGCATTCCGGGGCCATCGCTGGCGCCATGGAGCTGCTGGCCACCCGTGAGGATTTGCGCCGGGAAATGGCAGAGGCTGGACGTAAACGGGTGCAGACCTACTATGTGCATGAGGACATGGTGCGTCATTACAACGAAAACTATGAGGAGGTCGTCGGCCAATGGCGGGTATAGGTTTCGAACTGAAAAAACTGTTTTCCCGCAAAGGGCTGATTGCCACCATCCGTGCTTACGGATACGCCACACTGGTGTGCGCGGGTCCTATGCTGCTGGGTTTTCTTTTGCTGCTCGCCTCCATGTTTATCGCGGATACGGCGGGGGCCTCCCGGCATGACCGCGAACTTCTGGTAACCATGCTCACTCATGCGCTGCTCGCCTCGCTGGTGGTGACCTCGCTGTTTTCCATGCTGACGACGCGCTTTTGCGCGGATATGATCTACGAAAAGAAATTCAATCGTATTATGCCGTCCTTTTACGGCAGCGTCAGCCTGATGCTGGTTATCGGTGGACTGGGCTACGGTCTGTTCCTGTGCTTTTCCGGGGTGGCTTTGGTTTATAAAATCCTGTCTTTCCTGTTTTTTATGGTTCTGATTGTCGTATGGACCGAAATCAACTACCTGACCATGCTCAAAGACTACAAAAGCATCATTCTGGCGTTTGGAATATCCGTTGCGTTGGCTCTGCTGCTCGGCGTCCTGCTTATCTGGGTGTTCCATATCCCGGTGGTAACCGCCATGATGCTCAGTATTGCCATAGGATACGGCGTTATGATGGTGTGGTATTTTATCCTTATTTATCGCTATATGCCCGAAGGACTTGGTACCTCCCTGCGCTTTCTGGCCTGGTTCGATACCATCCCCCAGCTGGGACTCACCGGATTTTTAGTGACGCTGGGGCTGTTCGGCCATCTGGTGGTTATGTGGTGGGCCAGCCCGTTGCAGGTACAGGTAGAGGGATTGTTTTACGGCGCGCCCACTTATGATGTACCGGCTATTTTTGCGTTTTTTTCAATCCTGATAACCACAGTCAACTTTGTAACATCGGTCGAAACGCGCTTTTATCCGCGTTACAGGGAATACTTCAGCCTGTTTAACGACGGCGGTTCCATAGAAAATCTGGACGAGGCCGAGGACAATATGATGCGGGTGCTGAGCGAGGAAATCGGCTACCTGTCGCTCAAGCAGATTTTTTCGACGCTGCTGTTCATTATATTGGGAACCATTGTCCTGCCCCTGCTGCCGCTGGGCTTCAACAGTGAAATGCTGCGCGTTTACCGTACGCTCTGTGTGGGATACGCCTTTTACGCCATTGGTAACAGCATTATGCTGATATCCCAATATTTTTCCGATATGGGGGGCGCGCTGCTGTCGGCCGCCGTATTCGCCGTCGTGTCCAATGCCGCCACCCTGTTGCTGGCGCAGTTCGCCCAGGCGTTCCATGGATTCGGCTTCCTGCTGGGAAGCGCCCTGTTTTGTCTGTGCGCCTGGCTGCGGCTGTGTGTATATCTGCGTAAATTAAAATACAATGTCCTCAGCAAGCAGCCTCTGCTTTTAAGTCGGCATGCCGGCTTTTTTACCTGGTTGGCCGACCATTTTGATACCCGCGCCGCCAGGGTTCAGACACACCGGCGGAACTACGACAATAAACGCCACAAGGAGGATACAACATGAAGCGGTTAAGTAAAAAAGCCGGATCAGCGACGGCCCTGCTGCTGGCGGCCTGCATGATCTTGAGTTCCTGTACCTCGTCGGTCATTGAAAAGAACGATGTCAGCGGCGGGGGAAGCGGTACGGTTGACGATGCCAAGGTGCAGGATTCGTCCGCCGTCTACGACAGCGACGAGGATGATTCCGTTGTGACCATGTATCTAACCGTCAGCCAGGGGAACGAAACCGATAACACCAACCACACCTGGGAGGATGTCAACTCTCATTCGGTGTATTATTACGAGGAAAAGGGCATCGACCGCTATGCGGTGGAGGGCATCCTGCAGGTGGGGGATGAGAACGGCCCGGTTGCCGGAGCCTTCGGCTATGGGGAGTTTTCCCCCAACTGCACCGTCCAGATCCGCGGTAAAACCAGTTCCCGATCTCCGCAGAAATCCTACAAAATATCCATCCGCAAAAACGAGGGCTATTGGCGGGAGCAGCGCACCATATCGCTTAATAAGCACGTATACGATTCCACCCGTTTTCGCAACAAACTGAGCTATGACCTGCTTAAGACGATCCCGGACGCGTTCAGCGCCCGCACACAATTCGTGCACCTGTATGTCAAGGATACGACCGAGAACGACAGCAAAGCCAAATTTGAGGATTACGGCCTGTATACGCAGGTGGAACAGATCAACAAAACCTATCTGCGCAATCATGGTCTGGACGAAAACGGCCAGCTCTACAAGGCCAATATGTTTGAATTCATGCGGTATCACGACGCGATTAAGGAAAGCACAGACCCGGATTACGATAAGACCAGATTTGAAGAGGTGTTAGAAATCAAAGGCAGCGACGATCACTCCAAGCTGATCGCCATGCTGGACGACCTGAACAACTACTCCATTCCCATTGAAACCACCTTTCAAAAGTATTTCGACGAGGACAATTATTTCACCTGGCTGGCTTTTCAGCTTCTGACCGGCAACACCGATACCAACAGCCAGAACTTTTACTTGTACAGCCCACAAAACGGCAGCAAGTGGTATTTTATTTCCTGGGACAATGACGGTGCCTGGAAATACGAAGAGGATATCGTGTACAAAGCGGTGGACAGCGGCTACAACTATACGCAGGGCGTATCCAACTATTGGGGCTGCATCCTTCACCAGCGGGTGCTCAAGTCCGAAACCTACCGTCAAAAGCTGAACGATAAAATGAACGAACTGCGTAAGCTGGTTTCCAAGGAACGGGTGGAGTCGATGGTGAAGCAGTACAGCGCCGTTACCCGGCCTTACCAGACGAGGATGCCGGATCAGATGTATGTACCGCGCAAGCTGGCTGAGTACGATAAAATTATGCAGATGATCCCCAAGGAGATGGAGTACCAATACGCCGTCTACCAGACCAGCCTGCAAAGCCCGATGCCTTTTTACCTGGGCGAGCCGGAGCACGCCGCCGGAGACAAGCTGATGTTCGGCTGGGATGCCTCCTACGATTTTGACGGGGAGAAACTCACCTATACCTTTGAGCTGGCGAAGGACTACCAGTTCAAAAATACGATTAGCAAGCAGCAAAAGCTTCAAATTCCGCAGGCCTTCACAAAAAATCTTGAGGCGGGCCAGTATTTCTACCGGGTGACGGTACAAAATGCGAGCGGTAAAACCCAGACGGCGATGGAAACCTACCAGGGCAACGACGACAAAAAACACTTCGGCGTCTATTGCTTTTATGTAAAGCCGGACGGCACCATACAACCGGCCTGACGGGGGGATGCGTATGCGATTCCGACACGAACTCAAGTATCTCATCAATGAAGGCGATGCGGAACTGCTCCGCGAACGCCTGCGGGTGGTGCTGACGCCCGACGTTCATGCCCTTGGCGGTCAGTATCATATCCGCAGTCTGTATTTTGACGATTACTGGAACACAGCCTATGAAGATAAGCTGGGAGGCTTTGCCCAGCGAAAAAAGTACCGTATCCGTATTTATGACCGCAGCCGGGACGTCATCCGGCTGGAATGCAAAATCAAGCAGGGCGCTTACATCTGCAAGACCGGCGCGGCGCTGTCTGAAGAGGAGTTGGAATGTATCTGGCGCGGCGATTACGCGTTTCTGCTCACCCGTCCGGAGCCGCTCTGCCGGGAATTTTATTACCAGTGCGTCAGCCGCGTCATGCGGCCCCGGGTCTATGTCGATTATGAGCGGGAGCCGTTCGTCATGCCCGCGGGGGATGTACGCATCACCTTTGACAAGGACGTGCGGGGCGCGTATCCGGCATGGAGCATGTTCAGCGACCAGCTGGTGTTCCAGCACGTGCTGGATCCCGGCAAGCTGGTCATGGAGGTCAAATTTACAGAATTTCTGCCCCGTGTGGTGCAGAAAATCCTGCCGCCGCGGGCCGCGGAGCTCAGCGCGGTGTCCAAATATACGCTTTGCTGCGACAAGGTGAATTATCTGTTCGCCGCTGCGGCGGAATAAAGCCGTAATCACATAACGGGAGGGTCTGTTTCATGAGTGTGGAAGACGTTATTAAAAAATCCTTTTTGCAGTCCTTTGGCAATTCCTTTTCGCTGAGCAGCATCATGTCCATGGCGGTGGCGCTGCTCTCCGCGCTGGCGCTGGGACTGTTCATCTGCCTGATCTACAATAAGTTTTACCGCGGCGTGGTGTACAGCCGTTCGTTCGCTATCACGCTGGTGGGGATGACGGTGATGACCGCCATGGTGACGCTGGCCATCAGCACCAACATCGTCATCTCCCTCGGTATGGTCGGCGCGCTCAGCATCGTGCGTTACCGTACGGCCATCAAGGAGCCGCTCGACCTGCTCTATCTGTTCTGGGCCATCACCACCGGCATTGCCGCCGGCGCGCAGATGTATGCGCTGTGCCTTTTGGCGGGCATTATCATGACGCTGTTGATTATCCTATTCAACCGCCGGTCGAGCCGTGGACAACTGTATATCGTGGTGGTTCATTACGAAGGGAGCCTGGGGGCGGATATGATCCGCCGCGCCATGGGCAGTATGAAATACCGGATTAAGTCAAAGACTATGCGGGGGGACAGCGGCGAAATGGCTCTAGAGGTTTTCGCGCAGAACCAGAATATGATCTTCGCCGAGAAGCTTCGCGCGGTGGAAGGCGTACAGGATGTGACGATGATACAATATGATGGAGAATACCATGAATAAAGCCGGACGGGGCATCGCCCTCTGCTTGGCCGGCTGCCTGCTGGCTGGGCTGACCGCCTGCGATACCTCCGGGGCCGAGGCGGCAAAGCCGGAACCGCTTACGCAGACCTATGAAAAGCGGGACGATTATCTGGAAAATCCCCTGATGGGCTTTGCTCCGGAGGCGGACTACAAGGCGGCGGCTCAGCGCTATTCGCTGGTTTATCTGGAAATCCTTTGGAAGGACTGGGAACCGGAAGAAGGGCGCTACGCCGTCGACGCTGTCCGGGAGGAGAACCATCTGGACCGCTGGCGGGAGGAGGGCAAGCATGTCGTGCTGCGCTTCGTCTGTGACAAACCCTCCGGCGAGGCGCACCGGGATATCCCCCAGTGGCTGTATGACAAGACCGGCGGGGACGGTACGGACTATGCCTATTCCTCTAAAAAAGGCTATTCGCCCAACTATGACAATAAGATCTTCATTGAAGCGCACCAAAAGGCCATTGCCGCGCTGGGTCAGCATTTCGGCGCTGATACGTTTGTAAGCTATGTGGAACTGGGCAGCCTGGGGCATTGGGGCGAATGGCATGTCAATTATGAATCCGGAATTCAGCGGCTTCCGGCGGCGGATGTGCGTGAGCAATATGTCACTCCGTATATAGGGGCTTTCCCACATGCGAAGCTGCTGATGCGCCGCCCTTTCAACACGGCGGCCCAGCACGGCTTCGGCTTGTACAACGATATGGCGGGGCATCCCGCATCAACATCCGAGTGGCTGGACTGGATCCAGCATGGCGGCGATTACAATCAGGCGCTGGAGAAAAACGCCCTGTCTCCCATGCCGGATGCATGGAAAACCGCCCCCATCGGCGGCGAATTCAACAGCGATCTTACCATGGATGAAATGCTGGGTACGTCTCTGAGCCAGACGGTTTCCCTGCTGCGGGATTCCCATACCACCTTTCTGGGGCCCAAGGTCCCGCATGGGCTGAGCGAGAGCGGAGGAAAAGCGTACCCGGACGGCATCCAGGCGGTCCTGAACGCGTTGGGTTATCGCCTGCGCATTGAGCGGTCCTCTTATACGGCCCCCACTCCCAAAACCGCCGGGGAAATGGTGCTGTCCTGGACAAACGACGGAGCGGCCCCCTTCTATGAGCAGTGGCCGGTGTATCTGTATTTTCTCGACAGTCAGAACAAGGTTCTGCAGGCGGTCCCGGTAAACGTGGATCTCCGTAAGATACTGCCGGGGAAACCCTTGACCAGCTCAACCAGGATTGACTGGACTGATGCTGTGGGCGAGGCTTCTTTCCTTTGCGTGGGGATCGAAGACCCGATGACCGGCAAAGCGGCTGTCTCACTCGCCATGAAAGCGGATGAAGTGGAAAACATGACAGTGCTGTATACGTTCACACAGGCGGTCGGTTCTGACGTACACGAAAAGTAAGGAGACTATCATGAAGCGTTTTTGGGCGGCGATTAGCCTGTTGTGCCTGCTGGTTTTTTTCGGGGGATGTTCCGGCAGCGAGACGCCGCCGGAGATCGTCTCCGGCGGGGATGAGGACACCTTGCCGCCGCTTACCGTTACCGTTCTGGATGTCGGGAAAGCAGACGTGATTTTGATTCGTTGCGGCGATAATGCGCTGATGGTGGATGCCGGTGAGGCAAAGGACGCGGCGGAACTGCTGGAATTTCTGGAAAACGAGGGCGTCCGCCGGCTGGATTATCTCATCCTGACCCACCTCGATAAGGATCATATAGGGGGAGCCGGCCCGCTGTTGAGGGCGATACCCGTGGAGCGGGTAATCCAGTCGCATAATACCGAAGACAGTAAGGCTTTTGCCGATTATCAAGCTGCCTGCCGGGAAAAAGGACTAACCCCCACACGGCTCCGCAAAAACTGGGAGATCGACTGGGGCCGGGCGCATATGCGGCTGCTTCCCGCGGCACAGGACACCTATACGGACGATAACGACTACTCCATCATGACCGAAATGACTTATGGCAGGCATCGTTTTTTGTTGGCGGGGGATGCCACCGGCGCGCGGCTGCGGGAATATCTGGATGGAGATGTGCAGCCGGTCGATTTTCTAAAAGTGCCTCACCACGGGCGAATCGATCCCATGTCCGCCGCTTTTTTGCGGGCTGTGAAACCAGATTACGCGGCTATTACCTGTTCTAAAAAGAAACCGCCTGACGAGGAGCTGCTGGCCCTTCTGCGTGAAGAAGGCAGCGAGATATATTTAACGACGCAGGGACATATCCGACTTACCAGCAACGGGCAAACGCTGCTTGTCGATCAGGCATAAACGAGTTTGAGATTATTAGTAATAAACGGCCCCGCGAACGGTGGAAAAGTTCTGCGGAGAATTGGAATGGCGGCGCACCACATTCCCAGGATTTCTCCCCAAGACTATGACCATCAATCCGCAGGGCTGTTTTTCTGTAGAGCGAAGCCGGCCCACCCAAGTACCTACAGGAGAGGCGCCACTACCCGCAGAAGCGCCCCTCCCATCCGTGTGTACCAGGGGGTGGCCAGGCAGTCTTTCAGCGTCCATTCGCGGGATTTGGCCAGCGTATCCTGAAAATCCCTTTCAATTTGCCGCACACAGTCGCACCCAAACATCCAGACGCCGCATTCAAAGTGCAAATACAAGCTGCGGTAATCCAGATTGATGGTGCCCACCGTCGCGTAGCGGTCGTCGACGACAAAGGATTTGGCATGGATAAATCCGGGGGTATATTCGAATATCTTTACACCGGATTCGATCAACTGCCGATAATAGGCGCGGGTCGTCGCATGCACAAATACATTATCCGATATATGCGGCGTAATAATACAGACATCCACGCCGGATTTGGCGGCGGCTCCCAGGGCGACCAGCAATTCGTTGTCGATAATCAGGTAGGGCGTAGTGATATGCACATAACGGACAGCGCTGCCGATCAAATTCAAATAGACGGTTTTTCCGACATGCTCATCGTCCAGCGGACTGTCGCAGTAGGGCTGGACAAACCCGCCCCGGCCTTCGACGATCTCCGTTTTGGGCAAGCAATACTGTTTAAAATCCGTTTCTTTTCCGCCGGAACCGTCCCACATGCCCAAAAACATGACAGTAAGGCTACGAACGGCGTCACCCTGGAGCATAACCGCCGTATCTTTCCAGTGGCCGTATTTTGATTGGATATTGATGTATTCGTCCGCGAGGTTGATGCCGCCGGAGAAACCCACAACACCGTCGATCACGCAGATTTTCCGGTGGTCCCGGTTGTTCATGAGCGGATTGAGGGCCGGAACAAACGGATTAAACACCTGACACTGGATGCCGGCCTCCCGCATCTGCCGCTCATAATGATAAGGGAGGGTGAAAAGGCTTCCCATGTCGTCATACATAACGCGTATTTCCACTCCCTGTGCGGCTTTACGCTTGAGAATATCCAGCACTGCGCCCCACATGGTTCCTTCTGCAATAATAAAATACTCCATAAAAATGAAGTGTTGGGCGGCGTCCAGCCTTTCACACAGGGCGGCCCATTTGTCTTCTCCGGACGGCAGATAGGTAACCTGCGTATTCTGCCAAACCGGATAGCAGCAGGTCCGTTCCATATAGCGGCTCTGGCGGGCGGCGGCATCATCAGCCTGCTCCAAATGTTCCCGCGCTTCTTCCGCTTCTGCAATATCAAACAGCGGGACTTCCTGCTTGCGCTGCTCCACACGCCGCAGCCGGCGGGTATAGGTTCGGCTCATGCGGTTGACGCCGAACATCCAGTAAATCAGGCCACCGAAGACCGGGACGGCTAAAATAAGGATAATCCACGATATCTTATAAGCCGGATTGCTGTTGTTGTTAACAAGCACCAGCACCGCAATCAGGCTGAAAACGGCGCATATGGCATAAAACGAGGAAAAGTACTGGTTGAATTTAATCACCATGATGACCAGCACCGCCACCTGTATGGCCAGCGCTAACCCTACGGCAAACAAACGGCTGTATATAAACGACCATACTTTTTTCATTTTCAAAGCATCCTTTCCAAACCCGCCTGCAAGCCATCGGACGGGGCGTTCCGATTATCATTATAGACACCCGGTATCTTTTTGGCAAGGTATCCTGGCTGCTTTATGAGGAACACGCCCATATAATGGAAATAGGTTGACCTTTTACAAAAAATTTACTATACTGTATAAAATAGAAGTCGAACGTACAGAGATATTGCCGCAGAAGGCCGAACGCCTTGTTTTAACAGGACCGGCTGCGGCAATTTTTACTTATGATCAGCAGGGAGAGGAAAGCATGTTTCCAATGCGAAACGCGGACCGAACCATCCGGAATCTAATACAAAAACAAATGTTATTTGATTATTATCGGCTGGTAGACGCCCAGACATACGAAACTTTTGATTATCGGGACGGCGAATGGATACCCTCTCACCAAAAATGCTATGCGATTTGGGAGCGCGGGCAGGCATGCCGCAATTGTACATCGCGGATGGCCGCCCGAGAGAAGCGGCTGATGGTAAAAATGGAATATTTGAACAATACGGTTTTTTTAATCGTGTCTCAGCCTGTCTATCTGGACGGCCGCTCTATGACGCTGGAACTGATTAAGGATATTACGGGCAGCCTGGTGGTAAACGACGCGTTTCACCAGGAAAATGTCCCGGTTGAAGACGTCATTACCCATTTAAACGACATAGCGACACGGGATCCCTACACGGGCTTATACAACAAGCGCTTTGCGCAGCAGGAAATTGAGCGACTGGCCGGGGAATTCACAGAAACGGGCCGGCGTTTTTGTACAGCTATTTTCGATATCGACCAGTTTAAGGAGATCAACGATACCTACGGCCATCTGGAAGGTGACCGTGTCATCGATTATCTGGTAGGCCTTTTCCAGAAATCTGTGCGGGACCGCCAGGCCTGTGCCTGCCGTTTCGGCGGCGATGAATTCCTGCTCATATTTGAAGATGCCGTCGAAGAAGAAGTGCGGGATTGTCTGGGAAAGGTCTGCCGTATATTTGAAGAACACGTCTTTTATAAAGACTCGCAGCCGTATCAGGTGGGATTAAGTGCGGGTATATTGGAATATGCTGCTTCCTATGGAGACTGGCGGACCTATTTGGATCAGGTGGATCGCGCTATGTACCGTGTCAAGCAGGAAAAACGTCGCTGAACGATTTAATCTGTTGGCCGGATAAGGAGGACAGGCATGAAACAAGAATCCACGATTGAAAACCGGGAGGTTTTTAATCGCCATATACACAGTCATGCCCTGGATATTCTGGATAAAAGCATTCCCGGCGGCATGATGGGGGGATATCTGGAGCCGGGCTTTCCCTTATATTTTATCAATGACCGAATGCTTCAGCATCTGGGGTATACTTATGCGTCTTTTGTAGATGCTATTGGTGGCCTGGTCGCCAACTGCATGCATCCGGACGACCGGGAACGCGTTGACAGGGCCGTGGAAACGGCTTTTGCCAGGGGGCAGGAGTATGAGGTCCAGTACCGCATGATCAGCCGCAAATCCGGATATATCTGGGTCAATGATATTGGTAAAAAAGGGGTGTCGGAGGACGGCCGCGCCGTATGTATCAGCGTGGTACGGGATATCACCGAAGAGGTCGAAGCCAAAAACAGGCTGAAAAACGAAGCCAGGCAAAATGAACATCAGGCCCAACGATATAACAACCTGCTGCGCTCCATGCTCTGTGGGATCGTACAGTTCCGGCACGACCGGGCTACCGATACCGTCGTCTTTCGTGAGGCCAACCCAGAAGCAATCCGTATTTTTGGATACACCGAAGAGGAATTCTGGGCTCGTGAATCCTGGACGCTGGGAGAACTGGTGGTGCCGGAAGACCTGGAAATGCTGAATCAAAAAACGGCGGAGCTGCGGCAGGCAGGCGATAAAATCCAATTTGAATACCGGGTGTTACAGAAAGACCACAGCCGCTGCTGGATACTTGGCACCAGTGAACTCATCCGCGACAGGGACGGCAACGTCATCGTGCAGAGCGTGTATCTGGATATTCACCAGAAAAAAGAGGCGGAACTCAAAAACCAGAAATTGACCGAACAGGTGCAGGCCGGGAACGAGCTGCTGCGGCTGGCGCTGGAAAACACATCGGTATATGAGTTCTATTATTATCCCCCCAAACGGCTCCTAATCTGCCCACAGCGAACCAGGAACCGCTTTGGCGGGCAGCAGCGGCAGGAGAATGTTCCCGCCTGCTTTGAATCCAGAATTGCAGACCCCTCCTATAAAGCCATGTATGAGGCAATCATCCGCGGGGAAAAAACCGCTTCGAGCATGTTTCAGTTTCCAGACGGTTCCATGTGGTGCCGGGCCACACTGTCCAATATTCAGTGGTCGGCGGACGGCCAGCCCGAGATTGCCGTGGGCGTCATCGAGGACATTACCGAGGCCAAAGAGACGGAACTGGCTCTGGAAAAAGCCCGTTCCCGCGATCCCCTCACCGGTGCTTATGCACGGGAAAACGGCGTGGCCGTGGTGCGGGACTACATGGATAAGAAACCGCCGGATGAGGCTTGTACCTTCATGCTGCTGGATATGGACGATTTCGATGCCGTCAACGAAGAAGAGGGCCGTGCGTTCGCGGATATTATCCTGCAGGAGGTAGCGGATATATTGCGGGAAGAAACCGGGAACGACGGCGTGCTGGTACGGCTGGGCGGCGATGAATTCCTGGTGCTGGTTAAAAAATGCAGCCGCAAACGGGCGTTGGTGCTGGGCAAAAGCATCTCGGCGCGTATCCGCCATCTGTTTCGAGATGGGGATAAGACGCTGTCCATCTCCGCCAGCATCGGCATGTGCTGTACGGAAGTAGTGAACGAATACGCCGGCCTGTATCGGTGTGCCGAAAGCACGCTGCAGTATGTCAAGGAGCACGGCAAGGGAAATGCGGCCTGTTATCTGGATTGCTCCGAGGAAATGGGAGCCATGCTGACCGAAATGTATACCGGGGAATACATGGTTAATGTTATTGACAGCAAAAACGGAAATTCGGATGACAATCTGGTTGATTATGCGCTGGAGCTGCTTGGAAAAGCCAAAAAGCTGGATGACGCGATTTATCTGCTGCTTGGAAAAATCGGCAAACAGTGCGGCCTTGACCGCGTATCCATTCTGGAGGCCAATCCGGATTACAACAGCCTGCGGTATTCTTACCAATGGGCGCGGCATCGCTCCGATATCCAAACCGAGCAGAGCTTTTACCTGACGGCGGAGGAATATGCCGTGCTGCCCGACCAGTATGATGAAGACGGCCTTTGCGATTTCAACATCAATCCATCCAGCCTGATGCATGCGGCCCTGCACGCGGCATTCTGGAACCGCGGCAGCTTCGCCGGCTCTTTTGCCCTGGAAAGCCGCCGTCCCGATTATCCATGGACAGCTGACCATCGCAAACTGGTAAAGGAGCTTTCCAAAATCTTATCCACCTTTATTATGAAGGCGCGGGCGGATACGGTCAGTCAGGCCAAAACGGATTTCCTGTCTCGCATGTCGCACGAAATACGGACGCCTATGAACGCGATCGCCGGTATGACGACGATTGCCAAAACGGTGCTGGATAACCGGGAAAAGGCGTTGGACTGTCTGAACAAAATTGAGGTTTCCAACCAATACCTGATCGGCCTGATTAACGATATACTGGATATGTCCCGTATTGAAAGCGGAAAAATAGAATTAAACCTGGAAAGCGTACGCCTGGAGGATGTCGGGCGGCATCTTCAGGAGCTGTTGCGCCCGCAGGCCGAGGCGAAAGGCCTGACCTTGGAGTTTGATCCGCATTTTCTTCCGGATAAACCCGTATTGCTCGATGAACTGCGGTTTAATCAGGTGTTTATCAACATTGTGGGCAACGCTATCAAGTTTACCAATCCCGGCGGACGCATTTTGGCTAAGGCCTCTCTGGAAAAAGAAACAGAAACGACACTGTATGTCCGTTTTTCGGTTAAGGATACCGGAATCGGCATCAGTCCGGAAGCGAAAACGAGGATTTTTAACGCGTTCGAGCAGGAAGAACGATCCACGGCGGCGCGGTATGGCGGAACCGGACTGGGGCTGTCCATTTCCGATCGCTTGGTGCGGATGATGGGCGGCGTGTTAAACGTGGAGAGCGATGTGGGGAAGGGGTCGGAATTCTTCTTTACTCTGCCGTTGCTCCATGGAAAGGACACTCCCCGCCGCCCCGAAAAACCGCCGGCCGCAACACCGGCCGATTTTGCCGGTAAACGCCTGCTACTGGCGGAAGATAACGAACTCAACCGTGAAATAGCCGTCACCCTGTTGCAGATGAGTGGTTTCCAAGTGGAAACCGCGGCTGACGGCGCACAGGCGGTGAGCATGTTTTTAGAGAGGCCGGCGGGCTATTTTGATGCGGTACTGATGGATATCCGCATGCCCGTGATGGATGGACTGGAGGCAACCAAACGTATGCGGGCAGCGGACAAACCCGGTTCAAAAATCATTCCCATTATTGCCATGACGGCCAATGCCTTTGATGAGGATGCCAAAAAATCCATGGAATGCGGTATGAACGGCCACCTGACCAAGCCTCTGGATACGCGCAAGCTGCTGGATACGCTGGACGCTTGTATCCATTCAGCGCCTTCAAACGGCGGCTAATTTTGCAGACAGGAGAGAGCCTATATGTGGCTGGTCTTTGCTTTTGGTTCCGCATTTTTTGCCGGCATCACCGCTGTGTTGGCAAAGATCGGTATTCGCCAGACCGATTCGACTCTGGCTACAGCGCTGCGCACCATCGTGGTGCTGCTGTTCTCCTGGCTTATGGTGTTTATCGTGGGCTCTCAGGCAACGATTGGGCAGATAGAAGCCCAAACCCTTGTTTTCCTTATTCTTTCCGGTTTGGCTACCGGAGCGTCCTGGTTGTGTTATTTCCGTGCTCTGCAGCTCGGCGATGTCAACCGGGTGGCGCCCGTTGATAAGTCCAGTACCGTTATGACCATGCTGCTGGCGATGGAGGCGCTCGAGCGCGGCGAGGTGACACTGGACACGATGATAACCGGCAGTGAGTACGCCTGCTCGATGGGCGGCACGCAGATCTGGCTGGAGCCGGGCGAGCAACTGACGCTGGATGAAATGCTCAAGGCGATTGCGGTCGGTTCAGCGAATGACTGTGCGGTTGCGGTGGCGGAGCATCTGGCGGGCACAGAGGCCGCCTTCGTCGAGCGGATGAACACACGCGCACGCGAACTCGGCTGCACGAACACAACGTTCATCAACGCCAACGGACTGGACGCTGACGGTCAAAAGACGCTGACCAGTGCACGCGACCTTGCGCTTATCTCCTGCGAGCTGCTGCGCCACCCGAAAATACTGGAGTACACCGGCATCTGGATGGACACCGTGCGCGGCGGCAAATTCGGTCTGGCGAACACGAACAAGATGCTCAAAAGCTATCAGGGTCTGACCGGTCTCAAAACCGGCTACATCCGCGAGGCTGGCTTCTGCATTTCTGCAAGTGCCGAGCGGGACGGACTGAGCCTTGTAGCGGTCGTGATGGCGGCGCCCACCAAGGAGAACCGCACAGCGGACGCGACCGCGCTGCTCAATTACGGCTTTGCCAACTTCACGGCATACATGCCTGCGGCTGACGATCTGGCACCCATTCCGGTGACGCTCGGCACCGCGGAGACCGTGCAGCCGGTGCTCGAGGGCAGCGATACGTTCGTGATTGAAAAGACGAGAGCAGGGGATATGCAGACCGCGTTCGACCTGCCGGAGACGCTCGCCGCGCCGGTACAGGCCGGTCAGCAGTTGGGCGAAATGACGGTATCCGCCGGCGGAGAGACGGTTTTGACCGTTCCCATCATCGCCCAAGCCGGTGTGGACGCGCTCGGACTGCCTGAGCTGCTTATTTCCTTTGTGCGCGGCCTTGCAGGAAATGTTGTAAAAGATGAAAAATAACGTCAAAATCCGGCGTTTTTCGAACAAAATTGGAAAGGCTGAGAAATTTACCATACAAAATGACGGAAAGTTTGCAATTCGGACTTGTGATTTTGGCTAAACTATGGTACACTAATAGCAACCTCAAAGGTTGGGAGGATAAAAACTATGGTAAAACTTATTATTGGCGGTACCGGTTCCGGTAAGACCAAGGAGCTTATTGATCAGGTCAACGCTGCAGTAAAAGAAGAAAAGGGCAGTGTCGTTTGCATTTCCCGCGGCAACAAGCTGACTTTCGATATCTCGCATGACGCGCGTCTGATCGACGCAGCGGATTATCCGGTTAGCGACATCGCAAGCCTGCTCGGCTTTGTCGGCGGTCTGCATGCCGGCAACTACGATATCACCCGTGTCTTCATCGACGGTCTGTACAAGATCATCGGCGGCAAGGACGCAGCTCAGGCTGAGGAGTTCCTCGTCGCTCTGGACGCATTCTCTTCCAAGCACAGCGTAAACTTCACCGTTTCGCTCAGCGAGGAGCCGGAGTCTGCTACCGAAGGCATGAAGCGTTTCCTGTAATCCTTAAACGGAAATACATATCGCAAGCACAAAAAAGCAACGATGAAAGTCGTTGCTTTTTTCTTTTGCCCGCAGCCGGGCTGGTAAGAAAAAAACAAAGGGTAATGCTGCGCCTTTTTCCCTTTGTGATAAAAAAGACAATCTGGCATTTTACATATACTTAGTAAGAATAATTTGTGCAGAATGTATGATACGACACAAATCTACAAAAAATATTTAGCTTTTCTGAGCAAAAGTATTTTACTTTTTGGGTAAGTTGTTTATAATAAGTAATATAGCGTGCCGAGGGAGCACGCTGCATTTTGTACAATGTTGCTATGGCGTTCATGAAGGGGGAATGCGATTGCAAAGAGGGAAAGAAGGCTTTAGTGTGCTGCGCTACCTGATCTATTTTTCTCAGGTAGGCTTCACAGTGATCACACCGCCGGTGCTTTGCTGCTTCGGAGCGATATGGCTCCGCAACCGGTTTGGTTGGGGCAACGGTGTGGTGATTATCGGAATCCTGCTCGGCATCGCGGTTGCAGCCTGCAGCCTGCGTGATTTTCTGCGATTTACCGAGCGCAAAGCCAGAGAAAGTGCAGAGAAAGAAAAGGAGCTGTGACGGGAATGCACATCGTTTATGAGGAAACGAAGCGCATGCTGCGCGGCATGCTCCCGCTGGCGCTGGTGACCTTCGGTGTGTTCGCTCTTTGCGGACAGGGTATCGCTCGGTCCGGCGCAAGCGTTCTGCTCGGTACGGCGTTCGCGCTGCTGCTGTTCTACATGATCGGCAGGAGCACGGTAAGGGCAACCGCCTTTCCGCCGGCACAGGGCATTCGCATTACGCGGCGCGGCTACGTAGTTCGCTACATGCTCACGGCGGTGTTCGTTATCGCGGCGATCAAGCTGCCGTATCTGAACGCAGCTGCAGCGGTCATCCCGCTGTTTTTCACCAAGGCGCTGCTCCTCTGGCGCCACGCAGTTCAGCGGAAAGGAGGTTAAACGGTTGAACGTCGAAATAAACGGTCCTAAAATACTGGGTTATTTGTTCGGCAATACCAATCTGCCGATCACGGAGACCATGAGAAACTCATGGATCATCATGGCGTTTATCCTGTTCCTGTGTATCTTTTTAACACACCGCATGCAGAAGATCCCCAAAGGCAAGCAGGCACTGGCCGAAAAGGCGGTGCTGATGATCGACGGTCTGGTCGAAAGCACGATGGGAGAAGGCTGTCAGGCTTTCTCGCCGTACATTATGACGCTGATGATGAGCTCGCTGTTCGGTTCACTGGCCAGCCTGTTCTGGATGCGCTCTACCACGGCAGACCTGAACACCACGCTCGGCTGGGCGCTCATCACGTTCGTGCTGATCACGTTCAATAAGATCAAGTACGGCGGCATCAAGGGCTACCTCAAAGGTTTCCTCGAGCCGATCTTCGTTATGGCGCCGCTTAACGTGCTTAGCGAGATCGCAACGCCGGTCTCCATGTCGTTCCGTCACTTCGGCAACATGGCAGGCGGCCTTGTCATCACTACGCTGATCATGGGCGCACTCAAGGTGCTGTCTAATGCGGTATTGGGTTTCCTGCCCGATAATATCGCGCTGCTGCAGATCGGTCTGCCCGGTGTGCTGTCGCTGTATTTTGACTGCTTCACGGCCTGCATGCAGGCGTTCATCTTCAGTATGCTCACCATGGCTTATGTAGGCGACGCACGCAACAGCTGACGTGAAGAAAAAACAAATTCCAATTTCGTTATCTGAATTAGGAGGAAGAAAAGTATGGATCCCAAAGCATTCGTAGCAGGTATGTCCGCTCTTGGTGCAGGTATGGCAATGATCGCCGGCCTTGGCCCTGGTATCGGCGAGGGTTATGCCGCCGGTCAGGCGTGCTCCGCAATCGGCCGTCAGCCGGAGGCGCAGGGCGATATCACCCGTACCATGATCCTTGGTATCGCAATGGCAGAGTCCACCGGTATTTACGCGCTGGTTATCGCGCTGATCCTGCTGTTTGCCAATCCGTTCGTTGGCCAGTTTTAATTGGAAGTGGCAATGCCCTAACTGTCTGCGGCGCTTTGCGGAAAAATTGCGCGGGAACTTCGTTGCGGCACCTTGCAATACACAAAGTATTGCTGCGGCACCGCGCCTCGCTCGCACACAATTTTATCTCGCAAATCGCTCTTGCCAGTCAGGTCATTGACACTTCTCAGACCGCTCTGTTTCAAGAGGGTGGTTGAGAATTAAAAGACGAAACGGATTCTTCCGTTTGGGAAGGAGGTAAACCAGTGACAGAAGCATTATATGAAGCGTTCGTCAGCATCGGCTGGTGGGAGATCCTCGTGACGATGTGCAACACGCTCATTACGTTCCTGATCATCAAGAAGTTTCTGTACAAGCCGGTGCGCAAGATGCTCGCTGCCCGCAGCGAGGAGGTACAGTCCATGTACGCCACCGCCGAGAAGGCGCAGAGCGAGGCCGAGCAGATGCGCAGCGAATACACCGAGCGTCTGTCCAAGGCGAAGGAGGAGGCTGCCGAGATCGTCGGCTCCGCTACCCGCCGTGCCGCAGAGCGCAGCGATGAGATCCTGCGCGAGTCCTCGCAGCAGGCATCCGCTATGGTCAAGAAGGCCGAGCGCGTTATCGAGCAGGAGCGCATCAAGGCGCATAAGGAACTCAAGGATGAGGTTGCGGATCTGTCCGTGATGATCGCCTCCAAGATCGTGGAGCGCGATGTAAAGCCGGAGGATCACGAACGCTTTATCGAAGACTTTATTGACAAGGTGGGGTGAGCAAACATGGCGGATATGGTAAGCGAGCGCTACGCACTGAGCCTTTACGAGGTCGCGCAGGACGAGAAGCAGGAAAAGCTGTATCTCGATCAGCTGACCGAGGTGTGCGCGGCGTTTGACAGCGAACCGGATTTCCTCAAAATGCTCACAACGCCCTCTATCGCGGCGGAGGACAAGCAAAAGGTCCTCAAAACCGTGTTCGAGGGACGTATCGAGCCTTTTCTGCTCAATTTCCTGATGCTCGTAACGGATAAGGGCCGCATCGGTCTTATCCACGAGATGTGTCAGGCATATAAGGAGCAGTATTATTTTGAAAACGGCATCGTAGAGGTGCTGGCGGTCACGGCGGTGCCGATGAGTGCGGCGCTGACCGACAAGCTGCGCGGCAGGATGGAACAGGTTACGGGCAAAAAGGTAGAGCTGAAATGCTCGGTCGATCCGAGCATCATGGGCGCTGCGACTATGACAGAGAGAAAGGGACAATCACCATTGTATTCCAGATTGTCGGA
>OGYY01001030.1_pt1 | contig 25644 bp, 20 predicted proteins | sample 1576671 | NCBI WGS metagenome assembly OGYY01 (sample SAMEA3541593, study PRJEB24748) | human gut metagenome | biome: human gut; feature: human-associated habitat; material: faeces | place: China | collected 2012 | reverse complement strand
CCGCGAGTGTCAGCTTGGGAAGCTGATGCCTTACCACTTGGCGATGCCCGCTTGTCGTCGACGTCATTGCTGACGCCTGCAATAGAGTTTAGTATACTCCGCGCCCCGCACAAGGACAAGATGTCATTTCCCTCCTCCTGACCGCAGGCTGAAATCCAGCGGGAAAGGCGACCGAAGAGGACTCGACGCTCGTATGCGTTCAAGGCATTCGGACGCCTCCCCTGATCCTCAACCCTCCTTGATGAGATATCCGTCGCTTAGGTCTATCAGCAGATATTCCGCCGGCGCCCGCTGAGCTCCCGATCCGCCTCCACGGTCGACTGCATCTTGGTTATTCGCACGCATCGTCCTCACCACGGCGCTTTTTGAATCGAATACATCGAGGACCAGATAGCTCTTCTCCTCCCCGTCTTCGTTTTTGCTCACCTCGAGCGTGTTCAAGGAAGTTGGCAGCGACGACACGACTCCCACCGTCATCGAGACGAATATGGCGACAGCCAGCTTTATCAGCAATCCTCTATCGCGAAAATTATTCAAGGACTTTTTTATCTTCCTCCTCATATCCCGATTTCTTTCTTTTTCTTGCATGACAAGAGCCCACTGAATCGTTACAACACATAGTATCGTTAACGCATAACATAAAATCGATAAGTGAATGGGAAGATGCCAGAAGCGAATGACCGTGGCAACCAAGGGATACAGATAGAGCCATCCGACCGCGGCTTCCACCTCCAAAACCGACAGCAGCCACGCAGCGCCTATGCTTCCCGGATTCCATCGGGCAGTTGCAAACGGCAGAACGAAAGAACATAGCAGGATAAATCCAGCCGTTACCATAAGCGCCCCCGCTACGGGAATCGAAGCACCAGCATTCGCCAGGACGATGAGGACGTAGGGAGCCAGCCCTAACGCCATAGAAACACAATTCCTCGCCGCCCTCCATGCTTCGCCCATCTTTCCCTGCTCGTTCAACTCCTGCTCAAACATGCCATTTGCCCGCACTATCCGATAGCAAGAAAACGGAGCCGCCACGATCAACGGCAGCGCCATAATGAGACCGGGTAAGCAATCCCACGGCGACGGCTTTATGAGCTCAATAGGGTATCCTTCGCGAAATGCAATGGCCATGTGGTAGGAGTATGACGCCACGGCAACAAATATGGTAAGGCAGCTAATTATTTCGGCCATCCCTATAGCTTTTCGCCTTGTGCTCCTCTTCGTATGGAGCCCCTTCCCGGACGCACGACCACGGTCTTTTAAACGATATACGCTCATCTTCCCCCCCATTAAACACGCTTCAATGTATTATTGCCGTTTTTCACTTGTACTTTGCGTCCTATTTATGAATGAATCCGCCGCCGCCATGGACGGGAGCTCCCATGTTGGAAATTGGCCATCGTATTGTAATCCAGCATTCTTTTTCTGATAGCAAGCGTTTGTTTTCCTTCTCACGAGCCGATGCACCCTGCTCATCCGCCACTAATGGAAGGAGCAGATATGATGCGCAAACGATTTGCCCTACCCACCCTATTCTTGATCGCCGTAGTGCTCGCACTCGTCGGCACCGCGCTTCCGCACTCGGTCCGCGCCGCCGATGAAACGACGCTTACCATCACTGCGATTCCAGACAACCCCCATTCCACAGGATCATCTCGCTTCATACGAGTGGACAAGGGGACTGGAAGCGTCGCCTACTGTGCACAGGGATGGCTGCTCACCCCGAAGACCGGGCAAACGCTCGAGCGCTACGGCGATCTTCGCATTCCGGAACTCGATTACGTGCTATGGCATGGATACGACGGCGAAGTGGTCGATTCCGTCTATGGACTCAACGCCACCCGTTCAGAAGCGGCGACCGCGGCCGCGGTATGGCTCGCCATAGCGGACCAGCGAGCCGATGTCCTCACCTATTACGATCGGGATGGTACGTCGTTCCATGGCAACAAAGCATATATGGAGCGCTGGGAGAGTATCGAGGACCCCTCCGTCAAGGATGCCGCTTGGAAACTCTATCAAGATGCCCTTGCCTATAAACAAGCAGGCGGAGGCGGCGTCGAAGAAGGCTGCTCATGCCTTTGGTTGAACAAGACGCCTTCATATAGCCAAGGTTCCGCATCCTTCGAATTCCAAGCCGTCGTCACCGTTGAAAAATCAAGAACCGTTACGTTTACCAAGACATCGGCAAGAGCCGAGCTGACTAATGGAAACGATACCTACGCGTTGGAAGGGGCGGAGTACGACATCTTCTTGCAAAGCACACGCGAAAAAGTAGGGAGCATCATCACCGATGACTCTGGACGCGCGACCATGCAGCTCAAACCCAACACCGCCTATTATGCCGTGGAGACAAAGGCCCCCGAGGGCTTCATCCTGGACCCCGAGGAAATCCCCTTCACCACCTCGCGCACGGGAGGATCCGTTGCACTGGAAGACGAACCTGGAAGCGCGCGCCTCGTGTTGATGAAAACCGATGCAGCCACGCAGGCAGAACCTCAGAAGCACCTCAGCTTCCAGGGTGCAGAGTACCGGATCTCCTCCCTCTCATCACCTGGATGGAGCAAGACCGCAACGACGGACGACAAGGGGATGCTCACGGTATCGGATATCCCCCTCGGCACGTTCCAGGTTATCGAAACCAAAGCTCCAGCGGGATATCTCCTCGACCAAACCGTCCACACCTACACGGCTCTTCCAGGCCAGATGAATGACTTGGGCGTCGTCGAGCTCAAGCCCGAGCATGATTTTTCGGAAATACCCGTTTCATTCGATATCGAGATCGCGAAGTTCAATGATTCCGGCGATACGGAGGGCTCCGTCATTGAAACGCCTGCCGGCGGTGTTTCCTTCGATATCATTTCTCGATCATCCGACGAAGTCGTAGCCACCATAACGACGGGCAACGACGGCTTCGCCTCGACCGTCGGGCACTGGTTCGGAGCGGGCGAGCGCGCAACGGGGCTCTCCGGTGGATTGCCCTTTGACCCCCAGGGATATACCGTGCGCGAAGTCGCCTCCACCGTTCCCGATGGATTTGAGCGCGTCGATGATTGGAACATCGATCCACAAGAACTGATAGACGGCGTCTGCCTGCGCTACATCGTCAACAACAGCCGCCTCACTTCGAGATTGCAGATTGTAAAAACCGACGCCCTCAGCGGCGAGCGCATCCCTCTTGCAGGATTCTCGTTCCAAGTATTTGATGGCAACGGCGCACTCGTCGAACAAGAGGTGTGGCATCCCGAGCACACCACGATCAGCACGTTCACCACCGATGAAACAGGCAGCGTCACCCTTCCCCAACCCCTTGCAACCGGCACCTACTCGATACGTGAAGTGGAAGCGCAGCCTCCATACGTGCTCGCCCAAAAGGCAACGACGTTCACGGTCGATTCAAAAGACGGGGAGATTCCGCCTGTCAGCGTTGTTGAAATCAAGAACGAGCGGGCGCGGGGCTCGGTAAGCATCACCAAAAACAGCTCAGACGATGGCAGTGCACTCAAAGGCGCACATTTCGATGTGGTCGCCCTGGATGACCTCATCGCACCCGATGGAACAATCGAAGCGGGAAAGGGAGAAGTCGTAGGAGAACTCATCACCGATGAACAGGGGAAAGGAGAACTCGGCGGTCTACCCCTGGGAACGGGCGTTGCCCACTACGCCGTGATCGAGACGAAACCCCCGCAGGGGTTTGCGCTCGACAGCACTCCCATCCCCTTCACACTCACCTATCTCGATCAGCAGACCCCTCTCGTCCACGCGCATGTTTCCGCCAGCAATACCCCCACCACGGTTATCATCGATAAAACCATCACGGGCTCAGACCAACCTCTTGCGGAAACTTCCTTCGGTATATGGAACGCACAGGATGAAATTGCGGCCCTATCAGACGCATCGGGGACATCCATCGCCTTGCGGGCGAGCGATTCCGAACTCGAAATCGCCATCGAGCCCGTTCTATCCGATGCCGAGATGCTCATCGACGCTCCCAATGGATGCGAGGTCGCCCTTGAACATCGCGATGGATCCCTGACCCCTCTCAAACATGGCTCCTGGATCAAACCGGGTGAGTACACGATCGTCGCCTCCAACGCAGCCGATCCCTCGCAGAGCGTCAGGCTTCCCCTATCATGCGAGGAGGGCAGTTCCTACACGATAACGATTCGAATGGATTTCTTCGGCATCCATGGGTCAATCGACCACGCCTCTTCGCTTACGAAACCGCTGCCGCTTGCATACAACGCGCAATCAGATGCCTATATCCTCGAAGACATCGCCCCCGGATCCTACGAGCTCACGATAGACGGGGTATCGAATGGCATCTACACCGCTGACGCCAAGCGAGCGCTCTACCTTCAGCTCACCGACGGAGACGTAATCCCCGTTCCCACCCTGCTCAAGCCGGATGCGACCATGCAGACCGAAACGACCGATGAACGGGGACGCATCACCTTCGACCATATCAAAGCCGGCTCCTATTTCCTTTGCGAGATACAAGCCCCCGAAGGTTTTATCGCACAACGCGAGCCCATGCCTTTCACAGTCGATAAAAACGGTCTTATAGATAACTCGCCCACGCATACCGTTGCAATAGACAACGATTATACGAAGGTCGAACTCTCAAAGCGCGACATCACGAACGAGCAGGAGATCGAGGGGGCGAAGCTGAGCATACTCGATGAACATGATGAGGTCGTCGCCTCGTGGGTGAGCGGCAACGTCCCGCACCGGATAGATAAACTCCCCGCTGGCACGTATAAGCTCGTCGAGAACCTTACGCCGCGCACTTATGATTACGAATCCAGCTGCACGTTCACCGTTTTGGAGACAGGGGATATCCAACACGCCGTCCTCTATAACCGCCCGATTCGAATAACGGGAGAAATTGATAAACGGCAGGAAATAGCCGACCCCGTTGCCGTCGACACCGTTGAAAATGGAGACGGCTCCAATAGGGCGAACGTCTCCCTACTATCGCCCGAGGGCCGCTATCGCTACAGCCTTGACGTCCGCAATACCAGTTCGACATGGGTTGACGAGTTTACCTTTGAGGATACGCTACCCTGCATCGAACAGGGACTCGCATTCCTCGAGTCGGTCCAAACCCCTGTCGCCACGGGAGACTTCGATGGGCTGATGAACGTCTGGTACCGTATCGAGACCGATGAAAACGAAGCTGAAGAGAATGTCGACGGGGACCGGGACGCACGCAAGCGTCACATCGACGACGCCAATGCCACACTTGATGACGGTCACGACAACCCATGGCTCGACCAGCCTGATGTCTTGGACATTCTTGGTGAAGACGCCCGAGCGCTAAGCTACGATTGCTGGATTCTCTGGGCGTCCCATATACCCACCGATGCAGCGACAACGCTCAATGTAAGCGATCTCGCTCTCTCCGCGCATGAGCACGTCGCAGCCGTTCGCTTCGAATACGGTCGGGTTGAAAAAGATTTTCACACCAGAAGCGACGCATGGGATAAAGATGATTTGAAACACGAGCATGACGACCTCGATGCCATCGCCGGCGCGGCAGAACGCGACCAACTCGCGCCCGCCGTACTCACGCTGAAGGTCACCGATCGCTATCAAGCGGGCAATGCGCTGGAAAACGCGGCGTCGGTCCATCTCTATCGAAATGGAGGGGGACCAGACCTCGAAGACCATGACGAGGATCGCGTCGTTCAGCTCCCTAAGAGCACGATTCCCGATCTACCTCATACCGGGCTTTCCCTCATGCCCGTCCTTGTCGTTGGAGGCCTATCTTGCCTGCTCATGATTATGACCGCAACGAAACGACATCGCTAAAGCGGGCTTCTGACGGCTGCGCGCACCGTGCGCGCGGCCGTCGCGCCCTGCGCTTGGTATTCATGTGCGCGTGCGCCTATGTCACCCTCACCTGTAGCATGATTGTATGTTCATCTCTCCTGGCCCCCGGCGGATCACGCGCCGGCAGCCCTGTAGATGACCCGAACACCGGTCAAGCGAATCTTCACTCAGAACGAGAGGCATCGCCAACGAACTTGCATCACCTTCGTGTCGACAATACCCCCATCGATACGCTAATCCCCCAGCCCTCGGAGAATCAACCATCCGATTGGTATCTCAAACACGATATCAACGGCATGCCGTATAGGCTCGGCACACCCTACCTCGATTCCCGTTGCAAGGACCGGCGACATTTCGTTGTCTATGGACACAACCACGGCATATATGACATCGCTTTCTCTTCAATCGCTCGGGCGGAAGATGATGCCAAATTCCAATCGATAGGACCAGCAAGCTGGGGGAAGATAGGAGATGAACCACAGACGTATCTCCCAGCATTTTCTTGTAGAGTCGATCGCTCGTACGCAGCCATACAGAAGTTTTCCTACTCCTCACATGAGGAGTTTGTATCATGGCTGAACGTGTTAAAAGAGGATGCCCGGGCATGCTCTGCAAATTGCGACGAATTGATACAGCGGGCTCAGAGTGCCTTGTCTCTTATTACCTGCTCCTACAACAACCGCAATCGAAGAGACCGGACAATAATCGTCTTCCTACAGGTGGAATCAGATTATTCGGCAGTATCGGAGGAAACGGCTTCGTCAGATTGAACCGCGCCCTCCCCGGCTTCGTCTTCAGATGTGTCAGCGATCTGATCAGCAGACTCCTGGTTCTCAATCTCCGCCTGGACGCGCTCGGCCCTCACCTCAGGTGGCGTGGACCACTTTTGGCCAAGCATATAGGAGAGGCCGAAGCCGGCTACGACGGCAAGCGCAGCGCCGATCACATATGCAATCCAATGACGCCTGATAAACGCGAACACATATCCTCCGAAACTATGACCATAACGACCGCTATCACGATACCCGCAATTCTACGCCCGTAACGCTTCAGATGCGAGCATGATGCTGAAAACGGGTACACGATAACCGTCTCGAGGATGACGCGGACCTCGGTCGTCGGCGCCTTCCTCGTGCAACGACATTCGTTTGAAAAGGAGACGCATCGTGCTCGAACTCTACTACAGCCCCTACTGTCCGTTTTGCGTAAAAGTGCTCAACGCGATGAAAAGCATCGATATTTCCGTCGAGCTGAAAAACATCGATGAGGATCAGGATGCGGCTCGAAAACTCGTTGAAGTCGGCGGCAAGCGCCAGGTTCCCTGCCTCTTCATTGATGGAAAGCCGATGTACGAATCGGATGACATCATCGCCTATCTGCGGTCCTTGTAATTAGTCATGTCGGCGGACCCGCAGTGATTTCTTGCACGGAATCGTCTTCCAAACAAAAACCCGTTCGCTGCCGCACAAGAAAAAGGACCCTACACGGGTCCTTTTTCTACTAGCAACACGTTCTTGCGCCGCCACCCGACAGCATCGATATTACGGCGCTTGCAAAACGAAGCCGGCTACGACCGACGAATAACCTCAGTCACGACATCAGCGACAAGCGAGACGTTGTCCTCATCGACGTTATACGGCTGATCTTCCTCGCTATGGGAGCACGCGAAGTGCGAACCATCGATACCGGCGATCGTAAGCGACCTCAAGCTCCTGCTCATCGCCGCATAGGCATCCGTATCCAAGAACGGCATATCGACGGCGCCGAACTCGTGATGGAAATCCGCGGATACACGGCGAACGAGTTTCATGATGCGCTTGTCACCCTTCAAGACGCGCTGCTCGCCCTCGGTGGAAAGGACCGCAACCTGTCCGGATCCAACGCACTCGAGATTGATCAGGAATACGCCGCGCAGCTTATCGCGATGGGTATCGAGGAAGGCGCTCATACCGGCATTCCCGCACTCGGATGCGCCGGTCGCGACGAACCAGATATCGTGACCGAGCAGCTCGTCGTCACCCATCGAAGTGATAGCGTCCCTAAGCTCGTCCTCGCCGGTACCAGGAGCGCCGGTAGCGCCGCCCTTCCAGCCGGGATCGTCATCGAAGTTGTCCCACGAGCCGATCTCGCCACCGGTGCGCTTCGCATCGAAGTCGTCGTCCACCCCGAGCCAGTCGCTCATGCTGTCTTCTTGCTTCTTCTTTTTCCCGAACAAACGACCCAGTCCCCGACGAGGCTTTTCCTTCGGGGCGGGCGCTTCGACCTTCTCGATCGCTTCCCGCTGCGCCGGCTTGGCCTCCGCCGTCGATGCAGCGACCCGTCCGGATTTTGAGGGACCCTCGACCACTGAGAAACCGCGGGTAGCAGCAGGGGTGGCCGATGCAGGGGATGCAAACGGGTCGGAGGGTTTAACGGAGGGATCCGGAAGGTCGAACAGCGGCGCTCTATTCACCTGCTGGCGCTGAAGCGATTCGATTCCGGGGACGCTCGGTATCTGACGAGGAACCGTGTGATCGGCGGCACCGATCGACGGGATATTCAACGTGCGCTGGGGACGGGGAGCGGGCTGCGGGGCGATTTGAGCCATGAGCGAGTCCACGGTCTCCGGCTGCTGGCGCGGATGAATCGCGGGCATCGCAACCGTTTGTCCAAACGAATCCTGGGCAGGGGTAACGGCGCTCGCCGCACCCTCGCCGTTCGCCTCCACGACCGGCACCGAGGCAGGATTGACCGTGTCGTTCACGTCATCTTCTCGACGAGGCATGTCATCGACATGCTCCGCGGATGCCTCCGCTCGAGGAGCGTCCTCGGCAATATCCGCCTCGGATACCGCAGGCGCATCACCAGCGGCCACGGAGGCTGCGGGCAGGTCATCCACATCGGCGGACGCGCCATCCCCCTGGGACCCATCGGCGCAAACGCCAGACGCCTCAGTAAGGTTGTCGACAGGATCGCTGCCGCCATCGATATCCTCAACCGGCTCGTCAACAAATTTGCCCGACTCGCCATCCGCATCATGCTCATTCAAAGACGCCGCGTCGAGATCACCCGAGACAGCGTCTTGGTCTTCCGCGGAGACACCCTCTTCGGAATCGGAACCATCCTCGTGATCGCCGAACACTGCCGTCTTCTCCAGCGAGGTCATCTCGAATACCGCGGTTGCGCCATCAAGCTCGGAAACATCGAGCGACACCGTTCCCGCGATCTCCCCATCCGACGATCCATCCTCATCGCGAGACGCACCATCTCGATCGATAACCCCGGAGCGGTGCTCATCCTCGGTTTCAACGAGATCGGCTTCGGGCGAGCCCTCCTCGGCGACCTGTGCGCGATCGCCTTCTTCGTTCTGCGCATCGCCGGAAACCTCCGCCTGAGCATCGGGACCGGTCCCCTCGGCTTCATCGCCTTCGGATTCGTCTTCGATTACCTCCCATTCCGCTTCCAGAATATAGTCGCTGGTGTCTTCGACGATCGGGGCAAACTGCTCTTCCTCCTCCGTCGCCTCAACATCGATAGCGTCATATGCCTGGCTATAGATGTTCGAACTACGCTGGTAAGCGGGGGCAACGGCATGGGACTCGAGATCCTCGTCGTCCTCATGGACCATCTGGCCAAAATCGTTTGCACCAAGGTGTTCATACGATGCCTCGTAAACAGCATCCACGCCACCCAAGTCATCGTTGTCCGCAGCGACGGCGGCCTCGTCGTCAATGTTCTCGACCAGACTGGCTCCACCGGCGGGAACGCTATTCACGGCGTCGTCTTCCGCAGCGCCCTGGACGAGCTCTTCGATCGCCTCCGGCGCGGGCGCCGCCCACATATCCTGCGTGAACTGATCGCGGTGCGCCTCGGAATATACGTCGCCGACGGGTACCGCTTCATACTCGCCGTAAGCAACCGCGCGAGCTTCCGAACCAGCACGGTCGTTATCGGAGCCAACCTCACGCTGATGGAAGGTGCGCGGTGCATCCGCCGCACCGCGAGCCGCGACCTCCGAGCCATCAGTGGTTCGAACGGGGGCTGGCGTAACGGACGCGGGCTCGACGGGAGCAGGCGGCACGGGCAGCGCGTCCGCCGCATAGGAGAATGCACAATCATCGGCAACCATGCCCAGGGCGCGGATGATATCGGCACCGTAGCGCAGATTGCCTGCGGCGTTTCTGGGGAGCGCGGGCTCGGAAGCCGGCTCGTCGACAGGTTCGACGTTCTCCTCCGCAGCCACACGCTCCGCACTTGCCTCGTCATCAACCGAAGCGGAACCAAATTCCCCTCGATCCTCCCCGCCGTCAAACAAAACGGCGCGGTCATCGTCCTCATATGAAACCGGATTCAAGCCGGCGGCGATCAGGTCGTCGCGCGTCATCGTGGTCGTGGACCCGAGAACGGGCTCATCGGATTCACACACCTCGAAACCGGCTTCCTGCACCGAATCCTCCGAGACGGGCTCATCGGTCGCACGGCCCATGGGGATGATCGGGGCGTCGCCGGCGAATTCAGCCGCGTCGTCGTCATCGCGATAATCGGCGTACTCGTCGTCGGCGGGAATGAAGGAGCGCTGCTCGTCCATGAACTCGGCGAACGGCTTATCACGGGGGAACTCGTTCTCCCCTTGATACGGCGCGACCGCATCCATCACGCCCAGCATGGCGGCAACGGAAGACTTGTTGCAAACGGAGCCGGACGTATAGGGCAGCACGAACTTGTTAGCCAAAATCGCCACGGAATACGCCAGGGGCACGAGCGCGACCATGATGGAAACGACCCAGAGCGCGGTCTTCGCAGCGGCGGGGATGGGGAACAGGCACGCCACCGCGACAGCCGCGGGAATCAACATGGCAAAGGGAAGCAGCTTCACGATCAGCGGGCGATACGCCGCGAAAGGCGCCTGCGCAAGGAGGTCGGCGCGGGGCGAGTCGTAATGGGCGACGACGACCACCGGGCGGTTGCGCGGGGATGCAAGCGGACCCGAAGCCTTGTGGTAGGCGATGACATTCTGGCTCAGGCCACCGCTGCCGAACTTCGACAGCATCGGCTTGCCCATGCACTCGAGACCATACAGGACGGCGCCGAGCAGCACGAGCAACAATCCAACAAAGCCGACCGCTCCGCCTATACCGGCAAGGACGGCGCCGACGAACACCAGGACCCCATAGACCGCTTGGGCCATCTTGTCACCCGAGGAGGCGTTGAACTCCTGAATCTCGGGCTGGAAGCCGTGGTTCTTGAAGATATCTGCAACGATGTCGGCGGCAGCGCGCTCCTCCTCGCTGCATGCGGGCGTGATTCCCGTGTTCTGCAGGAGATGATTGAGGTACTTTCTGGTATTCGCCATGTGGGCTCCACATCATTGATACGTGCATTCCAAGCATACCGCTCCCACGGTAAGCCTATATATAGTCGAAAGTATACCCTTACTTATATAACGCTGCATCATTTCGCGCCGACACGCTTTCAATCCGCATCAGGACGCCACGGTCATCCCCGGCCCTTTTCGCAGCGATCGCAGCATGCCTTCCTTGCCGGAGCGTTTCGTCTACAATCAGTCAAACAGGACCAGCGCGGCGACGCGCCTCCGAAATAGTCGATTCCAAGGCGTTGGCATCCCGGCTTCGCAGCCGGGTCCCAGCGCCCTCGGCCCTATCAAGAAAGGCAATCCGATGGACAGCACACGGGCATCGCGGCAAGCGGGCGCCGAGGAGAGAGATGAAGCCGGGTACGACGAGAGGGCGCGACGCGTTCTCAACTTGTTCTTCGTCCTCAACGCATCGCGGTCGCCGATCTCGACCAACGACATCATCTACGACTCCGACCTGGGGTACAACTCGGGCAACCCGGAATCGGATAAGCGTAAATTCCTCCGCGACCGCAATGACCTCGCCCGATACGGTATCCACATCGCAGAGCGGAAAGAGAGCGGCGCGTCGGAACGGGAGGAGAGCTCCTGGGCCATCGATCGCTCTAAGACCGATGCCTCCCTCACCCTGCTCACCGCCGACGATGCCGACATCCTGCTGGCGGCGCTTGGCGAATACGCCGAGCAACCCCACATCCCCTATCGACCCGCGCTCGAGCGCATCCAGGCGAAGCTCATGGGGGCGGCGGGGTCGGCGGACAGCCGCCGCGTGCTCGCCCCGCATATCGGCGGCCAATCGGACGACCCCGTCCTCCAGGCGCTCTGGAGTGCATTCACCCTGCGCAAGCAAGCCGTGTTCTCCTACAAGAACGCCCAGGGAGACGTCACCAAAAAGCGCTTCGTATCGATTTGGGGATTCTTCACGCAAGACGACCTCGTCTACTTCGTCGGTTTCGACCTGGGACGGGATGCAGTGCGCACGTTCCGCGTCGACCGCGTGACCAGGGTGTACAAACCGTCGAAATCCTATTCGATTCCCGAGGATTTCAACATCACCGACTATCAATTCCTGCCGTTCGACCTTTCGAACAACCGCTCCGTCGAAGCCGCATTCACCTTTCCAGCGGGAGTTCCCATGGCGGAAATCGACGCGATCACGCATAACCGGGGGATCCGCTCGGTAAGCGCAAACGGAACAACCAGCTGGCAGGTCACCGTAAGAGACCTCGACGCCGCCGCATCGTTCGCGCTCGGGCACGCCAGCACAGGAATGAGGCCCGCTTCGCCGGCAGAATTGATCGACAGCTGGAACGAACAGATCGCAAAGGCGGTGAAAGCCCATGTGCGCCCGTAAGAAGACTACAAGCGAGACCATCATCGAATCCGGCATCGCGCTGCTCGAGCTCCTCACGGCTGCGCCGGAGCATCACGTGAGCCTCGGCGAGGCCATGAGCGCGCTGCACGTCTCCGAATCCGAGCTCGCCGACATCATCGATTGCATCTCGACGCTAGCGGACTCCCATACGGGCAGCCATGCCGCCATCTCCTGCAAGGACGGCGCGATATTCCTCGAGGGAAACGCCGCGTTCGTAGGCGCCGTTCGCCTCGATCTGGGCGAGAGCACCGTCTTAGCCCATGTCCTATCCCGCCTCAACATCGACGAGGGCGTCCGTAACCGGGCAGCCGACGCCCTGCTCCCACTCGGCCACATGCAGCTCGAAGACAGCACCCTCGGATCCGTCGCCGTGTACGGGCTCCACTACCAGCCCCTGCACGAAGCCCTCAGCGACGGCGTGCGCTGCCGTATCCTCTATCGCTCCGCACGGCAGGAAACGGCCACCTGGCGAACGGTCGACCCCCTGGACATCTCCTACGAGGCCGGAAACGCACATCTGGTTGCCTGGGACGTCGATCAGGATGGCCAGCGTATCTACCGCCTCGATCGCATCGCAGAGGTTCAGATGACGGACGACTCCGTCGACCCCCACCCGTTCAGCCGAGAGGGCGCATCGCGAAGCGTCGCCAAAAGCGGAGTGTCCGCCCTGGTCATCGCCGCTCCCGACATGCCCGTCGACCAGCTTCCCTGGGCGGCCAACGCCGACCGCCATGCGCTACCCGATGGGTCCACGGGCCTCCGGGTTCCCGTCGTGTCGGAGCCCTGGCTGTTCGACCTCATCCTCTCCAGCGATGGAAAGCTCGCGCTCTCCGAACCCGCGGACATGATCGACAGGCTCCTTGACTACGCGAAGAGCCTCATCCTTCGCTAAGACCTCGTTCGCAGCGCGCCGCCAGACCCCAAGACCTGGCGGCGCGCTTTCAAAGCTACTCGTGCGAAGAGCGCCACATATGCAGATACCTGCCGACCTTATCGGACGCGATCTGCTGATGCCCCGTCGGCAGCGAGGCGAGGAACTTCTTCCCGTACCCCTTGCTCAGCAGACGCGAATCGGCGAGCACGAGCACGCCCTTGTCCGTCGACGTGCGGATCAGCCTGCCCGCGGCCTGACGGACCTCGAGCACGGCATCGGGCAGGGCATAGCGCGCCCACGCTCGGTCTTCACGGATATTGCGCTCGCACGCAAGCGGTTCGGTAGGGCTTGCGAACGGCAGCTTGGGGATGACGACGCAGCGAAGCGTGTCGCCCGATGCGTCGAACCCCTCCCAAAACGCCTTGAGGGCGAAGAGCGAGGACGTCTCCTCGGCTACGAAACGGTCACGCAGGCGCTTGGTGCTCGACCCCTTGAGCTGGCACGCCAACTCAAGACCCGCACGAGCGAGCTGAGGTTCGACCCGCTCGAACAGCTCCTCCATATCCCGCCTGTTCGTGAAAAGCGTCAACGTGGAGCCGCCCATCTCCAGATGGACATCGACGAGCAGGCGCTCCATCGCATCCAGGTACGCCGCGCGGTCGCGGGGGTCGGGGATGTCGCCGGCGACGACGACCGCCATGTTGCGATCGAAATCGTAGCTCGAATCCAGATGAAGGGATTTAAACGACCTCGAGGGAAGTCGATCGAGCCCGACGGCATGGGTGAAATGGGCGAAGTCGTTCGAAACGGTCATGGTCGCCGATGCGAACACGGCGCTCTGGATCTCGGGGAGCCACTGCTCGGCGAGGGCCTGCCCGATATCCATGCGCTCGGCGGTCAGGCTTTCGCCGCCCGCGCGCAGGCGGCGATTCACCTGCAGAGAGTACACGTACCGTTCATCAGCGCCGTCGACGATCAAGCGCAGCGCCTCCAGCGCTTCCTTCATCCTCCGCGCGCCGTCGGCGACGTCGACCACGTACTCGGGCGCCTCCTGACCAACCGTTTCGACAAGCGACGCAAGGTTCTTGCTCGCCTGGTCCAGCGCATCGACCGCCGTCTGCGCAACCTCGGCAAAGGCCGACCACGCCATGCTTTCGCGCAGCTCGGGGCCGATCCACAGATTCGCGTTGTCATATCCGCCCGACGCTCGCTGACGACCCGCAAGATCGCGAACGGCGTCGAACAAGCCGGCCATGGCCAGCGAAGCGCGCTGGGTCGCGGCTATCGCCTTCATCGATATGCCCATGAACAAGGTCGCCGCGTCGCTCCTCGCAAGCTGCCTCACCATCGTGCCGAGCGCACCGGAGCGCTCGCCGCCCAAGCGCTCGAACAGCGCCTTGGACTCATCAGCGGATACAGTGAGGGCCCATTGCCGACGAGCTTCCCGCTCGACGGAATGCGCCTCGTCGATCACCCAATGACGGATGGGCGGCAGGATCTTTCCTCCCGTAGCCACGCTGCGAAACAGCAGGGAGTGGTTGGTGACCACCACGTCAGCGCGGGCTGCGCGTCGGCGGGCGCCGTGCACCAGGCATTTATCGGGGAAATACGGGCACAGCTTGCGCGCGCACTCGCGCGACCCCGTGGTGAGGTCGGCCCGGTTCACGCTCTTCCAGCGGATTCCCAGGGCATCGAGGTCGCCCGTGGGAGACTGGCAGGCAAAGGCGTAGATAACCGCGATGGCCGTCAGCGTGTCCGCGGGATCGCGGTCGGTCGTGATCTCGCGGGCGCGCGTCAGGCGCTCGAGTTTACGCAGGCAGGGATAATGGTCGAAGCCCTTCAACGCGCAGTAGGAGAGGCCGCCGTCCATCTCCTTCGCGAGCTTAGGCAACTCCTGGTTCATCAACTGGTCAGCCAGGTTGTTCGACTTCGTCGCGATGCCCACCGTGATGTTGTTGCGCTTCGCCGCCTCGGCAAGGGGAACCAGGTATGCCATCGATTTTCCGACACCCGTTCCAGCCTCGATCACGCGATGCGTCGAGGTCGCCAGCGCGTCACGCACCTCCGCCGCCATCTCGATCTGCTCGGGACGAGGCTCGTACGCAGGGTACATCCTGTTCACCAAGCCGCCCGGTGCGTAGCAGGCTTCGATCTCGGCGCGTTGCGGCATGCGGATCATCGGCAGCTCGTCGGCATCCACGCGCTCGGAACCCAGGTCGGCGCGCACCACATCGGCGCGGGCGGCGGGCAGGGAAAAGACGGCGTCGGGCCGCTCTCCGGCGATGAACGAGAAGATGGGCCGATACGACCAGCTCACATCGGGATGCATGTCAGCCAGGCGGCGCATCAGCCCGGCGGGTAGATCGCTTAGCGCGCAGAGCAGAATGCGCCACACGCCGCACAGCGCGTCCACATCATCGGATGCACGGTGCGACACGGCGTCGCATCCAAACAACTCGGCGAGGACGGAGAGCTTATGGGAAGCCAGGCGGGGCAGGGCGATGCGGGACAGCGCGAGGGAATCGATCCAGATGCCGCTCACGTGGACGCCGCCTTTCACCGCCTCGATAAACGAGCGGTCGAACGTGGCGTTATGCGCTATGACGGGCGCCCCCTGCACGAAATCGGCAAGAGCCGCCACCGCCTCGATGCTGGTAGGCGCCCCGGCAACGTCCGCATTCGTGATGCTCGTCAACTCGGTGATCTCACGAGGAATCAGCATCCCCGGATTGACGAACGTATCGAACCGGTCGACCACGTCGCGACCGCGGAGCCGCGCGGCGCTGATCTCGATCAATTTGTTATCGCGAACAGACAACCCCGTGGTCTCGGTATCGAGAACGATGACATCGTCCTCGATGAGGCCGAACGACCGGTGCCTCGCACGCTCTTCGAGCGTTGCGTACGACTGAATCACAAATGCGGGCGTACCGGGCAGCACCGCCTGTTCGAATCGAGCGACCCTAGCGATGGTTGAGTCCATTACAGCTCGTTCCGCGTGATGGCCATCTTGATAAGGCTGGCGCACACCTCGGGGAACGCCAGATGCTCGGTATGACGAATCTCATCGGGGAACAAGGAGGTATCCGTCATCCCGGGAATGGTGTTCGTCTCGAGGATGACCGGGCCGTCCGCCGACACGATGAAATCGCTGCGAGAGAGACCGAAGCAGCCCAGCGCTTCATGTGCGCGGCAGGCGAGCTCCTGGGCTCGCGCATAGTCTTCGCTGGAAATCTGAGCGGGAATGCGGTGGATCTTATCAGGGGAGATATATTTCACCCTCAGGTCGAAGAACTCCGCATCCTCCTGCTTGAGAATCTCCACGATCGGCAGCGCCTCGACCTCGTCGGCGCCGTAAACGCCGACGGTGATCTCCACGCCTTCGACTTTCTTCTCGATCAAGACCTTGTTGTCGAAGGTGAAGGCATACTCGATAGCAGCCGTAAGATCCTCGGCGCGCTTCACGTAGGTGATGCCGTAGCTCGACCCGTTCACAGCCGGCTTCACAAAGCTCTTTTCACCCACGACCCGCACGATCGCGTCGATGTCGATGTCGTCGCCACGCTCGATCGTGACGCCGGGCGCGATTGGAATGCCGGCGCGGGCATACAGCAGCTTCGATAGATCCTTGTCGGCGGCGCAGGCACTTGCCGTCACGCCCGAACCCGTGTAGGGGACACCCAGGAACTCCATCACGCTCTGGATCTTGCCGTCCTCGCCACCAGCGCCGTGCATCGCGATGAAGGCGGCGTCGTAGCGACCCTCTTCCATATTGCGGAGAAAGCCGTCAGACGCAGGATTCATCAGCTCGACGTGGCCAAACCCTGCCCCTTTCAGGGCTTCCACGACGTTTGCACCGGACGCCAGCGAGATCTCGCTCTCGCTCGAGCTTCCTCCCGCAAGCACAGCGATGCGCGCGCTTCCCCTATCAAACTCTGCCATGTCCCTGTCCTCCATCTCAAACGCAAAGACGGCGATATCCTGCATTTTTTCCATTCGGATACCGACTGCGCCCTGTTCTCGGTTTCGATACCTTATTGTATAGGGAACTCACTCGTTTCCCCCTTCCGAAAGGTTTCAAATGGAACGTACAAAACCCGCACGCGATATTCGATCGCTCTCCATGGATGACATCGTCGAGCTCACCGCAGAGCTCGGACAGCCCGCCTTCCGAGCCAAGCAGCTCAAGGAATGGATCTTCGAAAAGAATATCTGCTCCTTTGAAGAGATGACGAATCTCCCCAAGGCCTTCCGCGAGAAGCTCTCCGAGCGCTTCTCCTTCAACACCCCGGTCGAGATCGCGAAACAGGTATCCAAAGACGGCTCAAGGAAGTACCTCCTGCAGTTCAGCGACGGTACCTCTGTGGAAACCGTCGGCATGCCCACCAAGAACAAGCTTGCCGTATGCATTTCCTCCCAGGCGGGCTGCTCCATGGGCTGCGCCTTCTGCGCGACCGGCCTCGCTGGACTCACGCGCTCTCTGACGGCACAGGAGATGGTCGACCAGGTGCTGCACGTCGCCAACGATTTCGGCGAGCGCGTTACCAGCGTCGTCTTCATGGGTCAGGGAGAACCCTTCATGAACTTCGATGCGGTTGTTGACGCGCTCCGCATGCTGAACGCCCCCGGTGGACTTGAAATCGGCGCACGCCACCTCACGGTCTCCACCTGCGGCATCATCCCTGGAATCAAGCGCTTTGCCGAGCTCCCCGAGCAGTTCACACTCGCGATTTCCCTTCATTCCGCCATTCAGAGCACGCGCAACAAGCTCATGCCCGGTGTTAAGAAATACACGCTGCCGCGCCTTCACGAGGCGATTCAACAATATGTCGAAAAGACCGGACGTCGCCCGACGTATGAATACGCGATGATAGACGGCATCAACGACAACAATCCTGAGATGGAAGCGCTCATCGAGTTCTGCACGGGCACGCTGTGCCACGTCAACCTCATCCAGCTCAACGATATCCCCGACAGCCCCCTGAAGCCTTCTCCGCTGGAGAAGGTAGAAACCCTTCAGAGGCGCCTCACCATGTATGGTGTAGAGACCACCATTCGCCACTCAAGGGGAGGGGACATCGACGCTGCATGCGGACAGCTCAAGCAGCGCCGAAACTCCGCCAAAAAGATCATTCTTTCCTAGCTGCATACCGCTGTCGGCCATCTCGGCGGCTTATTCGTTTCACATGAAACATCAGGGAGGTCTCTGGCCTCCCTTCTTTTTACCACTTCTATTATGCTGTAGCTCTTTAATCTATATTCTTATTATATATATCTTAATTTCGCATGTTTATATAGTATTATACATTTATATGCATGCTAGTTTAAGAGTTTTCAGAGTGCCAGAACTACGCAAATGCAGCGGTTCAACCCTTCATAACTTCCAAAACCCCGACTTAAACAAATGGCCTCCGCAGTTTGTCTGCAGAGGCCATGGAGCATATTGGCTTATAACTAGAATCCAAGACGCTCCCATTGCATATCGGTCCAGTCTTGCACTACCGCTGGATCGTTTGTAAGCTTCGCGCGCTTCAAAACCATATCTTCTGTCATGGTCTCTGCCGCTTTCTTAGATTCGCCGCGGGCAGCGTTTAATAGTGCAACTGCTTTAGCACGCAAATCTTGCTTTGATGTCAAAACATAAACCGCTGCAAAACCAATCGATGCGCCGATCAATCCGGCTGCAAGTAAACCAACCTGACGCTTCGTCATCACAGATCATCGCTTTCCATAACCTGAGACATAATCCTCTGGAGTTCATCCTCGTCCTTGAACTCGATTTCAATCTTATTCTTACCACGAGTTGATTTAACACGTACGTTCGTATTGAATACCTGACGCAAAAACCGAGCAGCCTTCTTATAGGATTGCGGAGTAACAGGACGCGGTGTTTTAGGCGTTTCGCCGACTGAAAACAATGGAGCAAGATTCTCTGTCGCGCGAACCGACAAACCTTCAGCAACAACCTTATCAGCGAGCTTAATTCTCTGCTCCTCAAAGGGAACAGCAAGAATCGCCCGAGCATGCCCAGCCGTCAACTTCCCTTCATAGAGATATTCTTGAACAGCCTCAGGCAGATCCAGCAATCTGAGAGAATTTGTAATCGTCGAGCGAGATTTGGAAACAGCTTTGGACAGCGCCTCCTGAGTCATCCCACTTGCTTTAATGAGTTGCTTGTAACCTCGCGCCTCTTCAATTGGATTCAGATCTGAGCGTTGAAGGTTCTCAATAAGAGCAAGCTCCATAACAGCCTGATCATCAACATCCTTAACGATTACAGGCAGTTCCTTGAGACCTGCAATCTTTGAAGCTTGATAACGCCTCTCGCCCGCGATAATCTCATAGTGCTTTCCCCTTTTACGAACCAAAAGTGGTTGCAAAACGCCATGCTCGCGGATTGACTCACTCAACTCCTCAAGTTCAGTTTCGTTGAAATGAGTTCGAGGTTGATTAGGGTTAGGAAAGATGTCTTCTATCGAAACAAGATTCTCACTTGCAGCTGAATATCCAGTCTCAGATTGTGCTTCACACATCAGGGAACCAAGACCACGGCCCAACGCGGGCTTCTTTTTGGGACTAGGCACGGCGAATCACCTCTCTTGCAAGATTGATATAGGCACGAGCTCCTTTATTGCTCGGAGAGTATTTCGTAACCGGCAAACCATATGACGGAGCCTCTGAGATCTTCACGGAACGGGGAATCAAGGTTTTAAAGGCAAGGTTACCGAAGTAATTTCTAACCTCTTCAACAACTTGATTAGAGAGGGAAGTTCTCGAATCATACATGGTGAGCAGAACGCCAAACGTATCGAGAGACTTATTAATACGCCCCTTGACCATTCTCATCGACTCAAGAAGCTTCGTAACGCCCTCGAGCGCATAATACTCGCACTGGATAGGAATCAACACGCTATCAGCTGCTGCAAGCGCATTAATCGTAAGCAATCCCAAAGACGGCGGACAATCAATAAAGATAAAGTCAAACTCATCTCGAATAGGCTCAATCATATCCTTCAAGCGTGTTTCACGTGCAATAGCGCTCACAAGCTCGATTTCTGCACCAGCAAGCTGGATTGTTGCCGGAACAACGAACACCTTTTTGCACGGAGTATCCTGGATGATGTCATCAGCGGGCACATCATGAAGAATTGCATCATATACGCATTGCGTAAGAGTCTCTTTATCGATTCCAAACCCGCTCGTCGTGTTTCCCTGAGGGTCAAAATCGATAATTAAGACCTTTCTATTCTGCTCACCAAGCGCTGCAGCAAGATTTACCGCAGTGGTAGACTTACCAACTCCGCCCTTCTGGTTGATAATGGCAATTACTCTCGTATCTTTCTCAGCTTTAGAACGCTTAACGTCTTTATAGCTCACGTATCGCTCCAATCCATGCCATTTTCTGATTGATTGTTTCACGTGAAACCATCTTCGTCCATCACATCGTTTCACGTGAAACATAATCTTATCTCGTGCCATGTTTCACGTGAAACATGGCATATCTATTACTCATCATTCTAGCGCAGTAACTAATGAATATGTTTCACGTGAAACAATCCATGAATTACTAAAGTGGGCATGATCCAACAACTCAACTCGTTGATTTTGGAGACAAATCTGCGTAATTGAATCTATATCACAGTATTACGGGAAAAACGTCTATTCCACAACACACATCCGAGAATTAAACCGATGAAATTAAGTAGATTGAAAAGCTTACATTGCAAAACAGTATGGACTCCACTACAGGCGATGTCCTCAATCAATCCCATCGCAAATTAGAGAATGATCTTTCTTCTATGAACTTAAACGGTGGCAAAAAGTACCACTTTCGAAGGATATTAGGACACAAGCCGGCTTTCAAGTATCGAGTCTGAAAATCAATACTCCCATTCAGTTAAATTCATCAGTGATGTATGCTCCTGCTCATACTCGCCATCAAATGCTTCAATACAATGGATAACCCACTCAATGTTTCACGTGAAACGTTAGTAGACCCGCCGATACAATACGTGATCTCAAAAAAACTTAAGCAAACTCGCCAAGAAACGCCGTTGAGCATTTCAAAGGAATAAACAAATTGGCGGCGCATCGCATAAGCAATGCACCGCCAAAAGAATTGTTTCACGTGAAACATACAATGCAACACGTCAGTTAATCCAAGCCGCAACGAAACTAAGCAAGCGGAGTCTTTTTTGCCAGTCCGGCAGAACGAGGTAGCGCGACGCGAGGAGCCCGAACAGACGTGAAGCTAAAGACTATGCGATGTCCCAACTGGTTTGGTAACTCAAATTCATTCGAGGAAGACAAGGCGAGTCCGCAGAGCTCAGCAGCCTTAAGTCCGCTTTGGATCTCGGATTCATCAGGATTTGCTTTAGCGATAATAAGTTGCCCACCTTTATTTAGGAAGGGAGTTGCATATTCAATGAGAACCGGCATGGAGGCGAGCGCGCGAGCACACACGCAATCGAATTGTCCGGATTCCTGCTTGGCATAATCTTCAAGCCTTGTGTGAACAGCCGTTGCGTTATCAAGAGCAAGTTGCTGGATGAATGCGTTGACTGCATTGATTTTCTTGCCAACAGAATCAAGAAGAACAAGCTCGTGATCCGTGGCGCAAGCAAGCGGGATGCCAGGGAAACCGGCACCAGTGCCCATATCAAGGATTCGATGAGCTTCAATTGGAATAGAAGGAAGCAACAATAGCGAATCAAGAATATGAAGTACAAGGGCATCCTGAAGATCAGTGATACGGGTTAGATTAATGTACTCATTTACTTGCGACACATACAAGAGATGATCGAGACACTTCTTAAGCGAGTCTTCGGGGATATCAAGTCCAGCATCAATGATGTAGGACTTCAAGGTGTCCAGGAGCTCCTGGTAGTGATCGTTAGAAATTGACAAGGGCTGTAGAATTACGGGGCGTGGGGCGTTCGCCATAAATACCCTACCTTTCAAAGTGATTAGAGCAGAAACTGATGACTGAAATTAGTGTAACAAGAAGTTCAGTCATAAAAAGTGATATCGCTGCTAATAAAAAAGGGGATGCAGAATGCATCCCCTTTAAAGACAACGGATTACAAACTAGCAAGGTTGAATAACAACGCGACGCTCAGGATCAGTGCCTTCGGAATGGGTTTCAACCTGAAGGTTCTCCCGGAGCGCGATATGAACCAGTCGACGCTCATAAGCACTCATCGGAGGCAAGGACACGGAGCGATGCTGCTTGAGGGCACGGTCGGCAGCAGAGACAGCCATCGAAACAACCTTATCGTGCCTACGGCTCTTGTATCCTTCAACATCAACAACAACGGGATACCTGAATCCGAGCTTCCTGCTCACAAGTAAAGCAAACAGCGTCTGCAGAGACTCAAGAGTGCGTCCATGACGACCGATGAGAACCGCCAGATCGGGAGCGGTCACATCAAGAATGAGCTCGCCATCATCGCCGTCGTACTCATCAATAGGCGAGTCCGCAGCGTCAAAGTGCTCGAGGATTGAGCGGAGCACGGAAACGGCAACGTCGGCAATAGCATCGAGCTCGGCATCAGAGAGCTCCTCGCCGTTTTTATAACGCTCAGCAACGGAAACGAAGTCAACAGCAGAATCCTCTACTGCTTCAACGACATCGGAAATCTGATCGGACATGGTATCCTCCTATTTTAGTAAGGTACCTGATTAGTTCTTCTTATGCTGACGAGGCTTGCGCTCGCGACGAACAACGTTGACCTCGATCGGGGCGTTCGCCAAGCGCTCTTCCTCCTCGGCCTTCGCCTTGTCGATAACCTTCTGGGTAACGAAGATCTGCTGAACGACCTGCCACAGCGTAGAGACATCGTAATACAACAAAACGCCGGCGGGCAGGCCCCAGCCAACAAAGAGCATCATGATAGTCATGACGATACCCATAGTCTTCATGCTCTGAGCCTGGGCGCCCGTCTGATTGCGAGCCATATACAGCTGCGGAATCAAGGTCAGGACGGAGAACAGCACCAGCGCGATGATATAGGGAAGCGCGGTGGTAAAACCATCAGCCATGGCGGTGGCAGGCGACGTAATCAGGCTCGGAAGGATGTTGAAAAACGAGAAGGTTCCCTCGTAATCCGGGAAGTAGTGAGGCAGATCGCGAAGAAGCGTGAACAGCGCGAGCAGCAAGGGCATCTGGATGAATAGCGGCAGGCAGCCACCGAAGGGATTGAACTTGTTCTCGCTGTAGAACTTCTGCATCTCCTCAGCCTGGCGCTGCGGATCATCAGCGTAGCGCTCTTGGATCTCCATCAGCTTGGGCTGCAGAACCTGCATACGGGCGGTTGCCTTGGTGGATTTAAGCATCAAAGGCGTCAGGAGCAGGCGCACGATGATCACCAGGATGATGATCGACAGGCCCCAGTCTGCCGCGAACCCCTGAATTACCTTCAGGATCTCCAAGAGAATCTGAACGATCCAATCCCACATGTTGAATTCCTCCGAACGAAAACGCCCTGTTAGGGCACGGGATCATAGCCACCGACACGCCATCCGTTGCATCGAGTGATGCGGCGGGCGGCGAGCCAGCAGCCTTTTAAAACACCATGCTTCTCAATAGCCTCAACAGCATACTGTGAACAGGTAGGGAAATAGATGCACGCATCGGGAAGCAGAGGAGAAATATATCTCTGGTAGATGCGCACGGCCCCAATCGCAGTGCGTTTGGGTAGGCTGAGAACAAGTGAAATTCCGCGCACTAAGCCACCCCCGCTCGTTTGAGCAGGGATTTCAGCGCCTCGATCATTTCTTCCGGATGGGCCGTACGCGTTCGAGGGGTGGCGAACAGGATAACGTCGCAACCCTCAACAGGTAGGCGCAATGCGCGCGCCGCCTCACGCAGCACGCGCTTGGAGCGGTTGCGCACAACAGCGCAACCAAGGCGTTTTGCAGCAACGAAGGCGACCCGACCCGGATCGCCTTCGTTGACTGCTTCACATATAACCATTCGAATCAGGGGATGGTTATATCGCCTTCCCTGAGTGAACGCACGCTCGAACTCCAGCCGAGACTTCAGTGTCCTCATGCGAGTAGCGTGACTTTAGTTGTCGCTCACCGTAAGACGCTTGCGGCCCTTGGCACGACGACGGGCGAGAACGGCACGGCCGCCCTTGGTGGCCATACGGGCACGGAAGCCGTGGGTCTTGGCGCGCTTGCGCTTGTTAGGCTGGTAGGTACGCTTCATGGTTGATATCCTCCTGGTGCATTTCGTCTGCTCACAGACTCACAGATATAGACATGTGAGCTTAGAGATTGTAGGGAATACCGTGCGGAAATGTCAATGAATCTCGGCTAAAAGATTGACAATTCTTCGGTGAATTTCATCGTTCGTGCACGAGATCGGTATCCCACAACTTTTCTTTCACGTTCTTTCACTGAGTTTTCCACAGGTTGTTGGCAAGTTGTTAATAACTTTTCGCGGCTTTTCTTCAGTTTTCAACCGATTGGGAAAACTTGTTGAAAGATGCGAAAGCTTTCATGCGGAGCTGATATCCTGTTGAAAGAAACGCGAAAGAACGGGATGACATGTCTGACGATTTCTATCCCTTTGTGGACTCGGGCGACCCCGCCCCCAGCAACAACCATATAACGGGTGCGACGGAACCCCCGTTGCCCAGGAGCCAGCCCACCACATCCCCCTTCGATATCGAGGGGGGACGACTTTCCGCGGCGGCCCCTCACGGGGACGAGGGGTCGTCGCCAAGCGGCGAGGCCGTGAGCTACGCGACGCGCATCGCCATCTACGACGACATGCTCTCGACGCCCCGAGTAATCGTCATCACGCCGAAAGACGTCCGCACCTATCTTGAGGAGATCACCAACACGGTGTATCGCTGCATGAAGGAGCAGGGCGGCTCGATCTCCCTCATGGTTATCCGAGAGATCGTGGAGAACTTCATCCACGCCCATTTCATGGAACCTATCATCTCGATTCTCGACGGTGGAGAAACGATACGCTTCGCCGACCAGGGACCGGGGATCGGGGACAAGGAACGGGCATTCGAATTCGGCGTTACCTCGGCAGACCGAGACAAGAAGCGCTATATACGTGGCACGGGCGCGGGCTTCCCCATGGTCCAGCAGTATCTCGAAAACGCCGGCGGAGCCTCTTCTGCGCTGGCGCTAACTACAGGCGCAGCAACAACTTTGGTTTCTCCCTGTGCCATAACAAATACCAGGGCAACA
>OGYY01001029.1_pt1 | contig 25718 bp, 26 predicted proteins | sample 1576671 | NCBI WGS metagenome assembly OGYY01 (sample SAMEA3541593, study PRJEB24748) | human gut metagenome | biome: human gut; feature: human-associated habitat; material: faeces | place: China | collected 2012 | reverse complement strand
AAAATACTTAAAAAAGTGCAGGAGGTATATTAGATATGAAACGCCTACTGGCCTGTTTGCTGACCATACTGACATTGACGACAGCAGTACCCTTGGCTAAGGCAGAAACACACCCCTATGATGTCGATGGAAGTGGTGAGGTTACCGCCATGGACGCGCTGTTGTTGTCACAATACTATGTTGGAAAAATAACCGCTTTTCCTTCAGGGAATGCCAGCGGCAATATCACCAAAGTCGATCCTTTGGCGGCCCTTATGATCGCTACCGGCAAGGTCTCTTCATTCACAACGGCACAGCAGCTATATAAAGGGACCACGGATGAAACCGTTTGGGTGACGGTAGACGTCTCGCAAATCGCGGGCACAGCGGGAGAAACGTTTAATCTGCCGGTGTATGTAGAGACCGAAGACAGCTCTATCGCCATGTTGGATGTGCAGGAAGTGGTTTATGATCATACCATGCTGGCGTTTACCGACTGTCTTATCGATAGAGGAAATAATGATCCCCTGTGCGTCACTAACGGCGACCGTTTCCAGGCGTTCTATGGCAATCCCTCCAGTACCTATGAAGAAGTGAACCTGCAATTCACGATATTGCAGGATTTTTCTGAAGATACAGTAGTAACCATCGCGCTGCAGGGCGTATCTGTGGTTGTCGACGGGGATGGGTTGAGGGATGCGGACATTGTCACCGAGGCGGGAGAAGTGAGTGTGCTCTCGGCTACCAGAGAAGACCTGGAAGATCTCGTCTCGGTGGCCCAGCAACTGGCAGATCCCAATCTGTATACAGAGGACAGTATCGCGGTGCTGGACGCGGCTTTAGATCAGGTCAAAATCGTTTTGGATGATCCACAAGCGGCTCAAGAGGATATTTTAGACGCTCATCTGGCCATCACCACAGCCATAGAACAATTGGAGCCGCTGGATCAGGAATGGATTTTGGGGGATGTGGATGGCAACGGTTCCGTTAACGCCGCCGACGCGCTGCTTACCTTACAAGCGGCAACCGGCAAGATAGAATTGGATTTTATGCAAGAGCTTTTGGCCGATGTGGACGGGGATGAAGACGGCCTAATAACGGCCAACGACGCGCTGCTGATCCTCCAGTTTGTCACTGAAAAGATTTCTGTTTTCCCGATAGAAGACTATATGTAAAGCACGGTCAAACCGGTATGACCGGCACTTCAATATTACGGATATGCTTTTTGTATTCTATCTCATTATTTAAACGAAATGGCGTAGCCGAACAAGAAAAAATCCATCCGAGCATAACCCGGATGGATTTTTTCTTTGCTTTTATGCTTAACGTACTGTTTTTAAAAAGGCGTTCAGTGAAGCCGTCGCCTTTTCTATTCTCGATTTCACAACCGTTGCCGGATCGTTAGAGATACTGTTAAACAGATAATGAATGCAGGTCAGGCCGCCCTCGCCCAAGTCGCCGTACTGGCAAAAATCAATCGAGGCGCCACGTCCCGCTATATCGAGCATTTCCTGCGTCTGAGAATCCCGGTAAATTCGGCTCTTATTATAGGCGCGCTTATTATCCTTAATTTTGTCAAACTGGCGGGCAATCGCATCCAACACGGTGGCAGCCCTGGTCAAATCGTCCCGTTTTACCTGAGACGGGACCGAAAAGCATGGCGCCGTCCAGTCCACCGTACTGATATAGGGGTCGCCTTTTTCAGCCGCCGGATACGGCAGGATACCCCAATCGTTTTTCAAATTCCGATAATTTTCAGCTGCCGCCGCCGACTCGCCCATAAACAGGAGACGGCCTTCGGAAAACGCCTTCAGCGTTTTCGACCCATCCTTATCCTGTTTATCCGGATTATAAACGCTGTTATCCTTTAACAACCAGCTCTGCATGCCGCGAAGGGCCTTAATGTTACTCGCCATGTCCAGCGCAAAGACCACGTTGCCCTTGTCAATCTTGGTAAAGTAACCGCCCTGCGCTTTAAAGATGGAGTAAGAAACATCGCTGCGCAGGTTCACGCCCCCAAAGCCGTACTGATCGTTGTCGCCATAACCCGGCTTACCATCAATATCCTTGCGGGCCTTCGATGATAAATTTTGCATGGTGCTGAACGTCCACTTGCCGTCACGAACCATTTTATACAGCTCAGCATCGCTGGAACCGATCTGATTCGCCAACACCTTGTTGAAATAAATCACATTAGGATTAACGGATGGCCCGTCCAGCGTGGTAAACGCCGCAAAGTTTTTGCCATACATCTGCATATCCCGGCGGGCATTTTGATCCCAGTAGGATTTGGTCAAATCCAAGCCTTTAATGGCGTTTAAATTCTGAATGGCTTTACCGGCCACCAGTTTTTTCTGCAAATACATCGGGGCCACCATAATGTCCGCAAATTTCGTCTTGGCATTATGGGCTTTAATGCAGTTGCTCGATAAATCGTCCGCGGTTTGATACTTGGTCAGTTTAAATTTACAGTTTAGGGACTTTTCAATCGCGCTGAGCTGATTGCGTATTTGACGGTTCCACTCATTATTTGACGCGTTCAGCGAGAAATAACAATCATCCAGGCCCGCCACGGTGATGGCACCTCCCCATTTAGGGGGAGGGGGGGGAGGTTCGGTTATTTTTGTCGTTGTACTGACTTTTGTACTGGCTTTGGTCTGATCTGTTTCACTGGAACCGTCTGACGACGGACGGGTTCCCTTTGTTGGCCCTCCAGTGCCTTTTGTGCCAGTTGTCGACGTGCCGGTACGGCTGCCGGTCGTCGAATCCACAAGCGATGCGGTCGTCGTAGTCGTCGTCTTTGTCGTTTGTCCGCTGTCCACGGGAGATTTATCCGTTGAACAGCCGCCAAGCAGCATGGCCGCCGCCATACCCATGGCCAATCCTTTTAACATTTTCCTCATTTTTCTCTTCCTCTCGAATGCTGGTTGTCCTCTTTACACTTTTTTCGCTGGTTCTACAATTAATCAAATTACACTTGTGATTACATCATACACTTTTTACCAAATTTCGTCAAGATAACAATATATACTTTTAGAATGGATTTTCTTAGTCGATCTGTAATGGCAAACCACTACCGCGCCTTTTGTCCTTTTTTCGGCCAGACAGGCACGCATCCTTCCTTTTTTGCATAGAGATAAAGGTATATGGAGGAAGGAGGCCCCGTTATGTTCACCCAATTGCTGCAACTGTTATCCAATGTTTTTTACATGGCCCTGCACGTGGTCAATTTCAGCTCGTTTCCCCGACCCCTCTCCGCCGAACGCGAGCGGGAATGCCTGGAGGCTTACCGCGAAAGCGGCGATATGAACGCCCGCAATGAACTGATTGAACATAATTTACGTCTGGTCGCACACATCATTAAAAAATACTATAGCACCGCCGTTGATCAGGATGACCTGATTTCCATCGGCACCATCGGCCTGATCAAGGCGGTCAATACATTTGATTACACCAAGGGGATTCGCCTGGCTACCTATGCCAGCCGATGCGTAGAAAACGCAACCCCCACCTAGCGGCCTTTTTCGGTGGAAAAGAGGTGGAACGCGCTCCTTTTTCCTCCGGCTGGCAAGTCTGGCGTGAAATCGGTGAGAACATGTGGCTCATGGCAAGACGGAGCAAGGGCGGATTTGTGTTCGCTCCGTTGTATGTGCATCGCTTTCGTTTCCTCCGGCCGCATAAGCTGACCGAGGCGGAGAAGTTCAATATCCGGTATCCAGACCCCTCCATGATTACCAATGTGTCGGACAAGCTGCGGTATTATCGGTATAAAAAATCCCTGCGTCAGCGTGATGTCGCTGATTACGCAGGGATAAACAAGAGCACCTATATTCATTATGAGAATCCGGAGCATGACTACTATCCGATAGACAAGCTCAGCCGGATTGCGGAACTGCTGGAAGTCGATATAACCGACCTGCTGGACGAGTACAACCGATTTCTCTATGACGGGCAGGGCTGGCAGATACGGAAAATTCGCAAGGGGATGGGCTTGACGCAAAACGAATTTGGGCGGCTTATGGGGGTACATGGTGGCACGGTGAAGAAGTGGGAGGGAGACCAAACTATTTTGTCTAGAGCTTCATGGGAAATAGTTAAACAATTATTTCTCATATGGGTTGAAAACTCCTACACATTAGGAGTATAATATTAAAAAAATGATATGAGCGGTGATTAATTTTGAAAGCAATAGCTATGTTTAATAATAAAGGTGGCGTAGGTAAAACTACATTGGTTTGTAATCTATCAGCTTATTTAGCAAAGGAGCTAAATAAAAAAGTTTTATTGATTGATGCCGACCCGCAATGTAATTCATCGACTTATCTGCTTAGTGAAAAGGATTTTTATGATGCCTATTATGAATGTGACGCATTCACGATAGCTGATTTATTGTTACCCCTTTCTAGGGGAGAAGGATTTACACAAGCGATAAATATTAATAGCAATTCTGATTTCGGTGTAGATTTATTAATTGGCAGTCCCCGTTTAGCAATGATGGAAGACTTGCTCGCATCAGACTGGAGTGATGTTTCTGGTGGTCGGGCCAGAGGCACAAGAACTACTCTCGTATTTAGCGAAGCTATATCGAGATTTAATAACTATGACTACATATTTTTTGACATGGGTCCATCACTAGGAGCAATTAATCGAGCAATACTTTTGGCTTGTGATTACTTTATTACGCCCATGTCTCCAGACATTTTTAGTCTTCTAGCTCTTGAAAATATAGGGACAAGTATTATCAAGTGGGAAGAAGAATTCAACAATGGAGTCATAAAATTAAAAAAATCAGACCCTACATCTATCAAAAATTTAAAAGAAGAATTTAATATTCGCTTTTTGGGATACGTTACTCAACAATATACAAGTAAAACCGTCGAAGGTCAAAAAATTCCAGTTAAAGCGTATGAAAATATTATTGATGATATCCCTACTGCTGTAAAAAAACATATAGTAGAACCAATAAATAAAGGCTGTTCTATTCAGAACTATTCTTTAGGATTTATACCGACTTTTAATAGTGTTATTCCTATGTCACAGAGTGCACATAAACCAATTTTTTCTTTATCTTCTAGAGATGGTGTGGTTGGCTCACATTTTTCAAAAGTAGCTGAATTTAAAAGAATAATGCAAAGCGTCGCGGAGAGGACACTCCATAACATTGAGGTGTTATAAGGATGATTCAATGGCCGGATGATTTAATAATGGATATTGCTCGGAGAACATGTGTTTTATACATTGGTGCCGGTATTTCAGCAAATTCTGAAGCTCCAGATGGCAGCAAGCCACCCACATGGAAAGAGTTTTTATCCAAAGCATTAAAAAACGTTAAAAACGATAAAGATTTTATACAACAGTTGCTTGATGAGAACGACATGCTTACGGCGTGTGAAATTATTATGGAAAAGTTAGGAACACATGAATTTCATAATATTGCGCATGATTGTTTTAGACGACCCGGGTATAAACCTGCTGAGATTCATGAAGTAATTTATAATTTGGACTCAAGACTGGTTATATCCCCAAATGTAGATAAAATATATGAACAATATGCCCAGACTACATCATCTTCAACGGTGGTAATAAAAAAATATTCTGAGTACGATACTCCTAATTTTATTAGATCACAGGATAGAATTATCTTAAAAGCTCACGGTTCGATTGATACTCCACATGAGATGATATTCTCTAAGCATCAGTATAATGAAGCAAGGTATAAATATAGCAGCTTCTACAAATTATTGGACTCGTTAGCGTTGACTCATACATATATTTTTATTGGATGTGGCCTTAATGACCCTGATATTAAATTAACTCTTGAAAATTATAACTTTTGTTTTCCAGGATGTCGCCCCCACTATTTCATCACCTCAAAACAAAGTATTAATGAATGTATTAGTAAAAGTTTGCTCCAAAATTGTAATGTACAAGTACTATCCTATGATAATGATGATAGAACGCATAGAGACTTGCTTCTATCGCTACATGAATTAGTCAAAAAAGTTGAACAAGCCAGAGTGCAACTTTCAGGTACCCAAAATTGGTAGAAAAAATGGACGATTGGCATGCAAGTGCCGACCGTCCATTTTCTTCAAGCTTCATTTTCTCTCATTGCCAGTCTAAATATCCGCTCCACATAGTCCGTAACCCCATTGGCCGCATGGATGGTGGCTATCATCAGTTCATCCATATCCACATCGCCGAAGTCGATGGTATACCCGGCATGACGGATCAGTTGCGTGAGGAAGACCCGCTGCGTCCGGCCGTTCCCCTCCCGGAATGGGTGAAGCAGGTTGGTGTCACAGTAAAACTCCGTGATATGTTTCACAAACGTATCGAAGTCATTCTGCCGGAAATAGTCGGCCTCCGTCAGATGGGCAAAGATGGCATTTCCTATCTGTTCGATTTCATCTGCCGGTACAAACTGCGTTCCTTTCTTCGACAGATTGACGGTGCGAATTTCTCCCGCCCAGTCATACAGGTCGTCAAACAGAAACTTGTGGATAGCCTTGTAGTGGGCAAAATCAAAGCTCCCCTCTATCGGCTCTTGTTCCAGCAGGCTGATGTTGGCGAGGGTCAAGGCGGACTCCGTTTCCGCCAGTTCCGCCTCGTCCCGAATATCCATTTTATTGATAAGACAGGTGGTACCTTCATAACAGCTATCGGAGGACGCCTCTAATTCATACGACATGGCGCTGCTCCTGTGCCGACTTCCTGACAAGCCGGATATACTCCGCTTTGGTGATTTCCTTATTCAGCAATCTCCGGCACCATTCCTTGTGCTGAGCCGTCACGGTAAAGCCCTCCATTTCCACGGAGGCGGCGGCGTTGGCTATGGCCTGTTTCGTAGATACAGCACGATTCATGTTTATCACCTCGTATTTATAGTTTATCATGGATTGGACGAATATACAAGAAAAATCCGGTGAGCAAACGCCCACCGGATGACTATTTATAGCGTTTTAGCGTCCTCTTGAACAGCCTCGATCAGCTTGATTTTCTGCTCTTTCGGACAGGTCAGCTTCTCTATATAGCTGCCGACCGCCTCAGCATGTACCATTGCTACCCGCTTCTGCATTTCCGCGAGAGCCTGTTCAGTCGTTGGATAATGAACAATGATATTCAATCAGTCGGCACCCTCCCCTGTAAATTAGATGTTACCAGCATATGCGGCAAAGATTGTCCGGTATGCTAATCTATTTCAGAGGAACAAGCGCCCAGCAATTCCGCGGCTCTCTCAATTTGTTTGGTCGCGTCATAGAGGCAGTTCCAAATTTCCGTCGTCATATTTCCGGTGGATTCCAGCCGGTAGTCCAAATCGGCAATCGACCTTTTGATTCTCTCTGCATCCTGTACCGGTGTCCGCTTTTTGCCCTCCGACAGACCCTTTACGATTTTCACCATTTCAATCCCTCCCAACCGTGCTTTTGTTTTCAGACACCGATTCAGGTCAAATTTTCTGGCTTTCTGTGAATATATCACGATGTATTTTTTCATGGATAACCGTCCTCCGTTCTATCGTTTCAAATTGTAGTGTTCATAAGTAATCGCGTTGAGCTCGGTCTCGCCCCCGTCGTCATTTTGGATAATTCGGATTGTCCGGCTGAAACAAGGTGACTGTGACTTCACCAGCCGCTGTACCTCCCGGTACGGCATGGTGACAGCCGTTGGACGAACAATCCCGGAGGAACAGCGATACAATTTCATATGGGGAGGATAGAACCGCAGCCTGGCTCCTTTTATAATGAGCTTTGATGGTCGATCGGCCTGCAAGTCTTCAAGCACGTCAACATCCTTGAGGCGGGCCATAAAATACACGCCGATATTGTCATACCCGGCGAAACTTTTAATCCAGGTGAAGCCATGTCCCCATAAACGGGTCAGTTCCTCATGAGGGATAAATAACTTTCTTGCCTGCATGTCTTTTATCAGCACATGGAAGTGCCAACTACCCCGGTGCTGTGGCTCCGTGACCGCGATGTACTCACAATGGGGGTAACGATAGGATAATTTCTGCCAAAATCTTTTGAAGTCGGCATACAAGGGCTGAGGATCTGTAACCTGCTCCCGATAAGTCAGGACTACATGACATTCCGAAGGCAGTCCGAAGAAATTGGCATTGATAATCCGCCGGAGTCTTTCAAAGGATGGAAGCATAGAGTTTTGACGGGTGGACTGTTTTTGCGTATGGTAGTCGCATAGTTCTCCGGTGTCCAAGTCGATATAGTGACCCTTATCAAATTTGCGATAACGGGTCAGATTACGGGGCTGCTTGTCCATTGTTTCCACTTCAATGATGTGTCCGGTGATGAAAACCTTGGACATGGCGTTTTCATCAAGGTGTTTGCCGGGAGATTTCGCTAGGGTAATCCGTTCTTTCATAGAGTGAGCCTCCTGAGTATGGATTTCCCCCTACAGGTGAAGAAAACCGATGCCGTCAAGCCGTAAACGTTTGTAACCGAACCATCATTTTCTTCAGCTTATAGGTAGGTTGTATTAGACACGTCTCACGGCCCCTTTTGACTCCCGTTTTTTTTGAATATTTATTTTAGTTTAGATAAAAACTTTTTCGGCTGATGTACCGGCAAGAATCAAGTAAAAGAAAAAGGAGACCCCCTTAGGAGTCTCCTGACAAAAATAAGCCCTCTCACAAAGCGATACAGGCGTTTTCACCTGTTGACCGGAAAAGGGGGCGGTTCATGTTAAAACACGCTGTGGGACGTTCTGGACGAAATGGGAAGGGCATAATAAAAACGAGTAACCGTCAAGGCTACTCGTTTTTGTAATATTAACAGAAGGAAGATAGCAATGGATAATACACTACACATCCCTATTCGAGAACTACAAAAGATTGACAATCTGTTTAATTACTGCCCCTACCTTTTCTTCATAAAAAGTATGGGTAGAACCGTATTCACCGGGAGAATCAATTTCGACAGGATGATCCGTAAGGTTTCTGATCCAGTGAACCTTAATCCCTTTATGTCCATCAAAGCCGTTTTCTAAGCATAGATTTTTATCTGTTACAATACCAATGGCTTTCACAAGCATGGTACCATTTTCTACGAATTTAGATTTAATGAAGATCAAATCACCAGGTTGAACAAAATCAATTATTTTCTTATGAAAGGTAGAATTATCCTTTTCATCATAGCCGATGGAGGCCGTACTATATCCAACAAATTCTTTTGAAACATCTCGCTTATCCCAATTGGCCCCGATCCCCCATACAGCCATATCCATATTCCTCCTAAAGTCATTTTTTATATTATAGCATACCCCCAATTCTTTTACAAACAATAGAACCGTTAGTTCCACTTATTATATCTGTTTAGACGTTTTATAGCTTTCACCGCAACCGGGGGCGGTCAAAATTACAAGAGCCTTGCAGGGCCTTCTGGACGGAATAGGAGCGTAACGCAAAAAGAGAACGGGTAGCCGATGATGGTTACTCGTTCTCACAATAGTGCCAACTAGTGATAGAATCGATTAATACTGATCTAATTTACAGATAGGAACCAAATAGCATTTTGGCTAACTCCTCCATTCCCACACCATCTAAGATTGTTCCATTTGCAGTTGCATAAGCCCAATTCGCACGTCCTTCTATCGGGTCTGGCATAAAGCATAATTCTGTGGTGCTTTCATTGGTTGCAATCGATAGGATAACGCCGTCAACGGCTTCTCCGGACTCCTGTTTCCAAGAGACCTTAATGTCTTTTGCTACTGCGTCACTTACTACCTGCTCCAGCGTTTTGTCGCCAAAGTCAATATCTACATCATAATAGACACTACTATGAACTCCGTGAAGCCCCTGCACGGTGGCTATAGTATCGTTCTTGCCGCACGCAGACAAAGATAATACAAGTACAGCAATCATAAGGAAACTCAAAAACTTCTTCATTGGTTATTCCCCTTCTTTTTCTGTATCAGGCCGATTACCAGTAATACAATGGCTACAACCAGAAAAACACCGCAGGCGATTATCATGATATTGGGCAGCATACGAAGGAAATCTTCGCTGGACGTATCGCCATAGGCCTTTGCTACCCCGTATGAAGCTCCACTTGGCAGGTTGAAAGAAGCAATTGTCCCAACTACAAAACAAACAACCGCCAGAATGCCGCTGATAGCGGTACCTAAAAACCATTTTGATTTTTTCATGTAAAATACCCCCTGCACTATTTGTTGATATGATAATTTATGTATGAAAGCATATCATCACGAGGCTTCTTTTTACTGGAAAAGCCGAATCCATTCAATGCAAATTTGTATTCCTCACCAGTGCGCGTAACGACGTTTAATCCCGCTGCAGCTATCGATTTTTCCACACTCGCATTGGTAATTTCAGATAATGGAATGCCGTTGAAATCTTTCATAGCCAGAGATAATAGGCCAAATGCAGCAGCATTCATGACGCCTTTCTTTTCAAATAATATCCGTTGATTTGTCAAAACTAAATATCCGGACGGACGTGGATATCCCTTGAGAAAAGTTGCCATGTGTGACATGATGAATTCTTCACTCGGCATAAGGGGCGACTTCATTTTATAACTCATAATTAACACCTTCTTTTTGCTAAAATATTACCTTTTTATTCTACAACGACTTTCTCGTTTTGTCAACCATTATTTAGTTTTATAGAGCGAGAATCTCGTTTTTCATTTACAATTAAATGGGTGATGAAAAACATGATTTTTAGCGAGATTTTACGGATTTTAATAGATGAACATGGTTTAACGCAAAAACGATTAGCACAGGATTTGCATATACCCGTATCCACATTGGGCGGATATGTGCAGGGTACAAGCGAACCGGATTTTGAAACCCTTAAAATGTTGGCAGGATATTTCAACGTATCAGCCGACTATCTGCTAAATATTCAGACCGGGCAGGCGGAAACCCGCCAGGAAAATGAATTGTTACGGATTTACCGCTCCCTGCCGACAGACCAGCAGGAGCTATATCTTGAACAAGGCAAAACAATGGTAAGATTGAATAGCAAAAAGAGCGCCGAATCCTTGAAATCGACTTCGTAAATAAGAGGCGGCTATGAGCAGTAAAACGCCCACCTTTGATGAACAATCAAGGGTGGGTTTTCTCATGCTATAAATATTATTTGACATTTGCCCAAATATAAGGCATAATTTAGGTATAGTCCGTAATGTTATAAAACAAAATGATATAAATTTAAGGAGGTACAAGCATGGAGGATTTACAAGTAAGATTGATAAACGACCCGCGCAAGTTTGCGGTGTATACCCGCAAATCCAAATTCACAGGCAAGGGCGAAAGTATCGACAATCAGTTTGAAACATGCAAGGAGTACATTAAATACCATTATCCCGATACCAAGGACGAGGATATACTGGAATTTCTGGACGAGGGCTATTCCGGAGGCAACACCAACCGCCCCCATTTCAGAGAACTCATGAACAGCATTAAGAAGAATGAAATCAAGGCGGTCGTGGTCTATCGCCTTGACCGTATCAGCCGTAACGTGGCGGACTTCGCCAAGATGTATCAGGAATTTGCCTTGATGAACGTGGCCTTTATCTCCACCAGCGAAAGGTACGACACCTCGACCTCGATGGGCAGGGCCATGCTGAATATCGCCACGGTGTTTGCTCAACTGGAACGGGAAACCACGGCAGAGCGTATTCGGGACAATATGCACGAGCTGGCAAAGACAGGCCGCTGGCTGGGCGGTACAACGCCGACCGGCTACAAGAGCGAGGAAGTCACCTATGACAAGGGAGACGGCAAAACGCGCAAGCTGCACAAGCTGGAGACCGTGCCGGAAGAGGCTGAACTGGTAAGGATGATATTCCGTCTTTTCCTTGAAATGGATTCCCTCACCAAAGTGGAAACCTATCTCTTACAGCACCATATCACCACCAAGAACGACAAGGATTACACCCGTTTTTCCATTAAGAACATTCTGCAAAACCCGGTATACATGCGGGCGGACGCGGACGCATGGAACTACTTTGAAGAACTGGGTATCGAACTGTATGCGGAACAAGCCGACTTCAACGGGAAGAACGGGGTTATCGCCTACAACAAGACCAATCAAAAGGCGAGCAAGGCGCACGAGATACGGGACGTGGAAGAATGGATTATCGCCGTAGGTAAACATCATGGTCTGATAAGCGGCGCGGATTGGATTAAGACGCAACAGCTATTGGCGAATAACGCCTCAAAATCCTACCGCAAGCCGCGGAGCAACGTGGCGCTGCTGTCCGGCCTCCTGTTCTGTGGCAAATGCGGCGGCTTCATGCGTCCCAAGCTGACCTCACGGAAGAACGCGGCAGGAGAACGGATTTACACCTATATGTGTGAAATGAAAGAAAAGAGCCGCCGTAAGAACTGCGATATGAAAACCATCAACGGCAATACGCTGGATAAGGCGATTATCGAGGAAATCAAAAAGCTGTCCGCGAACAGCTCCGATTTTATTCAAGGATTGGAGCGCACCAAGCTGGAAATACAAACGCACGGGCAGGAAATTGACCGGCAGCTTGACGGGCTGAGGAAAACGCTGGGGGATAACCAAAAGGAAATATCCTCACTGGTGAATGTGATGGCGAGGTCGGAGGGCACGGCGGCATACGACCATATTATCAGCCAAATCAACGAACTGGACGCCAAGAGCAAGAAAGCGGAACAGCGGATAGAGGAACTGGTATCCCTCAGCAAGAAAGACGCCTATTCCGATGAAGAGTTTGACATGCTCCGGCAAATGCTCCAATCCTTTGGCGATACGGTGGACAATATGAGCGTGGAACAAAAGAGGGCGGCGCTCCGTGTCTTTATCGAACGGGTAGAATGGGACGGCCAGAACATGCAAGTCTACCTGTTCGGCTCCCGTGAGGCGGAGGTTGACCTGTCCGGCGTAAAAGGCGCTCAGGACGAAGAATCCAGCAATAGCAACGATTCCAGTGGCTCAATGTGGGTGGAGGGTGGAGAGCCGCTGCGAGGGGGTTGCGAACGAAATTCTCATGCACTTTCGGGCTGGAAAAAAGTCGGCGCAGGACGTATCCATCTCCGAGCCGATTGATACCGATAAGGATGGCCAGCAGCTGACACTGATCGACGTGCTGGCGCAGGACGATACCATTGTGGATGATCTGGAGCTGAAACTAAATGCCGAAAAGCTGCGCCGCTATATTGCTGAGGCGCTGGACGAACGGGAGCAACAGGTGATCCAGTGGCGGTATGGCCTCGCGGGAAAGGAGAGAACCCAACGGGAAGTGGCCAAAACCCTGGGTATCTCCCGCTCCTATGTATCCCGTATAGAAAAAAAAGCGTTGGAGAAGCTGAAAAAACGATTTGACGAGGGAGATGTCCTGCCCCGTCACTAGCGGGAGGCGCTGAACCGTTGGAGGCATTGCCTACCCTCGTTTCAAAAAATAGCATCCGGTTTTATATCCCCCACAGGCATATAAACTTTTTCTTGACATCCGCGCCTGTCGGCCATATAATAAAACAAACAGAATTTGACAAACCGATGATGAAGAGGAGTACTTTCGGGAAAGCCTTTCAGAGAGCTGTGGATGGTGGAAACACGGCAGGGGGAACCGGAGGGAATGGACTTCTGAGGGGGATGCGAACGGTCCCGGGCGGGCCAAGTAGCTACACGGGGACTCCACCCGTTATCCGGGGAGCACAGACTCGCGCGGTCTGTGGAATCGAGAGGGCGTGCAGGGCACGTCAATCCGGGTGGTACCGCAGAGGTTACAAGCCTTTGTCCCAGAAACATGATTGTTCTTGGGACAAAGGCTTTTTTTGTTTTCTTCCAAGGGAGCCTGACTTAAAAAGGAGAGATGTACCATGAAAACCATTCCCCATCGCCTGTATTTATCCGAAGACCAGATTCCGAAGAGATGGTTTAACCTGCGCGCCGTGATGAAAGAGCAGCCCGATCCCCTGCTTAATCCCGGTACGCTGGCGCCCTTGTCGGAAGCCGAATTATACCCAATCTTTTGCAAAGAATTGGCGCATCAGGAGCTGGATGGCCAAACCGCGTTTATCGACATTCCGGATGAAATCCTGGATATTTACAAAATGTATCGGCCCTCTCCCCTGATCCGCGCCTACAGCCTGGAAAAGGCACTGGGGACGCCGGCCAAAATTTATTATAAATTTGAAGGCAACAACACCTCCGGCAGTCACAAACTGAATTCTGCCGTGGCCCAAGCGTATTACGCCAAAAAGCAGGGGCTGAAAGGCGTAACCACCGAAACCGGCGCCGGCCAATGGGGTACCGCTCTTTCGGAAGCCTGCAGCTATTTTGGACTGGACTGCGATGTGTATATGGTGAAATGTTCGTATGAACAAAAGCCCTTCCGCAAAGCCGTTATGCGGGTGTTTGACGGCAATGTGACCGCTTCCCCCTCGCTCGAAACGCAGGTCGGCCGTCAGATCCTGGCTGAAAACCCCGGCACGACCGGCTCCCTGGGCTGTGCCATATCCGAAGCGGTGGAGGCGGCGGTAGCCAGCAACGGGGAAAAGCGCTATGTGCTCGGTTCGGTCCTGAACCAAGTGCTACTGCATCAGTCCGTGATCGGCCTGGAAAGCAAAACGGCCATGGAGGAACTTGGCGAATATCCCGACGTAGTGGTGGGATGTGCCGGAGGCGGCTCCAATCTTGGTGGCCTTATCGCCCCCTTTATGGCCGATAAGCTGGAAGGCATCCGCAATCCCCGTATCGTTGCCGTGGAACCGGCTTCCTGCCCCTCGCTAACCCGCGGCAAATATGCCTACGACTTCTGCGACACCGGAAAGGTGACGCCCCTGGCACGGATGTACACCCTTGGCAGTGGGTTTATCCCGGCGGCCAATCATGCCGGCGGTCTTCGTTACCACGGTATGAGCCCCATCCTCTCCAAGCTGTACCACGACGGATATATGGAAGCGGTGTCTTATGAGCAAACCCGCGTTTTTGAAGCGGCGGTCCTGTTTGCCAAAAAAGAAACCATCCTGCCAGCGCCTGAATCGGCGCACGCCATCCGCGGAGCCATTGATGAAGCCCTGAAATGCAAGGAAACCGGCGAAGAGAAAACCATACTATTTGGTCTGACCGGTACGGGCTATTTCGATATGACCGCGTATGAAGCCTATCTGGACGGCGCGATGTCGGACTATGTCCCCACCGACGAGGACTTGCAAAAAGGATTTGACTCCCTGCCGAAAATCCCTCAGAACGAAGGCATTTAAGGGTTAAAGACCAGATAAAAAAGCCTCCGCTTTTAAGCGGAGGCTTTTTCCTATCACATAAGAGTTTACACCACTTCCGGATTCTCCGGTGGAAATTCAAAAGCGCGAGGATGTTTCACCGCATACAGGGCACGGCTTTCCTGGCGATTGAGCAAAGAAAACACAACCGTCGCCACAGCCAGCATAATCAGAATATACGGCATAGCCGACGTGGTAAATATCGTAGTCACGTATTCATCCAGTTGGGTGCGATCGATATAGGCGCTGAAAGACGCATAAGCGATCAGTGAACCACCGCCTACCAGCAGCCCGGCCAGTCCCGGCAGAATACCGCGCGGCGTGTTGCGCCTTATGGTTATCAGCGACCATAATATATGCACCGCATTCAGCGCCACGACAGCAATAACCGCGCCCAGCGCAACCGTGGCCGCCCACTCCGCATCCTTCAGGGGCACATATTTGCTGACAGTTATGATAAATTTATCAACCTGCAGCAAGGTATAGGTTTCCTGAATATTGTTGTTGCCAAAGGTCAGTGCCAAAAAAGAAAACCAGTTTAAGAACATCATGACAATCGCCGCTGCGGACGATAAAAGAGACAACCAGAAAAAAATCGTCGGTGTCTTTTTTGGGAAACCTGCCATAGGGTCACCTCCGCTGTATTCCATAGGTTTTTATTATATCGCGTTTCCTGCCGTCCGTCAACACTCCGTGCAAAAGCTTTTCGGCGCCTGTTTATTTTGGGAAACCTGCCCAACTGCAATGGGCCCGTCTTGTGTTTTTTACCTGCATGTCCCTTGTCACGCTTTGTTTACAACAGGAACCTTCCACAACAAAGGCATTTTTACAGGTGAAATAGCCGGTTTTCAAACGGTAAACCAGCCTAAACCCGTCATATTCCCGGTTTTGTGGGTTTTCCATATTTATGGTTGACTTAGAAAGGCATTTCGATATAATAAGTTAATATATTCCTATCCCTGCTGCCGGCAGAGATACCCAGGAGGTTGTTTGTATGAACCAACACCAGCCCACACTCGTTACCACCCGTTACCCCACCACCGACATCGTTGTGGCCGATCTGATCGCAACCGAAGCGCCGTATGCGGCGGATGCAACCGGTCTGTCCGACAGCACGCAGGCCATACGCCAGGCTTTGCTGGACTGCGAAGCCATTGGCGGGGGCACGGTGTTTCTTCCCGCCGGCCGCTACCGGATCACCGAGCCGCTCGTTATCCCCTCGTTTGTCACCCTGCGGGGAGATTGGCAGGACCCCGATCTGGGAACGGACTACGGCACCATACTATTGGCTGATGTCCCCAGCTCGGATGAAAACCTTCCTGCCCTGCTGACTGTGAGGGGCAGCGCCGGTGTCTGCGGATTGACCGTTTATTATCCGGACCAGTCCATTGATGATGTAAAGCCCTATCCATTCACCTTTTATATTGCCGGGGATATGCTGCATTCCATTATGAACTGCACCGTGATCAACGGCTATAAAGGCGTCGGCGCCAACGTCGAGGGCGGTGTGCATGAGATGATGAGCCTGGATACTCTCAAGGGCACGTTTCTGTACAATATTGCGGAGGCTTATAACCAATCGGACGTCGGTACGTGGAAAAACATTACCGCCTCCAATACCTATTGGGCGAACGCGGGCAGCGGGCTGACGCCTGCTCCTCTGGACAAATGCAACGCCTATACCCGCGCGCATGGCACCGGCCTGATTCTGGGAGATCTGGAATGGACGCAGCTTACTAATTTCAAGCTGGATCATTACCGTATCGGCGTGCGGATTGTTAAAGGAAAACGAATAGAATTTGCCGGATCGTTTTTTGATCTGGACGTGTCGGACTGTGACATCGGTATACAGGTAGAATCGATCGACACCCGTTGGGGAACGCTGATTGCTAATAGTCGTATCTGCGGTACGGATCATGCGGTTATCAATCATACCGACGGCCTTGTCAAAATGACCGGCACGGTGATAAACGGCCCCGTATCCGGAAACCATATCCTGCAGGAGCATCCGGATAAGCCGGTGGACAGTCCCCGGTATGATCTTGCGCCCTTCCGGCCGGCGGCTCATCTCTATAATGCCGCGTCCGCCCCGTACAATGCGGATACCACCGCGCATACCGACGCGGCGGCATCCATCCAGCGGGCGCTGGACGACGCGGCCCTGACCGGCGGCGCGGTTTATCTGCCGGCCGGCAACTACCGGCTGGAAGCCCCCCTTACCGTACCCGCCGGCGTAGTCCTGATGGGATGCTCTCCAGTACCTGTGCGCGATCAACGGCACTCCAGTGCCGGGACTAAGCTGTTTGCCTTTTGTGGCAGCGATACCCCTCATCCCCAAACGGATACGGCCCTGATCACCCTGGCCGGCGAAACCGCCGGTATATCCGGCCTGCGGATTCTTTATCCTGAAAACGGCCCGCAGGGTGAAGACAACGCCGTGACGGTTCGGGCCTATCCCTATGCCGTGCGCGGCATGGGGGCCGGCGTGTTCGCGGTAAACCTGGCCATTGCCGGTGCTTGCTATGGCATCGATTTTACCGGCTGTGACCGGCATTTTATTAAAAAGGTAACCACCTGCTGCTATTATAATGCTTTCCGCCTGGCGGACTGCGAAGACGGCTTTGTAGAAGGCTGTCTCCAGAATGGTACGGTTCAGCTGCGGTATCAAAAAGACCTGTATACCTCCCTGTTCCCGGATTCACCGGTTATGATTGACGAACGTCATGGTTTCCCCCGCCTGATGGATCCCATCACGCGGAGCCATACTGTCATCTACAGCATTGAGAATGTTCACCGCCAAACCATTCTGAATGGTTTCGCATATGGAGTCCATACCTATTTGGACATACGCAGAAGCAGCCAGGTTTGTGTGCTGAATACCGGATCCGATAACCTGAATCCGGCCGGGCCTTATCTCCATGCGCAGGGCGGTGAGGCAACCGTGGTCAACATGATGCGTTACAATGGCTTCTCTATAGACAATGATGGCGACAATCCCGCTCGGCTGTCTCTGTATAACCGGCTCTCGATCAATGAAAAAGACGAGCCGGACGTTATATCCTGATCCCCTGTATTGGCATATAAAAAAGCCTTCCGGCGCTTCAGTGCCGGAAGGCTTTTTTCGTATACGACTTATTCCTCTTTGGCCCGTTTTTTGCTGAGAACATCGAAGACGACCGCCAGCAGTAGAACCAGGCCCTTGACCACTCGCTGCCAGTTGGAGTCTACACCCAGAATGGACATACCGTTGTTCAGAACACCCATAAAGATAGCGCCGATGACCGCGCCGCCCACTGTACCGGTTCCGCCGTAAGCGGAAGCGCCGCCGATGAAACAGGAGCCAATCGCATCCAGCTCGTAGCTGTTGCCGGCCGAAGGTGCCGCCGAATTAAAGCGGGCCACACAGACCAGCGCCGCAACAGCAGACAGGAACGCCATGTTGACATAGGCGAAAAACATAACGCGGTTGGTGTTGATACCCGACAGCTTGGTAGCCTTTTCGTTGCCGCCCAGCGCATACAGGTGCCGGCCGGGAACCGTGCGATTGGTAAAGTATGTATAAGCCAGAACGATGACCAGCAGCAGGATCAAAACAACCGGGATACCTTTGTGCCGGCCTAACTGGAAGGACGCAGCCATAACAACCGCACTGATGAGTACCAGACGTGCGATCATTCCTGCCAGACTGTCCAGCTTATAGCCTTTCCGGCGTTTTTTGGCACGGCTGAGCAGTGTTGTCAGAATCAGAATGGCACAGCCAACCGCTCCCACAATCAATGTCACAGGCAGTGACAGCTCCGGAGCGATGTCGCCGGGCAGATAGCTGGAGAAGTACATCAGGAAATCGTCCGGGAAGGGCGCCAGGGTCAAGCCCTGCAAAACGACGTTGGCCAGGCCGCGCCAGATTAGCATACCGGCCAGCGTTACGATAAACGCGGGAATACGTGCGTAGGCAATCCAGAATCCCTGCCAAACACCGATTAGAATACCGACAATCAGGCAAACCAGAATGGTCAAATAGATATTGACATTCTTATTAATAATCAAATCGCCGGCTATGGCACCCACAAAGGCGACAATGGAGCCAACAGACAAATCAATATTACCGCCGGTTAAAATACACATCAGCATACCGGTGGCTAGAATAACGACATAACTGTTTTGAAGGATTAAATTGGAAATGTTCTGCGGATCCAGCAAAGAGCCTTTGTCCATAATCATAATCAGAACCTGGAACAGCGCCATGACCCCGATCAGTGCAATCAGCATAGTGTTTTTGCGGAGAGCTTGCTTCACCTTAGTCATTTTCTCAACACTCCTTTATTTCTGCGCGCTGGACTGCAGGATCTTGGCCATGATTTTTTCCTGCGTCGCTTCAGATCTATCCAACTCTGCGACCATCTTGCCTTCATTCATAACATATACACGGTCGCTCATGCCGAGGATCTCGGGCAATTCGGAGGAGATCATAATGACCGATTTGCCCTCTTTGACCAGTTGGTTCATAATACAGTAAATCTCATATTTCGCGCCCACGTCGATACCACGCGTCGGTTCGTCGAGAATCAAAATATCCGGATCGGCAAACATCCATTTGGCCAGCAAAACCTTTTGCTGGTTGCCGCCGGACAGATTTTCCACATTTTGCTCAACCGTTGGGCATTTCGTCTTGAGCGCGTCGCGGAACTCTTCCGCCACTTGATATTCTTTATCCCGATCGATCACCTGATGGTTGGATACTTTATCCAGCCGGGCCAATGTGGTATTGATCCGTATGGGATTCGATAAAATCAGTCCGTTCCCCTTGCGGTCTTCCGTCACGTATGCCAGACCCGCTTTAATGGCTTCCTGCACATTCTTAAGGCGTGTTTCCTTCCCATGAATCAGCAGTGAACCGGTGATTTTCGTCCCGTAGCTTTTGCCAAAAATCGACATGGCCAGCTCGGTGCGGCCCGCGCCCATTAAGCCGGAAATTCCCACTATTTCACCTTTTCGTACATTCAGATTGATATCGTCGCAGACCTTCCTGTCCTCGATCTGGGGATGATAGACCGTCCAGTCCTTCAGTTCAAGAACGACCTCGCCGATGTGCGGCTCACGCGGAGGAAACCGGTCGGATAAATCGCGCCCCACCATTCCTTTAATAATACGAGCCTCTGAAACCTCTTCTGTCCGCTTATCCAGTGTCTCAATAGTGGCACCATCCCGAATAATGGTGATTTTATCGGCGACATATTCGATCTCGTTGAGTTTATGCGATATAATAATGGATGTCATCCCCTGCTCTTTAAAGGTAAGAAGCAGGTCTAATAAGGCCTGACTGTCCGCCTCGTTCAAAGACGAAGTCGGCTCATCCAGAATAAGCAATTTCACATTTTTGGACAACGCCTTGGCGATCTCCACCAACTGCTGTTTACCTACCCCGATATCTTTAATCTGCGTGTGGCTGGATTCGTGCAGTCCCACTTGTTTAAGAAGCTCATCTGCACGGTTGTATGTTTCGTCCCAATCAATGCGGGCTGCGCTGCCGCGCTCGTTTCCCAAAAATATGTTTTCACCTATAGACAAATACGGAATTAGCGCCAGCTCCTGATGTATGATTACAATTCCTTTGGCCTCACTGTCTTTAATGGTTTTAAACTCACAGGTTTCGCCTTCAAACAGGATATCGCCCTCATACGAACCATGGGGATAGGTGCCGCTCAGGACATTCATCAGTGTGGATTTGCCGGCGCCGTTTTCGCCTACCAGCGCGTGTATTTCGCCCCGCTCCACTTCAAAGCTGACGTTGTTCAGCGCTTTGACCCCAGAAAATCGCTTGGTAATGTTTTTCATTTCCAAAATGATATCTGCCAAGGGAATAACCTCCCATCCATATTAAAAAACGGGCAGACGACGCGCTCGCCGTCTGCCCGTTTCTCTGCGGCTGACAGCCGATTTACGGGATTGCCAAGGACACTACAACACTTTAGGCAATGTCCGCTTCGGTGTAATAACCACTGTCGATCAGTTTAGCCTGATAATTGTCTTTCGTGATGGTTTCAACCTGGCACAGATACGACGGAATTTTACCTGTTCCGTTGTCGTAATCCGTCGTGTTGTTCACTTCAGGCTCGGTTCCTTTAACCACCGCGTCAACCATGGCCACCACTTTGTTGGCCAGCAGACGGGTATCCTTAAAGATGGACATATTCTGCATGCCGTCTTTAATGTTCTTAACATTGGGTTTATCGCAGTCCTGACCAGTCACGACCGGATGATTATCCGCCGTATAGCCAGCCGATTTCAGCGCATTCTGTACACCCAGGGAAACCGAGTCGTTGGAGCAGAGAACCGCATCCAGCTTTTTCTTGTTGGGGCCATAGCCCTGAGAAGAAATCAGATTTTCCATACGGGACTGGGCCTTTTCACTGGACCAGTTCTCAGTGGCGCACTGGTCTTTCGTGGTCTGCTTGGAGGGTACCACCAGTTTGCCGCTGTCAATATACGGTTTCAGGACATCCATCGCGCCGCCAAAGAAGAAGTTGACATTGTTATCATCGGCCGAGCCGGTGAACAACTCGATGTTGAACGGGCCGTCTTTGTTTTCCAGATCCAGCGTGTCACGGATAAACTCGCCCTGCGTTTTGCCCACCAGATAGTTGTCAAAGGTGGCATAGTATTTAACCGCATCCGAGTTCATGATCAGGCGATCATAAGCGATAACCGGTATGTTCTTTTCTTTCGCGCCTTTCAGCGCCTCAGTCAGGGAAGAGCCGTCGATAGAGGCGATAACAATCACATCGCAGCCGCCGGTAATCATGTTTTCAACCTGGCTGACCTGCATGGAAATTTCATTGTCGCCCGCGTACTGCAAATCGACTTCGTAGCCGGATTTTTCCAGCTGTTCCTTCATGTTGGACCCATCCTGGTTCCAACGCTGCAGAGATTTTGTCGGCATGGAAACACCAATTTTGGCTTTGTCCGACGTACCCCCACCGCTTGAATTGTTGCTGTCGTCCTTGTTGCCTGTGTCGTTACAGGCCGCAAAGCTAAATGTCATAGCCGCCGCCATGGTCAGTGCTAGCAATCGTCTCTTTTTCATCCGTGCACACTCCCCTTGTTATTGATAGATTTGTTTGCTTTATTCTCGTCCGCATGTGTATGCGGCAAAAGCCTTATGCCCCCAGCGATTTAACCACAGTATACTCTTTTGATTTATCATTGTCAATTGATTTTGTTTATGTTCGATAATGATTGTACTCAATATCCAATTTATGGATGTCAAGTTTATTCATCTTTTTCTTAAAATACCCGTCATACTCTTTTAGCCTTTACCAATACCGTTTTAAAGAGAATCGATTTGCCACGTTTCCCCTTTGAATGTTCCACATATGAGGCGGCAACTCCTGAATTAAAGCATTTTCCGTGATGATTCCTTGAGCCAATCCGGTGTTTTGTCAAAAAAGCGCCGGGATGCTTTGCCCCAGCGCTCTCCAGTTATTAAATAACTTGTACAGGTAGTCGTCACGATTCCTCATTGGCACGGCGAATACGGTCCTGCAACTTTTCAAAAGTGCGAAGCAACGTCGGATTAAATGCGCCACACTCCCCATTTAATATCATATTGACAGCTTCCGGCGGAGAATATGGTGGCTTGTACACCCGTTCGCTGGTCAGCGCATCGTAACAGTCGGCTAAAGACACTACCTGAGACCAAATGCTGATCTGCTCGCCCTTCAGTCCGTCCGGATATCCATTGCCGTCCCATTTTTCATGGTGGTGGCGGCAAATATCATAAGCGTACCGATATATCGGATTATCACGGCTTTTGGGTATACGCTCCAACAACTCGCATCCCTTGATCGTATGGGTCTTCATCACTTCAAATTCTTCCGGCGTCAACCGGCCGGGCTTGTTCAGGATTCTGTCCGGTATGGCAATTTTTCCCACGTCATGCATAATGGCCGCCGTGGCGATTTGCTCAATCTGTTCATCGGTAACCGCACAGCCCTCAAAGCCGATTTCCCTCAAATCTTCCAAAAACAGTTTCGTCAAATCCCGGATCCGGCGCACATGCCCGCCGGACTCGCAATCCCGGAATTCAATCGCCGTGGACAGTGTCTCGATTATGGAACTGTTCAGTTCCTGAATTTCAATCGCTTTTTCAGCCAGCGCCTGTTCCTGAACCTGTACCACGCCGCTCAGCTGTTCCCGCGCCTGGTACAGCTCGACAACGCTGTTGACCCGGCGTTGGACAAAATAAGGAATGATCGGTTTTCCAATGGTATCCACCACGCCCATGTCATACCCGCGGCGTATATTTTTTTCCGTACAATCCGCCGTAATCAGAAACACCGGAATTTTTTGCATGTAGCCTTCCGTGTACATATGCTCCAACGCTTCAAATCCATCCATGACAGGCATGACGACATCCAGCAGCACAGCCGCAATACGGGCAGGGTATCTTGCTAAAAGTTCCAGCGCCTGTTCTCCGTTTTCGGCCTCCAGCAGCTCATAATCCTGTTTAAACGCCTCACAGAGAATCGCCCTATTGATTTCCATATCATCCACGATCAACAGACAATTCCGTTCTTTATACATACGGGTCTCTCCCCCTCAGCTACACCGAAGCATCGTCCGGTTATGCAGATTTCATGCCTGTTTATCCATCGGACAATTGGGTTAAGGCTCTTATTGTGATTTGATATTGCTCCTGTAATTTCGAAAATAGAGGCATAATTTGATCCCGTGCTTCTTGACGGACCGCCTGCACCAGATGGTCGCTGTGCTCGCTTAACCGCTGGAGCCCCAAGTTTGCAGTCACCCCTTTAAGTGTATGTGCCTGCCGTTCCACCTGATCGTAATCCTGAGCAGCAACGGCCTGTTTTAAAGCATCATATGTGCCATCCTGCAAGAATTTATTCAGAAAACGACCATACAAAGCCTCATTTCCACCAAACCGGGCGACAGCCCCATCATAATCCAGAGGCAATATCCCCGCCAGTTCCCGTAAAGTCATATATAGTAATCCTTTCTATCATAAAAACAGAAAGAACCTGTTACAGCCGTTCTTTCCAAATAATCCGCTGAGTCCTAATGGATTCACCTAATTGTATATATATTTACTATACACCTTTGAGCCAACTTTGTCAATCTGGATAGAAACAAGTCGCACCGTATCGGCTCATATATCTGGTAATAATGAAGCAAGCATATTTTAAGAGGATAAAAGATACCTTATTGATCTCGTAAGCATAAACAAAGCTTTACCTACCCCAAACATATGTTGCCAAAAGGAAGTAGGCCGATCAAAGCCGCGCTAATTGAAAAGAAAATAGGAAACATTAAAGAATCACACTTGTCTTTGCAGTCCTGTAAGAGACACGTCGCCGGGGCAAAAATACAGGCTTTCCATCGTATCCTAGAAAGCACAGCAAAGGGAGGGGAGCGAGGGCGTTGGTAGTCAGCGATTAAAAGGAAGAGGAAAGACGGAAAGCGACTGGCATTGCGTCTTCTTCGGCTCTCCCTGTTGGGCACGCAAGCGCCTTTGCAAAGCAAAGACGCCGTGACCCGCGCCTGTCAAAACCATCGTCGTTCCACTTGCTGCCAAAGTGCAGATTCCTTGTTTCTTCCTGCTCTGGCGCCGCCTGTATCTGCCACTGACAGCGGCGGTGCCTGAGCCAGTGAACAGCCGATGCGGCTATTAACGCAGGGTGCTTACTCCAAGCCTATCAGAAAAGTAAAAAGGAACAGACACTCCTTCGAGTGTCTGTTCCTTTTGGCTCCCCCTGTTGGGCTCGAACCAACGACCCTGCGGTTAACAGCCGCATGCTCTACCAACTGAGCTAAGGAGGAATATATGCGCTTGTCAGAATATCCTGCCTGTTTTTAATTCCGCCAACGGCCAGCCGCCATGCCCTGGCAAACGGCGCATGGCCTTGTTTCACAAGCCCTTGAGAGGAATATGCAACAAGTAGCTGACGTTTCCATCAACTACTTGTCTTTTGTGTCGGCGCCTTCTTATTTTCCCGGGCCGCTTCCAGCCAAGTATTTTCAGCGCAAGTGAGCTTAACTGCCGTGTTCGGGATGGGAACGGGTGTACCCTCACCGCCATCAGCACCGACTTATTCTTTTCTGGATCATACCCAGAGAACTGAATAAAGCGCAAGCAAAGTGGTAAGAACCTGAATGCATTGCTGCATCCCATGCAGGGTACGTTCATCACACGCTCCTGCCAAATCTGATTCGCTGATTCGCGAAAGCGAAACTCTCTGCTGGCGAGTATAAACCAGCTCCTGTTTCCTTTCACATGCGTTAGTCAAGCCCTCGGTCTATTAGTACTGCCAAGCTCAATGCGTCACCGCACTTACACACGCAGCCTATCAACCATGTAGTCTTCATGGGACCTTACCTGATTAACTCAGTGGGATATCTTATCTTGAGGCCGGCTTCACGCTTAGATGCTTTCAGCGTTTATCCGATCCGCACATAGCTGCCCAGCTGTGCCACTGGCGTGACAA
>OGYY01001027.1_pt1 | contig 25747 bp, 29 predicted proteins | sample 1576671 | NCBI WGS metagenome assembly OGYY01 (sample SAMEA3541593, study PRJEB24748) | human gut metagenome | biome: human gut; feature: human-associated habitat; material: faeces | place: China | collected 2012 | reverse complement strand
GGTATCCGCCCGGCTTGGGGTTTTTGATATAGTCCTTCCGCTGGATCAGGCGAATGTCATCCTGTTCCAACAGGCACTGCTCGATCATATATACATCTTCCGGAAATGAACAGATCACCCTTAATCCTGCAATATCCCAGATATGCTCTTCGATAGATTCTAACGTAACGGGAAGGCCTCTCCTTTTCAGCTTTTTTATAATCCCGTCTTTCGATTTAATGCGGGACTCGATTGATTCGATGGGATTCTTGTCATATTCCAGCGAAAATTCTTCATTTAATACCCTGAGCTTCGTTTCTATCTCCATCACCGCGCAGCTGTAATAAGACATCAGCCGCCGAAATGGAAGCGTCTCCTCCTCCCACAGGTCCTTATCCAATTCATCGAGATACAGATCCTTTAATTCGCTTTTGACCATTATCCTTCTCCTGTATGTGGCTCTTATGCCGTTTCTATGTTCTTCAGTGTCTTTTTAAACTGGATGCTGAACAGGACTGCCGTAAATGTTACCGCCAGCACGTCTGCAACCGGCTCTGCCAGATAAACCGCCATCGTCTGATTCGATGTTAAGATATGTGGCAAAATGTAGATCAGCGGGATCAGCAGGATAAACTTCCGCATGACAGCCACAACAATCGATTCCACTGCTTTCCCCAGTGCGTTAAAGGTCATCTGGCACGCCATCTGGATACCAAATAACAGCATTGCAGCCATATAAATACGAAGTGCCGTCTTTGTGTATTCCATCAGCTGGGCATCTGATGTAAACATAGCCGCAAATCCTCCCGGGAACAGCATGACCAGAGCCCAAAGCAGGATGGAGTATCCAAGGCTTACCTTCAGCAGCAGTTTAAATGCAGCCCGCACTCTTCCTGTATCCCTTGCACCGTAGCAATAACTGATGATCGGCTGAGCGCCCTGTCCAAGTCCCTGCAGGGGGAGCATGGCAAACTGCATAACACTTGTCAGGATCGTCATTGCGCCAACCGCAATGTCACCGCCATATTTCTGTAAAGAACTGTTAAAGCAAACCGAGATCACACTTTCACTTGCCTGCATGATAAACGTAGCAATTCCCAGCGCCAGACAAGGAAGAATGATCTTTGGCATCAGTCCCAGATTCTTCTTTCTGATCTTCAGGAACGTTTTCTTTCCGCCCAGGAAGCTGACCACCCAGATACAGGAAAGCGCCTGTGAGATGATCGTAGCCAGGGCAGCTCCCCGCACATCCATATCCAGTCCGAAAATAAAGATAGGATCCAGAATAATATTGGCAACCGCTCCGATCAGCACGGAAAGCATACCTGTCTTTGCAAAGCCCTGTGCCGTGATAAACGCATTCATTCCCAGCGTAACCTCTACAAAGATCGTACCCAGCGCATAAATATTCATATAGTTCACGCCATATTCAATGGTATTTTCACTGGCTCCAAAGGCCATAAGAAAATCCCGGTTCCAGATCAGCAGCACTGCCGTAAGTACGATGGAAATAATGATCTGAAGTGTAAAACAATTTCCCAGTATTTTTTCCGCGGTCTCCTTGTCATGCTTTCCCATAAAGATCGACGCTCTAGGCGCTCCACCGTACCCTACCAGCGCCGCAAATGCGGAAACAATCATGATCAGCGGCATACACACGCCTACCCCGGTCAGCGCAGTCGCACCGATATCCGGAATATGTCCGATATAGATCCTGTCAACAATGTTGTACAGCATATTGATCAGCTGCGCTGCTACCGTAGGCAGCGCCAGCTTAAGAAGCAGCTTTCCCAGAGGTTCGGTCCGAAGGAACTCCTTGTCTCCACCTCCGCCGCCAGCCTCGCTGGGTGCTTTTTCCTGTATTTCAGTCTGCGCTTGTTCTGTCTGTCTCATATGTCTTCGCTTCCTTCCTGATGATGTCTGTCTTGCTTTATTTTAGTTTCTTTATGAACCGTTTCCAAAGAAACATTATAACGCATTACTTTCTGTTGTCAAGCCACATGAAAGAATTCTACACAAAAAAAGCTGAAAAGCGCTGTCAGGCTTCCCAGCAGGAACTCTTTGGCCGTATGCCGCTTCAGTCTGACAGACGCCCAGAATTCAGCCAGATAAAGCAGCAGGCATGCAAAGACAGCCTCTATCCCAAGATAGCGGCAGAAAAAAAGATATGGGAGCGTACAGCTACAGGCGTGTCCGCTGGCCCTTATACCGGCCAGCTTGTTAAGCAGGGTCAAAAGTATTACTGCAAGAAAATATCCCCACAAAACGGCAAGAAGCATCTGACTGCCGTTCCCTGCAATCCCTGCAGCCAGGGCACACCCATAGCCAAAAAGATTCATGATAAATGCCAGCTTCCGCTGGCTTTCCCTTCCGCCGTTCTTCGCGTCTTTCCTCATAGAAATCGGATAAGCGCTGACCGGAACCAGCACCAGAAAGAGCATTTCTGCTGCCAGCAGCGGCCAGGATATGAAGCTTTCTCCAAAAGTCATGCGGAAAATCAACAGCATCGCCGCTGCCAGCACCGGTGGGACCGTGATTTTCCGGATCACTCCGGCAATCCTGTCTTTCATCATATGCCTCCCTTTCTTACTAGTCTTCCCGGCAGTCGCCCCAGAAAAACAGCGCTACCGTTCCCGGACCTGTATGACTCCCGATCGTCGCACCAATAGGATAGATTTCTACCTTTCCCTGCATCTGCGGAAATTTTTCTTCCACAAGTGAAGCCACGGTCCTGGCGTCCTCCAGACAGGCCGAATGGCAGATATAGCACTTTCCCCTGTATTCCCGTCCGTCCTGTGCATGGGCCTCCATCATTTCCACGATCCTGCGGATCACCTTCTTTTTTGTCCGTATCTTTTCCCTGGGTTTAAGCCTTCCTTGGTCATCCATGTTTAAAAGAGGACATATCCCGAGTATGGAGCCGACTGTCCCTGCCGTTTTAGAAATCCTTCCGCCTTTAATATAGAAGCTAAGATCCGTTGAAAAGAACCAGTGATGCATCCTGAGTTTGTTTTCTTCGACCCACTGATATACTTCTTCTGCACTTTTCCCCGAATCACGAAGATCGGCCAGCGTTTCCATGATCAGCCCGTACCCGCTGGACGCTCCCAGCGAGTCTACCAGATAAATTTTTCGGTCCGGATACTTTTCCCTAAGTTCTTCCACAGCAAGACGAGCAGAATTATAGGATCCGGACAATCCACTGGAAAACTCCACATGTAAAATATCCTTCTTTTCCTGTAACAGCTGCTCAAAATACTCTGTATATTCCGCAACCGTTACCTGTGAGGTCTTCGTCTCCGCCCCGTCTGTCATCCTGGCATACAGCTCCTCCGCCAGGATCGTCTCTCCCATATCGTCATCATGTTCCTGTCCATCCAGCATAAAATGAAAACAGATATACCGGATTCCTCTCGTTTTCATCTGCATTGGCGTCAGATCCACTGTAGAACTACAGCTCAATATATAATCACTCATCAACAATCCTCCTATTTCTTGACAAACTATTTTTGCCAACATAAAATGTGAGATAATCGTATCACATTCACAAAACCGGCACAACGACACAACCTGATACAAAAACTCCGGAAATGTTTCACATCCGGTTACAGGAGGATCCATGGACAAACGCAAAGAAGCGAATCTTCGGGTAAAGAAAAATATTACGGATGCATTGTTTCATCTGCTGGAGCAAAAAAGCATCTCCCAGATCACCATATCTGAGATCATTAAAAAAGCAGGGGTTGCAAGAGCCTCCTTTTACCGCAACTATGCGTCAAAGGAAAGCGTCATTACAACCCTGATCTCTGATGTACTGGAAGAATTCCGTTCTAAGATGAAAAGTGACGGAGAAAATTTTTATACGTATGAGAATGTTCGCATGGGATTTGAGTTTTTCAGCCGCTATGAACGGCTCGTCCTCGATCTGCACCGTTTCGGATACGGCTCTATCATCCTTGAAATGCTCAATCATTTCCACGAGGATGTGGCCGGCAGCATGCCCTGCAACTCGATCAAAAGATATGAACTTTATATCTATATCGGCTCCCTCTACAATTCCGCACTGATGTGGCTGAAAATCGGAAAACAGGAGAGTATAGAAGAACTTACTAACCTGTTTCTATCTTTCAAGTATAATTGATACATTAAAAGCTAAGGAGCATAATCACTCTTGAAGAAGCACCGTTATTTTGCAATAAGCCCCTCTTCCATCAACCACTTTGCCTCATCACGTAATGTCTCTTCATACGGCCTGGTATGATATCCCAGCTCCCGCTCTGCCTTGGAGTAGTCAAACCGATTGTTTCTTGCCAGATTATACACGGCAAAGTTTGTCATCATCGGCTTCTCCCCGGTCTTTTTCGCCTTTTTCTCCATCTGCTCAGCAAGCCTGTATGCCGTGCTGATCGGCACATAAAAATACGGCATCTTACATCCACTGGCCGCATGGAGCATCTTGCACATTTCTTTCAGCGTCACCTCTTTATTTCCAAGAATATAACATTCGCCGATTCTCCCCTTGTCCGCCGCAGCGACACATCCGTGGGCCAGATCCCGCACATCACACAGATTAAAAGAACCGCCCATGCCTACCGGCATCTCCCCGTTCATGATCTTGATGACTGTACCTGTCGTCTCGCTGACCGCAAAATCCTTCGGCCCGAGGATACTACTGGGATGTACTACACAGGCTTTCAGTCCTCTCTCCTTACATGCATCCAGTACCTCCTGGGTCGCAATGGCTTTAGACTGGCTGTAACACCCCACCTGCCTGTTCGCATCGATAGGTGTAAACCGGTTCGTCTCCCGGATCACCGTCCCTTTAGGCTGCTCCGGGATAGCGCCTGTAGAACTGACATAGACCAGCTTCCTGCATTCCGGATGCTTTAGGCAGATGTCGATTATATTATTTGTTCCGCCTACATTTACATCCATCAGTTTCTGATTAAAATCCGCGTTGGTTGTCACCATGCTGGCACAGTGGATCACAATGGATTCACACCCTTCCGGCACCGCAAAAAATCGCTCCAGCGACTCCACGTCACAGAGGTCGCCCTCTACGATCTCCACCTCATCCTGCACATATTTCACTGACTTATCGCCCGGAAGCACCAGTGCTCTTACAGTATCACCCCGCTCCAGAAGCTCATCACAGACATGGCTCCCTAGAAATCCTGCCGCCCCGGTTACTAAATATACTATTTTTCTTATGAAAAAGACCTCGCTTTCCTATCCCATGTTTCTTGTCGTTTGACAAGCATGATCATAAGTGAAGTCTATTGTTCTTTTGTTTGTGAACCGTTTCTGTTTTATTAAATATATCCTTGGCAAAAATCAGCATCAGAGTGTCTTTTCCCTGATGCTGATACGAAATGATAATATAGCGTATTTTCCAAGAAAGCAGTCTCACATATCCGTATCCCGGATCACTCTCCCGTCTTCCATATAAAGGATCCGGTCGCACTGTTTTGCCAGCGCTTCGTCGTGTGTCACCATAAGAATGGTCATATGGCAGGCCTGGTTCATTCTTCTGAATAGCTTCATGACAATATCCCTGTTCTTTTTGTCCAGATTGCCGGTTGGCTCGTCGGCCAGGATCACATCCGGGGAGGCTGCCGCGGCCCTTGCAATGGCCGCTCTCTGCTGCTGGCCTCCGGAGAGCTGGCAGGGGAGGGTATCCTTTTTCCCAGTAAGACCTGTCAGACTCAGGAGGGTTTCCAGATGCTTTTTTGAAATATTTCTGCCGTCCAGAAGAAGCGGAAGCGCAATGTTTTCTTCTATACTCAGTCCCGGGAGCAGGTAGATAGACTGATAGACCATGCCGATCTTCCGTCTTCGGAAGACGGAGCGGTCTCCTTTTTTCAGACTGTAAAGCTCTGTTCCGTTGATCCATACTTTCCCGCGGTCAGGAGCATCGATGCCACCCAGGACGTGGAGCAGGGTGGACTTTCCGCACCCGGAGGGACCAAGGATAGCTGTAAACTGGCCTTTTTTTATCTGGAGGGATGTGGGCTTCAGTGCATGGACACCTGCCCTGCCGCTTCCGTATGTCTTGCTGATCTGTTCTGCCCGGATGCTGTAGGTTTCTTTCATGTTACGCCTCCTCCTTTCGTATAACAGCGATCATATCCATTTTTCTTAATTCTCTTACCGTATATAAGAAGGGGATCAATACAACACAGGCAGTCAGAAAGATCTGCCCTGCTACAAGATCCATCGGCACATCCAGTGCTGACTGCATCTGGGGCGCGCCACCGTCATTGTAAACACCGGATAGGATAAATATGCTTAAAGGGATACCCACCAGCCCGCCTGCAAATGCAAAGGTAAGATGTTCCAGAAAGATCATCCGTATGATCCTGCCGGAAGGCATGCCGATGGACTGTAAGAGGGCGAATTCCTTTTTTCGTCTCCGTATACAGGCCGCGTCTCTTTGCAGCGTGATCAGGATGGAGGCGATCCACACGGTACTCACCAGGGCGGTGACAAGCAGGAGCCGTGCCCCTTTTCCGCCGACGAAAAAGGATTTCTGGTACTCTTCGGCAAGACTGTAGAACTGCAGGTCTTCCAGGGAGCTCCCCCTTAGCTTCTCTTCTATCTTCTGTATGATTGCCCGGTCTTCCTCCATCCTTCTGGCGGCGTTGTCAGGGTAAAGGATTTCTGACAGATCCCTCTTCTCTCCTTTGTCCCGGGAAAGGGTGACCTCCAGGGAGAGGGAAGGATCGGTATATCCTGCCATCATCTCGTCAAAGGTGCGCATGGGCACATAGAGGATCACATTTCCATCTAAATGGGCGAGAGTGTCCGGAGAGGCAGACGTGGAAAGATGTTCCGGGAAAACGATCTCTTTGTCACTTAAGTACGGGATGGTGTTAAGGATGGGCAGTGCTGTCTGTTCTCCCTGGATGAACAGAGGAAAGGTTCCCTCTTCTGGCGGAAGACAGGTGCTGCTTTGCAGTACGGCGCCTTTTTCAGACGAAGCGTCTGTCTCCCCGCTCTGACCCAGGAGGCGCTGGAATGTATGGTCGTCTACGCCTATGACCCGGATGGCTCTTCGGATCATGCTGTCACCCATGATCATTTCTATAGGCATGTCATACTCTTCATAGTTCGCAATATCGGAGAGAATATTTTCATCCAGGATCTGTGACAGATAGGTTTTCATCCCCTCTATATCCATTCCCTCAAAGACACTGTACTCTTCTGCCTCTTTTACTACAGATACCGTATCAACGCCTTCGATTTCTTCCAGGCTGGAGACAGCTTCCTGAATGGCAACTGTGTCGCCGCCTGCTGCGGAAGCCCACAGGGACACGAAGGGAAGGGACTGATCCGCGACAACCGGCGGCGAGGTCAGGCCTTCCATATACACGATCCCGTTCATAAAAACGCACAGCGCAATCACAAGAAGGACAGAGGAGACACTGTAATTTCTGTGATTCATGATGACATTTTTTACGGCCAGAAGCGTCTCGGCTTTGAAGAAATGCCGGCCTGCTCCAAGAAGAACAGCCGTCCGGTTCACATCCTCCTCCTCATCGTATCCGGAGATCAGATGGAGCACTGTCTCCTTTCTGACCCGGTCATACAGACCTTGGGCAGAAAAGAGGGCAAGCAGAATGGTCCCTGTAAGGACAGCCAGAAGCAGCACAGGATTTACATGGATCTGCAGCTCTTCTACGGGGAAGAACTTATCTTTCAGCCAGCGGATGCTTGCGGAAAGAGCCAAAAGGCCCAGAAGGACGCCGGCAGGAATGGCCAGGCAGCCTGCCAGCAGGTTCTCGCCAAATGCAAACCCAAGCTTCTGCTTTTCGGATATGCCGATACCGTCCAAAAGGCCGGTAATCTTCAGTTTTTCTTCCATGCCGGAGAGGGATGCGTAATACAAAAGAGCGGCGGCAAACAGGGCAATGACAAAGTCCAGAAGAAGGATGGCCCAGGCGGAGCCTGCTGTGGTCCCGGCGACGTTCACGCCATAGTAGCCAAGCAGCTTTTCGTTGAAGGTGATGTCATAGAGGGATACCACCGTATGATTGGTGCGGGCCAGGAGAATCGGCCGCTCCTCCTTAGGAAGAACATCCATGCCGATGGCCTCTCCCACCTCCTGGGAACGTTTGAAAACAGAAAGAGAAATGCGCTTAAAAGAGACGCCGCAGCATACGCGGCCGGAAGCAGAGTCTTCGGAAGAACTGGTCTGCACCCTCTCCTCCGGACACTGGTCCAGTGTCCAGACCTGGCGAATCTGCGGATCCTCTGAAAGGGAAGCAGCCTGCTCGAGGGTCAGATCATGGAAGATGGCCTCGTATGGCCCGTTTTCTTTCTTTTCCTGGAGGATCATGGCATGGAGGCAGGACGAGGAGAAGACAGTCATGACTGTGATAAGAAAGATGGCCGCGGTCATGCCTGCTGTGAGAATGACAAATCTTCCCGGCTTCTGCCGGATTTCTTTTATCAGAACTTTCCATATGATCTTCATATCCGTCACCTAAAGAAAACAGATGGAGCCGTCTTTTAGTTCCAGCTGGCTGTCACAGATCTGTGCCAGATCCAGGTTGTGGGTGGCCATAAGAACTGTCCGGTGCCAAGTACGGGTGCACTCTTTCAGGGCGCCCATTAATTCCAGCGCCTGCCTGGTGTCCAGCCTGGCGGCAGGTTCATCCGCCAGGATCAGCTCTGTATCAGAAAAAAGCGCCCGGGCACATACACACCGCTGCTTTTCACCGCCGGATAATTCTGCCGGATATCTCCGCCTCTTCTCTGTCAGTAGAAGGGAGTCCATGATCTGCTCCAGGCGCTCTGTATCCAGCAGCCTTCCTGTGTCCATGACAATGGGAAGGACAATGTTCTCTTCCACTGTGAGGGAAGGAAGGAGAGCCGGTTCCTGGAATACCACGCTAACGTGTCTTCTGCGGAAGATGGCCGCTTCCTTTACGCTCATGTCCTGTATGTCTCTGCCAAGGAGAGAAATACTGCCAGCATCGGCTTTCAGAAACCCTGCCAGCAGATGGATGAGGGTGGTCTTGCCGGAGCCGGAGATACCAGTCAGGGCAGTAAAGCTGCCCTCTTCCAGGGAAAAGGATACAGATTTAAGCACTTCTTCCGTTCCCGGAGGGCCGGGAAATGCTTTTTGCAGATCCGCTACTTTTACAGCTTCCATTTTGTTTTCTATCCTTTCTGACTCTATGATACCAGAGCCGCCTTACAGAGCCCTTACAGAAGGCTGGGAAAATTCTTACCGTTTTGTCATAACCGGCAGAAACACGGTAAAGCAGCTCCCTTCTCCCACGGATGAGTCCACAGTGATATAGCCCCGCTCCTTTTCAAGAATGAGCCTGGAAAGGTAGAGACCGATGCCCCATCCCTCCTTGCCAGCAGAGGAGCTGCCTCTGTAGAATTTCTGAAAAATGCGGCTGTACTCTTCCTTCGGGATGCCCGGGCCCTCATCGCGGATGCAGACAGAGCCATACGTCTCATAGCACTCCATGGACAGATGGATGGTTGTTTCTTCCGGGGCGTACTTGACGGCATTTTCCAGAAGATTGACAAAGACTTCTTCCGTCCAGGCCGAGTCGTGAAAAAGAGGTGCATCCGAAAAAGGGGACATTTCAATCCGGATCTTTTTCTGATCCGCTTTTAGAAGAATACTCTCCACAGCTTTCCGGACCGTGGGAATGACAGAGGTATATGATGCATTAAGAGCGGCGGTACCCCGCTCCAGGTCAGCCATTTTAAACAGAGATCCAAGAAGCCAGTCCAACTTGTCGGTCTGCTCCTCCAGCCTGTCTTCCAGCTGCTTCTTCTTATCTGGAGGAAGATCCGGAGCGCGCAGCAGCTCCTGGTAGAGCTGGATGTTGGCAAGAGGCGTTTTAAGCTGGTGCGAGAGGTCCAGAATGAGGCTCTGGATGGCGTCTTTGTCGCGCAGCGCCGCTTCCCTCTCCCGCCCGTATTTCTTCTCGATCCGGACAAAACCGTCCCTTATGATATTTTCTGCATCCTCCCCGGGAGAGGCGGCAGGGATCTGTCCGTCTTCAAGAAGTGTCTTCTGGAAATTCTGGACATTCTGATACAGGGAGAACCAGCGCTTTCTGTAATGCGCAAAGCCCCAGGCAAAGGCTGTACATGCAGCCAGAAGGATAAGGATAAATAAGAGAAGGATCTGTTCTGTTTTCATTTCTTCTGCTCCTGCCATATATAACCCATACCGTGTATGGTGCGAATGTGTTTCGGATTTGAGGGATCGGTTTCTATTTTGAGGCGCAGCCGCCGTATGGCAACTGCCAGCGTGTTCTCGTCCACAAAATTTCTGTCTGCATCCCAGATACTGTCAAGGATCTGTTCTTTTGAGAGGATCCGGCCTGCGTGTTCCAGTAAAAGACAAGGAGACGCAGTTCTGTGTTGCTTAAAGAAACGCGTTCACTGTCCCGGAGCACTTCCCCGGTTTTAAGGTCCACGGTTACATCCCCGGAAGAAAGAAGAGACGGCTGGCTTTCCTTTTTCAGCATCTTACGGGCGCGGGCTTTCAGAACAGCCAGGGAAAAGGGTTTTTTCATAAAATCGTCCACTCCCAGTTCCAGTCCCCTAATCTCGTCTATCTCGCTGTTCCTTGCTGTCAGCATGAGAACAGGCAGCCGGGAGAATTCCCGCAGCTTTTTGATCATATCAAATCCGCTCCCATCGGGAAGATTACAGTCCAGTATGGCAAGGTCGCAGTTTCCTTCCATTAATAGTCTGTTTCCTTCCCGCATGGTACCGGCGCTGGCCACCTCCCATCCGTCCAGCTCAAAGGCCAGGCGAAGTCCGTCCCGTAAAGCCTCGTCGTCCTCGATAATCGCAATTCTGACTGCCATATCCAACTCTCCTTATCCTTGTATTATAAGTTCAGTATATCGGGATTGCCTGTTTTTTACAATATGTTTAAAACCTTCTGCCAGTCTCCGGTTCCTACCCGCTCTCGCCCATTCCTGAAGAAGCGGAGGTTGCAAACAGGATTACCGTCTTTCCTGTAAAATCATTGCTCTCTACAAAGCCGTCCACCGGCCATGCAGCAATGCCCCACCAGATCGGGTAGTAAACCGGAGGTTGTCTCTCTAATCCGTGGTTTTACTAGGCTTAAGAAGATGCAAAAGTGTATTTTGTGTTCCCACATTCCCCAGGATACTTATTCCAGGAACCCTATCTCCAGCAGTTCCTGAGCAATCTCCTTACTCTTCACTCTCATCAGACCATCTTCTTCCTCTGCATTAACCGGCAGCTTTCTAAAAAGAAATGTCCTGTATAATTTTTCTCATATTCTTAATAGTATCCTCATAAGACACAAAGTCTTCTGTAAAATAACTGGTGATAGACTGATAATCTTCCTCATAAAAGGAACTATCACAAAACTCTGTGATGATAGCAGCTACATCTATTCCTTCTTTTGCAGATGGACATACTGTCATTTGAACCCGATGCTCCCGAACCTCTTTGACTAACGAGACGAACTTATCGTCAAAATGGATGAGTGGGGTAAGTTTATAGATATCATACAAATGACGTGAATATCTCCTTGATTTCCCCTGCATATAATAATCATAAAGAGCAAAAATCTTATCAATATAAGTTCTTTCCAGTGACTGCAAATTCATTGAAAATCTGTCAAGGAAGAATTGTTTTGCCAAATCTGTTCGATTTCGCTTTTCCAAATAATCCCCAATATAATTATGTATCTCTACTGACTGTGTCGGGAATGCATACGAACCCAATGCTGTTTCCAGCTTTATATACTGTGGAAGTCTTTCATCCTCCAGTTCAAATACAGAAGTATATGAAAATAAATAAGCGTTATAATCCCTGTCGCTCTGGGTTTCATCCCAGTTGGCAATCGGCATTTCCAGTTCTTCGCTTATTCCTTTTAAAACAACATTCTTAAGTTTTTTCCTTCTGCTCTCTCCTATATGCTCTTTGAAAGTAATATCAATATCTTCAGAAAAACGATTGATCACATGAAATCCTCTGGATAAAGACGTCCCTCCTTTGAATACACACAGATCGAGCTGCTCTGCCAATAATTTCAGAATCAGCGTAACATAGTAATCCTTTTCTACTACTATAGGTGTTCTTCCACTTTGCTCAGCAGTCTGTTCTACTATATCTCTGAACATTTCTCTATCTTTATGAAGATACATACTCTACCTCCGTTTCATATATCGCTTTATATATCTTAAGTGGATAGTTTATAATAAACCTGTCAATTTTCTTCTTTGTAATGCCATTTTTTGTGGCATATTCTGTCAAAATCCTTCCGCATTTTTCCGGCTCCATCTCTGTGCATTTTTCAATATCCTTCAGACAGTCAAGAAACTGTAGCACTGGCGCATTTTCTTCCGTCACTTCCACTACTGGTCTTCTGATGATGTATTGCCTGTTTTTGATTGTCATTTTCCTTACCAATGCCGGAGCAAAATTGCTACTTATCTCTTGAGTAAACGGAACCTGCGAGGATAATCCCATGCGGTTTGCCAATGTATAGCCGGAATAGTAGCCCACTCGCTTTCCCCTGCGCATGATATATTTATGAACAGCTACTGTATCCGGGGTCATAGACATTCGCTCACCGAAAATATCCGTTTTAGGGAAATAGTATACTCCCGGCTCAAATCGGCATATGATTCCGCTGTCAGTAAGTTTTTTTAAATGATATCTAAGATTTTCTTCTGTCATCCCTGGGATATCAATATCTCCGGTAAAAATAGGTTCTCCTGGAATATAATTTTCTTTCAAATATTCATATAACATAATCGTTTTCCTTTCGATAAGTAAATTATTTATTTACTTATCGTTAGTATACTTAAAATTATTTTCTATGTCAATCGCATCTGATTTATTCATATTGTTTCCATCTACATCACTGTTTAACAGGACGTTTTGTCCTATTAAACACAGTTTTACAAATTCAAAGTGCCATTTAAAAATACCTTTTGGCACTTTAAATGGCACATAAAAAGGCAGGATGCCATACACCCTGCCCGCATTTCTGAATATTCTGATCTCAACGATTACAGTCCCAGTCCGTTCACCCATTCCTGCACATCTGCCTCGTCAGCTCCTGACCGGAATCTCTGTCCTTCCTGCCAGTCTCCAGTTCCTGCCATTTCTTCCAGCAGCTGTCCGCTCTCGCCCATTCCGGAAGAAGCGGAGGTTGCAAACGGGATTACCGTCTTTCCTGTAAAATCATTGCTCTCTACAAAGCTGTCCACCGGCCATGCAGCGATGCCCCACCAGATCGGATAACCGATAAACACAGTATCATAAGAATCCCAATTTTCCGGTGTTGCGGAAACCAGCTCCACATCCCGCAGACTCTCATCTTCATGTTCCTGAGACACCCTACTGTTGTCGTCTGTCCAGTTCAGGTCATCATCTGTATAAGGCTCTACCGGCTCCAGCTCAAACAGATCTCCGCCTGTGGCATCTGCGATCACATTTGCGACTTCCTCTGTATTCCCGGTAGCAGAATAATATGCGATCAGCACATTCCCGGAACCAGAAGCCGCATCAGAAGCACCCTCTGCAGTCTCTTCTGTATCATCCTGTGTCTCTTCCTGTGCAGCCTGTTCGGAAGAGTCTTCTTCGGCGCTCTCGCTGCTGGAACCGCATCCAGCTAAAAGTCCCATTGCCATTACTCCAGTCAGCATTACGGAAATTAATTTTTTCATTTTCATTTTATCACTGCTCCTTTTGTCAGATCCCGTCATAGTTCTGTTCCTTGCTACATGCTTAGTATAGCCGAAAAGCAAAAGCCTGGGAATTTTCTATTTGTTGTCCAGTATTAACCTGCAGGTTTTCTACCTGATGCTCTGTATGTTTTTCTTCTGATTAAACATTCTGGCAATACACGGATTCCCGTAGTCCAGGATCTCACTGTATCCAAGATCCAAGGGCTCAATGGCTCTCTGATCCGATTCCGAAAGCTCAAAGTCCCACAGATCCGTATCCTCTCTCATGTGTTCCGGCACGCTGCTTCTCACCACGACACTGACCTGACGGTCAATATTCCACCGAAGCGCAATCTGGGCAGTATTTTTCCCATATTTCTTCCCTACCTTTTCCAGAACCTTATTGGAAAAGATATTTTTCAGTCCCTCACACAACGGCGCCCATGCCTGGGGCTGTACACCCAGTTCCTTCATAGTGCGGAGCGCATCGTTCTGATGATAAAAAGGATGCAGTTCTATCTGATTTACCATGGGAGGAATCTCTGTATTCATACACAGATCCACCAACCGCTCCGGGCTGAAATTGCTGACCCCGATAGCCCTTGCAAGATCTTCCCGGTACAGTTTCTCCAAAGTGCGCCATGCGCCATAATAATCCCGGTACGGCTGGTGGATCAGGTAAAGATCAATATAATCCATCTGAAGTTTTCTCAGCGAAGTTTCGAATCCCTGTCTTGCCAACGCTTCCGCAGCATCTGTAATCCAAAGCTTTGTGATGACAAACAGCTCGTCGCGCCGGACCTTCCCGGCTTTTACTGCCCGGTTCAGCGCTCTTCCTACCGCCTCTTCATTCCCATAGGACGCAGCTGTATCAAACATCCGATATCCCGCATCCAATGCAGCTTCAACACATCGTTCACATTCTTCCGGATCTTTCATCCGCAGCACGCCAAATCCCAGAAGCGGCATCTGAATCTGATTTTTTAACGTCACACTTGGCATAATCCTTTCCTCTTTCCCTTGTTTCTGAATCTCTATTCCTGTAAAATACAGACATACAGATTTTTAAACACCTTAGTTTCTTTAAAAGGAGAATATCCATGATAGAAATTCATCTATTTGAACAGCTTGTTGCTTTTGCCTCCTGTGGCACTCTGTCCGCGGCGGCGGACCAGCTCCATATCTCCCAGCCGGCACTCAGCCGCTCCATGCAGCGGCTGGAAGACGAACTTGGCATCAAGCTTTTTGACCGTCATAAAAGCCGGATCACGCTGAACGATAATGGAGAACTGGCTGTCCGCTATGCCAGGAACCTCCTTCTCCAGGAGACTACCATGATCGAGCAGCTCCGGGATTTTGACCGAAAAAAGCGCACGATCTTCGTGGGCTTTTGCACCCCTGTACTGATCCCTGATTTCGTCTCCCTGCTTTCGCAAATCTATGAAGGTATGACCATTTCTACCGAGGTATCTACGGATCCGGAGCGGACAGAAGCAGCGCTGCGGGAAGGGAAATATCATCTGGCCATCCTTCACAGGAAGCCGGATGAAGCAGAATTTTATTCTGTTCCCATAGAAAGCGAGCATCTGTATGTCTCTCTTCCCCCGGTTCATCCCCTTTCGGATTCAGAAGGACTTTATCTGAAGGATCTGGATGGGCAGACCTTCCTCCTGTATTCCCAGATCGGCTTCTGGGATGGTCTCTGCCGCCGGAAGATGCCCTCCGCACGCTTTCTCGTGCAGCAGGAATATGACGTGCTGGGAGAACTGGTGGCAAATTCTGCCTTTCCCTCCTTCACCACGGACTATATCAGGAAAAGGAATGAAGATACTACTGGCCGGATCGCTGTTCCTATCCTGGATGACGAAGCCAACGTCACCTATTACTGCTGCTGTCTGAAATCCGAAAAAGCCCGGTTTAAGACGTTGTTACAGCATTGGCCATAAACTTTACATGTTCTTTCGTTGTAATTCTACTCTCTCCATAGTATAATATCCTGCGGTATCACACGACTGGAGGAATGAACATGCCATATGTATTATTAGGTGCCGCAATCATCCTTGAGATCATTGCGACCACACTTCTGAAAGCATCGGAAGGCTTTACAAAGCTTATACCGACACTGTTTTGTATTGTTTTTTACGTTCTGTGCTTTTATTCGTTTTCCAAAGCACTGCTGAACATCAACCTGGGCGTTGCATATGCTACCTGGTGTGCAGGCGGCATCGTGGCAACCACCATTATCTCGGCACTCATCTTCGGTCAGAAGATCAACGGCATCGGTGTCATTGCCACCATTTTAATAGTAGCCGGATGTGTGCTCCTGAATCTCTTCGGGACATCCGGCCACTAAACCTTTATTTCCCGGCGGTTCTGCTATTTCAGAGCCGCTCCGTCTTTAAATGCATTTCCCACCTTTTCGCCCAGGCGGTAATATCCGAAATGTACCGTATCATAGGTGATCGGGCTGAATTTCTCCAGACTCAGCTCTCCATCTTCACCAAGGACACTCTCATCGATACTTACATTTACAATCTTTCCGAGAAACTTACTGCCGTCCGTGACATTCACAAGCTCACATTCCAGTGTCAGCGGGAGCTCATTGATGATAGGCGCATGGACAAATGTACTCTCTGTGGTGGTAAATCCTGCCTTTTCCATCTTATTCTCTTCTTTGTTTCCAGAAACCAGTCCCACATAGTCACAGGCAGTCATATGCTCTACATCGCCTACACTGACGGTAAATGCCTTATGAAGAAGAATATTGTCTGTCGTCTTATGGCTTCCTAAATCAACCATGATCTCATCCGATCCCACAATGCCACCCCAGGCTGCGTTCATGGCATTGGCCTTCCCGTTCTCATCATAGGTTCCGATAATCATCACCGGCTGTGGAAACAAATACGGTTTTGCTCCGAAATTTTTTCTCATCGCTGTTGTCCTCCTTATTTCCCTTCTTAATCGTGAATCTTCATCGTATGCAGCATCTTGATAAATCCAGGGTCATCATGGTTGACGATCTCGCTGTGTCCAAGATCCAGCTTCGCAATCTCTGCCATATCTTCATCGCTGAGGTTGAAATCCCAGATATTCATATTCTGTTCCATACGGTCTTTGTGTACGGATTTTGGGATCACGACCACGCCTCTTTGTACGTTCCAGCGAAGAGCCACCTGTGCCGCACTCTTTCCATATTTATCGCCGATCTTTGTCAGCACCGGATGGGTGAAGATTCCATGGTTTCCTTCCGCGAACGGTCCCCATGCTTCCGGAACAACTCCGTATTCCTTCATAACAGCCAGGGCGTTCTCCTGCTGGAAGAATGGATGCAGCTCTACCTGATTAACAGCTGGCATAACCTCTACTGTCTCACAAAGGTCTGCCAGGCGTGCAGGATAGAAATTGCATACACCGATTGCTTTCAGCTTTCCTTCTTTGTAAGCCTCTTCCATGGCACGGTATGCGCCAACGTAATCCTTCAGCGGCTGGTGGATCAGATACAGATCCAAATAATCCAGTCCCAGATTGTCAAGAGAAGTCTGGATCGCCTCCTTTGCTCCTTCATATGTGGCATCCTGTACCCACAGCTTGGTGGTGATGAACAGCTCTTCTCTTGGCACTCCACATTTCTTAATGGCTTCTCCCACCGCTTTTTCATTCATATAAGCAGCTGCTGTGTCGATCAGACGATATCCGCTCTCGATCGCGTCCAGTACTGCCTGCTCGCACTGTGCCGGATCCGGCACCTGAAATACTCCAAATCCTTCCAGCGGCATTTTGACCCCATTATTCAATGTTACATATTCCATCATAAAAACCTCCTACTTTTTTGACTTGAGTTCGTTCTCTTTACAAGTCATATTGTAGGAGGTTTTTCTTAAAATGTAAAATGCCGATTCGTCAGAGAAGTATAACCAAAACGCATACTTCCTATCTATCCATTAGCAGCAAAGTTTCCGGTATACAGCTGATAATACTTGCCTTTCTCCGCAATCAGTTCATCATGGGTTCCCCGCTCGATGATGCGTCCCTGTTCCATAACCATGATACAGTCAGAGTTTTTGACAGTACTTAACCGGTGGGCGATCACAAAAGTGGTCCGTCCTTTCATCAAGGTGTCCATTCCGGCCTGCACCAGCTTCTCCGTACGGGTATCAATGGAAGAGGTAGCCTCGTCCAGAATCAGTGCCGGCGGATCTGCCACAGCCGCCCGGGCAATGGCAAGAAGCTGTCTCTGTCCCTGGCTTAGGTTTGCGCCGTCTCCGGTCAGCATTGTGTCATAGCCGTCCGGCAGACGACGGATGAATCCATCCGCATTGGCAAGCTTTGCTGCATTGATACATTCTTCGTCCGTAGCATCCAGCTTGCCATACCGGATATTTTCCATAACCGTACCGGTGAACAGGTGCGTATCCTGTAGTACGATTCCAAGAGAGCGCCTGAGATCCGGCTTCTTGATCTTATTGATATTGATACCGTCGTAACGGATCTTTCCATCCGCAATATCGTAAAACCGGTTGATCAGGTTGGTAATCGTCGTCTTCCCTGCTCCGGCAGCTCCGACAAAGGCAATCTTCTGCCCCGGTTTTGCCCAGAGGCTGATATGGAAGCTTTTGATTTTAAGAAATCTGTTTATGCGCCCCTGGCGGTTTAACGAGCTTAGAAAAGATCTGGAAAGCATCAGCCAGAAAGTACTGACAGACAGTCTCCGGGCTATGGAAGAGGACGGGATCATCACCCGCACCGTCTATGCGGAAGTCCCGCCCCGGGTAGAATATGCCCTGTCCCCCTTAGGAGAACCCATGAAGCCCATTCTGGACGCCATGGAACAGTGGGGAACCGAATACAAAAAAATGATGCTGTGATCCGGGCTATTCTATTCTTCCGCTTCCAGCCTCCTTATCACTTTAGCGGGCACGCCTCCCACTACCGTACCCGCAGGCACATCCTTTGTCACCACCGCTCCGGCTGCAACGATGGCATTTTCTCCGATGGTTACACCGGAAAGGATCGTAGCATGGGAGCCAATCCAGACATTTTTTTCCACACGGATGGATGCCGGAATGTTGTCACTTCGATGTTCCGGTTCCATGCCGTGATTGATAGTGGCAAACACCACATGAGACCCTACCAGTACATGATCTCCCAGATAAATGCCTCCCTGATCCTGAAAATGACAGCAGCAGTTGATAAACACATTCTTTCCGATAAATATATTTTTCCCGCAGTCCGTATAAAACGGCGGAAACATCGCAAACGTTTCATCCACCGGTCTCCCGGTGATCTGGGACATAAGATTCCTGATCTCCTCCGGACTGTGATAACTCCCATTGAGTTCGCTGGTCAGACGCATGGCCTCCTCCGCCAGCTCATGCATCATCCGATGTTCTTCCGACCGGCCTGTAACCCGTTTCCCGTCTCGCATTTTTTCCAAAAACTGTTTCTGGTCCATGATCAATCTCCTTACTTCTATGGATTTGTTTTCGCTATCATTATAGAACCTGTATATTTCTATATCAAATACATATAAAGAATCATATTTTATACTTGAAAGGTATAGCAAGTGTAAATATAATGAGAACAAGAAATATATTTCATCTGTAAAGGAGAAATGAGCTTTGGATATCCGTGTATTAGAGTATTTTCTCGCCGTCGCCCGTGAAGAGAGCATCACAAAAGCGGCGAAAGTACTGTCAATGACTCAGCCGCCTCTGTCCCGGCAGCTGAAGGAACTGGAAGATGAACTGGGAAAACAGCTTTTCATCCGCGGCAATAAAAAAGTCACGCTGACAGAAGAAGGCGTCCTTCTTAGAAAGCGTGCCGAAGAACTGATAGAATTGATGGAGAAAACAAAAGAAGAGATCCGCTCCTCCGAAGAGCGGATCCATGGAACCGTCCTGATCGGCGCCGGAGAATCAGACGCCGTCTCCTTCCTCGCCCGGACTGCCAGACGTCTCCAGATGTCCCATCCGGACATCTCCTATCACCTCTACAGCGGAGATGCCACATCCATCACAGAAAAACTGGATCACGGTCTGATTGATTTCGGACTTCTGGTGGAGCCTGTGGATATTTCAAAATATGAATATCTCCGGCTGCCCGTTAAGGATACCTGGGGCGTCCTGATGCGGCGTGACAGCCCTCTGGCAGTAAAAGACCACATCCTTGCCGAAGATCTCTGGGAAAAGCCTCTGCTCGTCTCACACCAGATCTACGACAGCAGCGAGCTTTCCTCCTGGTTTCAAAGAGACATCCGGAAACTGCATATCACTGCCGCCTATGAACTGGTCTACAACGCCACACATTTTGTAAAAAGTGGATGCGGTTATGCTCTTTCCTTAGATAAACTGATCAATACCACCGGCGAGAGTGAACTTACCTTCCGCCCCTTGTACCCGGCCCTGGATGCCGGCCTGTGCTTTGTCTGGAAAAAACACCAGATCTTTTCCCGGGCATCCAGACTCTATCTGGACACACTAAAAAAAGATCTGGCTCTTTAAAACGTTATTTCCGGAAAATATCAAGTTCATTTAATCCCTTCCGGAACCGCATGATATCCCAGGGGATAAATTCTGTGATTCCAAGAGCTACAACATCAAATTCCTTTGACACATCCTGGATGATCCGCAAGATCTGGTCCAGAGTCATCTCTCCTACCGCATACTCCACAGGCGGAATATGCGGCTCTGCACAGAGAAGGCAGCGGAAATCCTCCGGGGAGAGCACGTCCAGATCCCAGTGGATCATCACATGCCGGTAGCCGCCTTCCCTGAGCCAGGCAAGCAACGCTTCGCTGTCATCCAAAAGCTGATCGGGTGTAAGGAACTTCATCTGATATTCCTTCTGGTACTCTTCCTCCCAGCTTTCCAGATGATCCGCAATGATTCCAGCATAAATGATATCCTCTTTCCGGAACGGATGCTTTACCATGGCCGCAAAATCCGGTGCGCCGTCACCGATCAGATTCCCCAGCACCATAGAGTGTTCATTGGGAGCATCTTTCGGCCTGGTAAAATCCGGATGGGCATCCATCCAGATCACGGCCGTATCTTCTGGATATTTCCCATGCAGGTAGTCAAAAGGAGCCTGCTCCACCGAACAGTCGCCACCCAGCACGATGATCCGGTCCGGATCTTTCTCCTCGCAGATAGCATAGGCGGCTTTCTGCTGCTCAAGAAGCTCTTCCTTCCAGGCAACGCCGTCCGTCACCGGCACCTCGTCATCAAAATTTGTCTTGACCGGGACTTTGACACACTCCATAGAATCACTTTTGGGAGCAAGCCAGTCCAGGATATGGCTGCCTTCGTAGTAGGGCGGATTGATTCCTCCCTGCCACTGTGGGAATGTCAGTCGTAATGTCTTTTTCGTCATGAACGATTCTCCTTTTTTATAGATATTTTTCCAGATCCCCCATCACATCTTCCAGTGTGATGGAGGCAAGTTCCCGCTCCATGGCCTGCTGCACTCTAAGAAGCTTATCATCCAGAATGTTGTGAATATTTTTTCCCACCGGACAGGCCGGATTCGGATTTTCATGAAAATGAAAGAGGGTGTTTTCCTCGATACATTCCACCGCCTGATATACATCCAGGAAGGTGATCTCAGAAAGCGGCTTTATAACAGATGCTCCGCCGGTTCCCCGCTTTACCTCTATCATACCCGCGTCTCTTAACTGGGAAAGGATCCGGCGAATGATCACTGGATTCACGTTGATACTGGACGCCAGAAAATCACTGGTAATTTTATAATCCTCTTTAAATGTCTCCATACAGGTCAGCATATGGATGGCTATGGTAAATCTGCTTGAAATCTGCATTAATTTTCAACTCCTTTTCGCTTCACCTTTTCCAAGGCCCTTTGCTGCTCGTAATCTCTCAGAGCCTTCATCGCCTGGGGCGCCAGTGGGAAGAGTGCGATCATATTAAAAATGGTCATCAGTCCGACTCCAAAATCTCCCAGATCCCAGACGAAAGAATACGCCGCCAGCCCGCCGATAAAGAGCATAATGAGAGCCAGTATCTTATACAGTGTCTGGGAAATCCAGTTGTCCCCGAAAAGATATGCAATATTCGACCTTGCATAAAACAGGATCCCTATAAATGTAGAGAAACTGAACAGCCAGATAATCAAAGCAATAAAGATTCCTCCCGCACTTCCCATATGGTACTGCATTGCTGTCTGCAGGAGAGCCATCCCCTCCAGTCCAGACGTCATGGTCTCCGGAGTCAGGAGCATGATCATAGCCGTGCAGCTGCAGATCACCAGCGTATCAATAAACACGCCTAAAGCCTGAAGCAATCCTACCTTAGCCGGGTGGCTGCTGTCTGCGGCCGCCGCTGCACAGGGCGCCGAACCGGAACCTGCCTCATTCGAAAACAGACCTCGTTTCGCTCCGTTCATAATAACAGCTCCAAGTCCTCCTGACACCACCTGACGTATCCCGAAGGCTTCTTCAAAAATCCTCTGAAAAACTCCCGGCAATGTCGTAATGTTTGTAAGAATAATATAAAAGGTAATCAGAAGATAAAAAACAGCCATAACCGGAACCATAATGTCCAGTACCCGAACCGTAGCATTTTTCCTCAAAACGATCACCGCTGCCAGCGCCACCAGCAAAACCGTCGTTACAAGAGGCGGGATCTGGAAGGCATTTTCAAATGCCGAGGAAACCGAATTTCCGATCACCTGACTGATCCCGCACCAGCAGACCAGTCCGGAAACCGCAAACAGACAGGCAAGGATTGATTTCTTTCCGCCCCGTTTTTTCTTGAAAAGACAGTGAATATAGTAAGCCGGTCCACCCCGGTATCCTCCGTAAAGCGGATCTTTTTCTTTATATAGCTGAGCCAGGGTTGCTTCCACAAACGCTGTAGAGGAGCCCAGAAGAGCGATCAGCCACATCCAGAACACAGCCCCTGCTCCTCCTGCAGAAATCGCCGCCACCACGCCCACCAGGTTTCCCATTCCTACCCTTGTGGCCGTGGATACGATCAATGCCTGCACGCCGGAAATAGTACCATACTTTCCGCTCGTTTTCTTTTCTGTAACCACCCGTATCATTTCTGGGAAAAGCCGGAATGGCATGAATCTGCTCCGGATCGTAAAATAAATCCCGGACGGGATCAGAATCATCACCAGCAGTGAGATTCCAAGCTGACCGCCGCCCGGAAGGGGTATTGTAATAAAATCTCCCCATAATACATTGAATACCGCATAAAAAGCTTCTCTAAAACCACTTCCTGCACTCTGAAAAAAATCCACCATATCTTGTTCTTTACCTCTATCCTAAATCTTTCGTGTCTTTATAGTATAGAGGATCTATTCAGTTCTGTAAAGCTCTAAAGCGCCCAAGAGTTCCTGGTAAATATCATAATCTTCTTGTTTGAAGACATTGAACACAACCTTTTCGATGGAGGTGTCTCTATCCAGCTCATCCAGAACTGTACCAACTGCAATTTCTGCCGCCTTCTTCTGCGGGAAATGAAATTCTCCTGTAGAAATACAGCAGAATGCAATGCTCTTCAGTCCGTGATCTTTTGCAATCTCCAGACAGGACCTGTAACAATCCGCAAGCTGCCTGCAGTGCTCCTTTGTCAGGCTCCCTGATACGATCGGTCCGACAGTATGGATCACATATTGGGAAGGCAGATTATACGCAAGGGTAATCTTCGCTTTTCCCGTCGGCTCATCATATCCTTGCCTGTTCATAATCTTGTCACAGGCCAAACGAAGCTGTATGCCGCTTACGCTGTGGATGATGTTGTCCACACAGGAATGACAGGGAACAAAACATCCCCTAAGGGCGCTGTTTGCCGCATTTACGATGGCATCAATCTTTAATGTTGTAATATCCCCTCGCCAAAGTACCAGGTGGCTGTCAAGAGAAGAAGCCGGAAGCAGGGCACTGTCTGTCACTCCTTTTCTCTCAACCTCTTCACCTAAATACTCATCCTGAATTCTAAGAAACTCCTCACTGATCGGGCGGGGAGGCCGGATATTCATAAGACTCCGAAGAAGCTTTTTTTGCCCGTCCTCCTGGTCTGGTATCTTCATATCACTGTATTGCGGAACTTCTGACAGCAATACTCTGATCAGATACTCTCGTCTTTCATTCTGCGTCATTTTTTGTCCACCTCATTTCCAGGGGCTGTCATGCCAGCTTCTATTTCCTTCACACATCCTGACATGTCCCGGACGGCTTCTGCCAGATCCGCGTTGATGCCTACCGCCCGCTCTCCAAAACTTGCCGGTACGACCGCCTCATCAAGGTTCATCCGGATCAGAGACCAGTTTTCATGCTCTCGTATCATCTTCTCAAAAGGAAGGCGTATGATTACCGGAGTATTAAATCCCACGCCCAGTTCCAGCAAGACAACCCTGTCCGTCTGATGCGCTTCCAAAAATTCTTCATACCGACTGGCAGCTTCATTCCAATGCGCATCCTCTACAAAATACTGGTCAGATCGCAGATGCATGGCCATGTTCCCTCCGCAGACCGGACATTTGGGAACCAGTTCTGACGGGATTTTACAGTCTTTTCTTGCTTCTCCCATTTTTCCAAACAGCTCTTTTGCATCATACACTTTGTCGTGGCATCCCCGGGCGCACTGAATCTCTCCATAGTCTCCCTGGGTGGCAAAGATCCTTTCATCCATAAAGCCGGCTTTCCAGAACTGATGATCCACATTGGTGGTCAGGATAAAATGCGGTTTTTCCTTCACCAGTTCAAAAATCTGCTGATAAAGCGGAAGCGCCTCTGGCTCAATTCGGTTCAGATATGCATGTTTGGACCAGTATCCCCACTTTTCCTCCTCTGTAGGAAAGGGATAAAAACCCGCACTATACATATCTGTCATATAAGAAGCGCCATATTTTTCGATGAATTCACCGAAATTTTCCTGAAACCGCTGCCCGCCATAGCTTAAACCAGCCGCTGTAGAAAGCCCGGCCCCTGCGCCGATGAGTACTGCATCTGCCCTGGAAAGAAGCTCTGCTGCCTCCCGGATCTGGTTCTCATAGGGCGTATCCTGAAATATATAGTCTCTTGCAGGCGTACTGCTCAGGAAACGTGAGAAATCAATCTTTTTTGTATTGGTCTGTTTGCTCCATCCATGTCTTGTATTCATAAACACATACCTCACCTTTTTATTGTAATATTTATTGTTACATCTTTCAGCATTAAAATAGCACGTACATGTTGTAATGTCAATAGTTACATTTATTTTTTTGACAAATACCTTTCTTTTTGGTAAGCTTATCACAAAACCTAGACTTCACTTCAGGTTAAGATTTTTGCAAATTGTTATCGAAGGAGGAATCATTATGATGTATACCATAGGACAGGTGTCCCAAATGTTTGACATTCCCATATCCACTCTTCGCTATTACGATAAAGAAGGCTTGTTTCCTGATATACAGCGCACCTCCGGCATCCGAAGATTTGGCGAAAAAGAGCTGGAAGCCATACGTGTCATTGAATGTCTGAAGAAATCCGTCAGGCTTTTCTGAACGCCCACCGGTAACTTCATGGTTCCATAATTAAGTTAAAAATTTACTTCCCTTTTCACAGATTTCGTAGATCTCGTCATATTTTTCTTCGATCAGAGGAGTCAGCTTTTCTGTTTCCTTCCTCACAGCTCTTTTATACAAAAAATATGGAAGGATCCATCCTATAAATCCCGGAACTGCCAGCGCAGTGCAAAGTATGATATGCGGAGTCTGCGCCGTTACCGCAAACGTGGAGCCGGCCATAAATGCCGTCCCCAGGATCCCTACCGTGATCGCCAGGATAGAGGGCGCAGAAGTTTTCTTATTCTCCAGATACTGGATTTCGGCAATGCATGCCTCATAATGTCTCTGAAGCCTTGTAAGCTCTGTCTTATTGATGATCTTACGATCTCGCTTCAACCGAAGCACTGCCTTTTTGTGCTGCATGGCCCCTGCCCTTTTTGGGAAGGTTTCCAAAGCTGGCTGGGCTACATTTTCATCCACCTCCCAGCCAAAATTTTCATAACCGTCGATCAGGAAGGAAATCTGTCCCATATCCGCCGTGATTTCTTTATATTCATATCCGA
>OGYY01001026.1_pt1 | contig 25774 bp, 20 predicted proteins | sample 1576671 | NCBI WGS metagenome assembly OGYY01 (sample SAMEA3541593, study PRJEB24748) | human gut metagenome | biome: human gut; feature: human-associated habitat; material: faeces | place: China | collected 2012 | reverse complement strand
TGATTTTGGCGCCCATATTCCAGTTCGGGTGCTTGAGCGCGTCGGCCTTCGTCTTAGTCGCAAGCTCCTGCAGGCTCAGGCCGTAGAACGGCCCGCCCGAGCAGGTCAGAATGAGGCGCTTGATCTCACCGCGGTCGCGGCAGCCCTGCAAGCACTGGAAGATCGCGCTGTGCTCGCTGTCGACGGGGACGATCTCCGCGCCGCAGCGCTCGGCCGCAGCCACGACGAGCTCGCCCGCGCAGACGAGCGTTTCCTTGTTGGCAAGCGCGATGCGCTTTTTCTTCTCGATGGCCGCGAGCGTCGGCTGGAGTCCGATCATGCCCATCACGGCGGTGACGACCGTGTCAGCGTCGTCCGCCGTGGCTGCGGCCAGAAGGCCCTCCATGCCGGAGAGCACCTCGGTGTTTGTGTCGGAAAGCCGCGCGCGGAGCTCACGCGCCGCGTCCTCGTCATAAAGCACGGCAAGACGCGGGCAAAATTCCCGCGCCTGCTGTTCGATGAGGTCAACGCTTTTATTCGCCGTCAGCGCAGCGACGGAAAGCCCCAGCTCGCGCGCCACCTCAAGCGTCTGGCGGCCGATGGAGCCGGTGGAACCGAGTAAAGCAATACTCCTTGTCATAATAAGCCTCCGCAGACCGCGGCCCATACGACCGGCGCGATGAAGAGCGTGGAGTCAAAGCGGTCGAGCATGCCGCCGTGCGTCAGGAAGAGGTGGCTGTAATCCTTGATACCGGCCTCGCGCTTGACGAGCGACATCGAGAGGTCGCCGAGCTGGCCGAAGATGTTGGCCACCACGCCCACGAGGATCAGCATGAGGTAGTTCGGCGCATAGCCGAGCCATGCCTTGCCGACAACGCCGAGCAGCACCAGCGCAAGCGCGCTGCCGATGGGCCCACCGATCGCGCCTGCCCAGGTCTTGTGCGGGCTGACGTGCGGCGCCATCTTGCGCTTGCCGAACCACATGCCAAAGTACATCGACAGCGCATCGCCCACAAAGGCGACGCAGAACGGCGCGAGCACATAGAGCTTGCCGAAGTTTTCGTCCATGCGCAGCAGGAAAATGCAGCTGTACATCGCCGGGAATACGATGCCGCCGACAATGGACACCGCCACATCGTGGAACGTGAACGGTTTTTCCTTTCTGTAAGAGATAACCGCAAAGAGGAACGCCATCATCACAAGAATCCAGCGGAAGATCGTAACGGTCGAAATCGGAAGATCGTATGTGCCGCTCATCTCTTCCTTAAAGAGCCATATCTCCTGCATGACGACCGTTGTGACAAGTCCCCAGTAGAAATTCGCCGGGACGTTCTCTCCCGCCGTGTGCAGCAGCTCATAGGCCGCGATGCCCGCGATGCCGCAGACGACGATCATCGTCGCCCATGCGGGGCAGGCAAGCAGCACGGCGAGCAGCGCCGGCAGGCCGACGACAACCACCAACCATCTTTGTTTCATTTCTGTTTCTCCTGTTTCAGTCCGCCGAAGCGCCGTTCGCGCTGCTGATACGCGATGAGCGCCTTGTCGAATTCTCTTTCCGTAAAGTCGGGCCAGAGCGTGTCGCAGAAGTAGAACTCACTGTACGCGCACTGCCACAAAAGGTAGTTGCTGATGCGCTTCTCCCCGCCGGGACGGATGAGAAGGTCGGGATCGGGAAGTCCGCTTGAATAGAGGTAGCGCGAAAAGCCCTCCTCGGTTAAAGCGTCCGCGTCCTGCTCCCCTGCCGCGCAGTCGCGCGCGAAGGCGCGGGCGGCGTGCAGGATCTCGTCGCGTCCGCCGTAGTTGAGGCAGACGTTGGCCTGAAAGCCTTCGATGCGGGATGAAATCTCATTCGTCTCATCGATAAGTTCCCGAAGTTCCGGCGTCAGGACGCTGAGATCGCCCAGAAAGCGCAGGCGGTTGCCGTCCTTTTCCATCGTGTCGATGCACTCGTGCAGATATTGCTCGAGTAAGTGCATGATGCCGTCGACCTCGTCCTTCGGGCGCTTCCAGTTTTCGGTCGAAAAGGCGTAGACCGTCAGATAGTCGATGCCCAGGTTCTTGCAGTAGGTGCCGAGCTTTCGAAACGTCTCCGCCCCCGCCTTGTGACCGGCCGAGCGCGGGAGGCCGCGCTTTTGCGCCCAGCGGCCGTTGCCGTCCATAATGACGGCAACATGACAAGGCAGGTTGTTCAAATCAACCTGCCCTGCCTTGTTCTCTTTGGAAAAGAGCCCCATATCAGACCGCCATGAGCTCCTTCTCTTTCTTCTCGAGAAGGGCGTCGACCTCTTTGCACATGTCGTCGGTCAGCTTCTGCAGGTCCTTTTCGGCGACCTTCAGGTCGTCCTCGGTGATCTCGCTGGCCTTCTGCTTCTTCTTGAAGGCCTCCATCGCGTCGCGGCGGATGTTGCGGATGGCGACCTTGCCGGTCTCGGAATACTTATGGATCTGCTTGACGAGCTCCTTACGGCGCTCCTCCGTGAGCTGCGGGAAGTTCAGGCGGATGGACTTGCCGTCGTTCTGCGGGTTGATGCCAAGGTCAGACTCCTGAATGGCGCGCTCGATGGGCTTGAGGGCCGTGCCGTCCCACGGGGTGATGACGAGCTGGCGCGGATCGGGAGAAGCGATGGCCGCGATCTGCTGGATGGGCGTGGGAGAGCCGTAGTAGTCGACGCTGATGCGGTCGAGCACAGAGGCGTTGGCGCGGCCTGCGCGCACAGAGGCAAAGTCCGCGTTCACCGCGTCGATGCTCTTTCTCATTTTGTCGGAATAAACCTTGTAATCTTCTTTATTCATGGGGATACCTCCTCAAAAATTTTTATCGTAAAGCCGCAAGTGCGGGGTCGCTCAGTTTTCGCCGACGATGGTACCGATTTTCTCGCCCTCGACCGCACGGATGATGTTCTCCGGGTCCTTGAGCGCAAAGACGAGCACGGGAATGTGGTTGTCCATCGAAAGCGACGTGGCCGTGGAGTCCATGACCGCAAGGTGCTGGGCCAGCACGTCCTCATAGGAGATGGCATCGTACTTGACGGCACTCGCGTCCTTGGCGGGGTCGGCGTTGTAAACGCCGTCGATGTTCTTGGCGAGCAGGATCACGTCGGCATTGATCTCCGCCGCGCGCAGCACCGCTGCCGTGTCGGTCGAGAAGAACGGAGAGCCGATGCCGCAGCCAAAGAGCACTACGCGGCCCTTTTCCAAATGCCGGATAGCGCGGGCGCGGATGTAGGGTTCGGCGACTTCTTTGATCTCCAGCGCCGTCTGCACGCGCACGTCGACGCCCTTCTGCTCGAGCACATCAGCGACCGCCATGCAGTTCATCGCCGTGGCCAGCATGCCCATGTGGTCGGCACGGGTGCGCTCGATGTAGCCCTCGCCGTTTTTCACGCCGCGCCAGAAGTTGCCGCCGCCGATGACGACGCCCATCTGCACACCCATGTCCGTGCACTTTTTGATGACGTCGCACACCTTGGAAACGACGTCGAAGTCGAAGCCGAAGTGCTTGTCGCCCGCCAGCGCCTCACCGCTGATCTTGAGCAGCACGCGCTTATACTTGAGTTGAGCCATGCTCATAATCTCCCCTTTCAGGAACAAGTTCAAATTTTCACAGCTACTATTTTAGCGTATTTTTGCTCTTTTGCATAGGGGGAAAGCGTAAACTTTTTTCACAAATTCGCTCTTTCCTTTTTCGTCAAGTTGAACCGCCGTGAATAGCGGAAAAAAGCAGCCGTTTCATACGGCTGCTTTTTTAGATTTTTCGTTTACTTGATGCCCTTGATGCGGATAAGGTCCTTCAAAAGCTCGACCGTGCCATCGATGCCGAGCAGGCTCGAATCGATGCAGAGGTCATAGCTCTTGGCATCGCCCCAGTCCTTGGCGGAATAGTAGTTATAGTAGGAAGCGCGGGACTTATCCGTCTTCTTGATGCGGTCTTTCGCCTCGTTCTCGCTGATGCCGTTGCGGGCGGCAACGCGCTTGATGCGGTTTTCGAGCGGAGCCGTGATGAAGAGATTGATGACGTCGTCGCGATCCTTGAGCGCGTAGTCCGCGCAGCGGCCGATCAGGACGCAGGGGCCCTTGTCGGCGAGCTTTTTGATCGTGTCGTAGGTCGCCAGGTACACCTGCTGTTCGATGGAGCCCTTGGGCGTCACATGGTTCATCGAGAAGGAATAGGGGTCCATCGCGATGGAATAGAGAAAGCTCTTCGGGCGTTCGTCAAAGGAACGGAACAGCTCTTCGCAAAGTCCGCTCTCCTCTGCCGCCTCCTTGAGCAGCATGTCGTCGTAATAGGCGATGCCGAGCTGCTTGGCAAGCATCGTGCCGATCTCGCGTCCGCCGCTGCCGTATTGTCTGCCAACCGTAATGACCATAAAGATTCCTCCTTTTTCGCGCCTTGAAACAAAATCGGTGCTATTTGGATTATAGCACCGATTTCGTAAGAAGACAATATTTTTTCCTGTTTCGATTTTGTAAAGGTGCGGCCTTATTCCGGAAGCGGCAGGCCGAGGCGGCGATACATCGTCTTTTTCACCGCGCGCAGAATATTTTCATAGCCCGTGCAGCGGCACAGATGGCCGGAGAGGAGCTTTCTGAGCTCGTCATCGGTGTAGAGGCGGTTCGTCTCCAAGATCTCGACCGCAGTCATGATGAAGCCCGGCGTGCAGAAGCCGCACTGGATGGCGGCCTCGTCGATGAAGGCCTGCTGGATGTCGGACAGCTCACCGTTCGGGCCGAGCAGGCTCTCGAGCGTGCGGATGTGCTTGCCCTCCGCCCACACGGCGAGGTAGATGCACGAATTGAAGCACTCGCCGTCGATGATGACGTTGCACGCGCCGCACTCGCCGACCTCGCAGCCCTTCTTCACGGACGTCATATGGTAATCGTTTCGCAGCATATCGGTCAGCGACGCACGCACGTCGACCATTTTCTCAACGTCCTTGCCGTTTAAGTTGAATCGCACCAGCTTGTACTGACTCATTTGATGACACCTCCCGCCCGTTTGATAGACTCGATCAGGCAGCGCTTGGCCATTTCGACCGCGATGTGTTCGCGGAACGCCTTGGAGGCGCGCCAGCTGTCACGCGCGTGGATATCGTTGAGCACGGCGAGTGAGAACTGTTCCGCCGTCGTAAGTGTCAAGGGTTTATCCTTGGCAGCTGCCTCCGCGCTCGGGCAGCGCATCGGCACAGGACCGGCAACGCCGTAGGCGATGCGGGCGCGCTCAATAGTCTGCTTGTCGGGCGACAGGCGCACGTTCACGCTGCACCCGAGCGTCGCGATGTCCATCGCGTTTCTCATGGCGTACTTGATGTAGTAGCCATAGCAGTTTTCGTAGCTCGCCTTTGGGATGAGGATGGCGGTCTGGATCTCGCCATCCTCCACGCGGATGTCGACCTGACCGGCCTTGATGTAAAAGTCTTTGATGGGCAGGCGGCGGATGCCGTCCTTCCCCGTCAGCTCCACGATGGCCTCCCACGCATGCAGTGTGGAGGCGGAGTCCGCGCTCGTCACGCCGTTGCAGGTGTTGCCGCCGATGGTGCCGATGTTTCGGATCTGCGGGCCGCCGACCATGTCGACCGCCTCGCCGAGAACGTTGATATATTTCTGAATGATGGGGTCACGCGTGATGTGGGAAAAGCTCGAGAGCGAGCCGATGCGGATGTTTTCCTCCTCGTCGATGCTCACGCCGCGCAGCTCGTCGAGGCCGTAAATGGAGATCAACTCTTTTCCGGCGCGCTTGCCCTCGCGCATCTGCACGAGCACGTCGCTGCCGCCGGCGATGATCTGCGCCTCGGGATGCTCCAAGCGGAGGGCGACGGCGTTTTCGACGCTTTCCGCCTCATAGAGTGCTTTCATGTCATACATGGCTCACTTCTCCTCCTTCCAGCTGTCGTGGATGAGCCCCGCCTTGCTGAACTCGGCGTACAGAACGTGCGGGGTGATGGGAACGGTGTCGATGGCGACGCCGGTGGCGTTGTAGATGGCGTTGCGGATGGCGGGCGCGCCCGAGCACGCGGGCGGTTCGCCGAGCGCCTTCGTGCCGAACGGCGACGTCGGCTCGGGATTTTCGATAAACTGCGCCTCAAGGTGCGGATGATCCATCACGGTCGAAAGCTTGTAGTCGAGCAGGTTGTTGTTGAGGGGCTTGCCCGTCTTTTCGTCAAAAAGGAGCTGCTCGCTCATGCCAAATCCGATGGCCATGGACATGCCGCCGTGGACCTGCGCCTCGGCAAGCGCGGGGTTGATGAGCTTGCCGCAGTCGTGGACGTTGATGATGTTCTTGAGCGTCACTTTGCACATCGGGATATCCACCTCGACGTCGGCAAAGGTGCAGCCAAACGAATAGGCGTTGTTGCGGATGGTGTAGGTCGACTCGGCGGTGATGTGCTCGGAGTCCGCGGCGTTGTACTGCGCGGTCATCGCAAGGTCTTTCAGCGACATGAGCACCATGCCGTCGCCCTTGCGGATGATGTTGCCGTCGACGATGTCCATATTGTCGACCGCCTGACGGGTGAGCTTTGTCGCGTACTGAAGAATTTTCTGCCGCAGGAGCGTCGCCGTCTGGCGGATGGAGAAGCCCGCAACGTAGGTCTGGCGGCTCGCGTAAGCGCCGAGGCCTGTGGGCGTGATGTCCGTATCCTGACACGAGACGACGCGCACGTCGTGATAGCTCTTGAGGCCGACGGCCTCGGCCGTCATCTGCGCATAGGCCGTGTCCGCGCCCTGCCCGATCTCCGTCTCACCGCACTGCATCGTCACCGTGCCGTCGAGGTTCAGGAGCATGCGGTTCGAGGACGTTTCAAGCGAGATGGGATACACCGCCGTGTTGTACCAGAAGGCCGCCACGCCGATGCCGCGGCGGACAGGGCCGATGTCCTTGGCATACTCCTCGCGCTTTTTGTCGTATTCGATGTACTCCTTCCCCTTTTCCAGACATTCGCGGAAGGAATCGTAGTAGTTCGTGTTACCTGAGAAGCCGTCGTGGAAGCCCTTGGGCATGATGTACTTCATGCGGTATTCGAGCGGCTCCATGCCAACGGCCTTCGCGCACTCGTCGATGTTCGCGTCGTCCGCGAACGACGCCTGCGGCATGCCGTAGCCGCGCATCGCGCCCGCGGCGGGGCGGTTTGTGTACACGGTGTAAGCGTCGCCCTCGAAATTGTCGCAGGGATAGATCTGCGGGAACGAGCCCATGGCCTTGGCGACGATCGAATGGCCGTGCGAGGCATACGCGCCCTGATTGGAGAAGCACTCGACCTTGCGCGCGGCAATCGAGCCGTCCTTATGGAGCCACGTGATGATATGGAAGCGGATCGAGTGGCGCACACGGTTACTGACGAATGTCTCTTCACGCGAGCAGTCGATGCGCACGCATTTTCCGTGCACCTGCGTAGAGCACCACGCGCACAGCGGCTCGTAGAGCGCGTCCTGCTTGTTGCCAAAGCCGCCGCCGATATAGGGCTTGATGATGCGGATATCCGCCCACGGACGCCCGAGCGCCTGACCGACGATGCGGCGGATGATGTGCGGGATCTGCGTGGAGGACACGACGACGATGCGGCCATTTTCCTCGTAAGCGTAGCAGCCGTGGTTTTCAATGTGGCTGTGCTGCACGGTGGGGGTGTTGTACCAGCCCTCGACCTTGATGAGGCCGGGCTCTTTGATCGCCTGCTGATAATTGCCCTTGCGGATATCGGTGTGCTTCAGGATATTCCCCGGGAAATTTTCGTGGATACAGGGCGCGTCGGGCTCCATGGCCTTCTGCACGTCGAGCACAAACGGGAGTTCCTCATATTCGACCTTCAGCGCGCGCACGCCCTGCATGGCCGAGACCTCATCCTCCGCAATGACGACCGCGACGTCGTCGCCGTAGTAGCGCACATGACGGTTCAAAAGATTGCGGTCGGCCACGTCCTGATGCCCCGGGTCCATCGACCAGGGATGGCCCGCCGTCGGGAAGCAGTGCTCCGGCACGTCGAAGCAGGTCAGCACCTTCACAACGCCGGGGATGGCCTCCGCCGCGGACTTGTCGACTGATTTGACAAATCCGTGCGCGATGGTGGAATGCTTGATGCGCGCATAGAGCGCACCGGCCGGCATCCGATCCTCATAGTATTTCGTGCGTCCGGTGACCTTGTCGAACGCATCGACGCGGATCTCGCTTTTTCCTACCTTGCTCATCTGTCTACCTCCTGTTCCGAGCAGCCGCTTTGTCGGTTTTGCTCGAAATCTGCAACTCCTTTGCTATTATTTTAGCACATTTCGCACAGCGTGTACAGTGCTGCATGCGTGATATAATACAAATGATCGCGGATGTACCATTTTGTCCGCTTTTTTCTGCCGATTGGTGAAAAAGAAACGAATGACTGGTGATTTAATAGATGGATAACACGTTGAAAATAGGATGCGTGGTCATGGCGGCGGGCAATGCCGCGCGCTTTGGCGAGAACAAGCTCGCCGCGATGGTAAACGGAAAGCCTCTTATCGAGCATGCGCTTGAGGCGATCCCGCGGGAGAGCTTTTCCCGCGTGCTGGTCGTAACGAAGCACAAAAACGTGGAAGCGGCCGCCAAAAAGTTTGGCTTTGAAACGCTGCGGAACGAACATCCCGAGCGCGGCCAGAGCGAGACGATCCGCCTCGGCACGGCGGCGCTGTCAGACTGTGACGCGCTCTGCTTCATGGTAGCCGACCAGCCGATGCTCAAGCGCAAGACCGTCGCGCAGGAGCTTGAGTTCTTCCGCGCGCACAGCAAAAACATCGTCGGATTGGGACACAACGGCGTGCGGGGCAACCCTTGCCTCTTCCCTGCCCGCTTCTTTCCTGAGCTTTTATCGCTTGAGGGCGATGTCGGCGGCAGCGCGGTCATCAAGAGGCATTTAGATGATCTGCTGCTCTTTGAAGCGCCGGAGACGGAGCTGCGCGACGTTGACACGAAGGAAGCGCTCGAAGCGCTTAAGAAACGCTGATCTCGCCGCGGAGATCCTCCTCCATCGCCTGCTTGATCTTCTCCTTGTCGTAGCCGCAGGAGAAGAGATAGTACAGCTTGGCGACGGCGGCCTCGGTCGTCATGTCGAGTCCGCTGACCGCGCCCGCTTTTTTGAGCGCGCTGGACGTTTCGTAGGTGCCGAGCGACACCGCACCCTGCGGACACTGCGAGCAGACCGTGAGCACCGTGCCGTTCTGAAACGCCTTGCGGATGATGGGCAGCAGCGCGTTCCCGTCGCCGGGGATGTTGCCCGCGCCGAACGTCTCGATGACGATACCGCGGAGCTTTTCGGTCATAATGGCCTCAAACAGCGAAAACTGAATGCCCGGAAATACCTTGATGACGCCGATGGGAATATTATCAAGCGTCTGGAGCTTGAGCCCGCCTTCCTGCCGCGGCAGGAGGGCGGCTTCGTTATATTTGATGGAAATGCCCGCCTCGGCAAGGCTCGGGTAGTTGGGCGAAACGAAAGCGATGAGTCCGTCGGCGGAGTATTTTGTCGCGCGGTTGCCGCGCAGCAGCTTTCCGCCGAAGTACAGGCACACCTCGCGCACGATGCCTTCCCCCGCAATCAGCAGCGCGGTGATGAGGTTGTCGCGCCCGTCGCTGCGAATTTCGCACAGCGGGATCTGCGAGCCCGTGAGCACCACGGGCTTGTCGAGCCCATCGAGCATGAACGACAGTGCCGAAGCCGTGTAGGCCATCGTGTCCGTGCCGTGCAGGACGACGAAGCCGTCGTAATCGTCATATTTCTGCGCGATCAGCTCTGCGATGCAGTTCCATTCGCGCACGGTCATGTTGGATGAATCCAGCAGCGGCGAGAGCTCGTAGAATTCCCACTCCGGCATCTCCGGTGCGCGGAGGTCGGGGATGGCATCGAGCGCGGCGCGGAAGTAGCCCTTGCGCGGCGCGTAGCCGTTTTCCGTGCGCGTCATACCGATGGTGCCGCCGGTATAGATGATGAGAACTCGTTTCATAGCTCTCTCCTGATTGTATTACTTTTTGTACGGCGTATGGTCGAGCGGCAGGCTGCGGCGGCGCTCGCCGTCGTAGCGGTAATACGCCTGCGCGATGGCCGGCGCCGTGGGGATGGACGTGATCTCACCGATGCCGATGGCGCCGTTGGCGAGGTTTAATCCCGGCTTGTCGATGACGATCGCCTTGATCTCGGGGATCTGATGCGAGCGGAACAGGCCGAGCGTGCCGTATTTTGCCGTGGGCTTGCCGTGGTCGAGCGGGTACTGCTCTGTCAAGGCGTAGCCCATGCTCATCACGACGCCGCCCTCGATCTGCCCTTCGCAGGACAGCGGGTTGATGGCCTTGCCGACATCGTGCGCGGCGACCATCTTTTTAATTTTGCCCGTCTCCTTGTCGAGAATGCACATCTGCGTTGCGTAGCCATAGGCGACATGGCTGACGGGGTTCGGCACATTTGCGCCGAGCGGGTTCGTCTTGGCGTAGTATTCGCCGTAAAACTCCTGCCCCTTCAAATCGCTCAGCGAGCGGTACTCCATCGCGTCGCGCAGCAGCAGGCATGCGCGGCGGCAGGCCTCGCCGGTGACGAGCGTCTGGCGCGAGCCGGAGGTATCGCCGCTGTCAGGCGTTATGAACGTGCTGTTGCCGTCGTAGACGACCTGATCGCGCGTGAGCTTTGCGTTTGTCACGACGAGCTGCACCAGCACCGTGCCGAGACCCTGACCGATGCAGGACGCGCCCGCGCGGATGTGGACCTTGCCATCATCGCCGATGACGATCTTGCAGCGCCCATAGTCGGGAAGACCGACGCCGACGCCCGCGTTTTTCATCGCGCAGGCAAGGCCGACCGGCTCGCCGTTTTTGACCGCTTCGTCATAGTAGGGCTTGATGGCCTCGAGCGTTTCGACAAGGCCCGTTTCGGGGCCGACGATCTGGCCGTTCGGCAGCACCTCGCCCGGGCGGATGGCGTTGCGGTAGCGAATTTCCCACGGGGAGATGCCGACAAGGTCGGCCATCTCATTGAGTAGCGTTTCAGTCGCAAAGCAGGTCTGCGTCACACCGAAGCCGCGGAACGCGCCCGCGGGCGGATTGTTCGTATAGTAGGCGTGGCCCTCAATCTCAAAATTCTCATAGTGATACGGGCCCGCGGCGTGCGTGCACGCGCGCTCGAGCACGGGGCCGCCGAGTGAGGCGAAGCCGCCCGTGTCGGACACGACGCTCGCCTTTACGCCCTGAATAATGCCGTTTTCGTCGCAGCCCATCGTGAAGTCCATCCACATCGGATGGCGCTTGGGATGGACGAGCAGCGATTCCTGCCGTGTGAGCTTCACCTTGACCGGCACGCGCGCGATGTATGCGATCAGCGCCGCGTGGTGCTGCACGGACATGTCCTCTTTCCCGCCGAAGCCGCCGCCGACAAGCATATTTTCGACCTGGCAGTGGGCAAAGTCGACGCCGAGCATCGCCGAGCACTCGTGCTGGGTGGTGTGCGCGCTCTGGTCGGTCGTCAGCAGCTTCACGCCGCCGTTTTCAAGCGGGAGCGCCACGCAGCACTCGGGTTCCAAAAAGGCGTGCTCCGTCCACGGAGTCTCAAACTTCTCGTGTAAGACGTATTTGGAATGTTTGATGGCCTCGTCTGCATTGCCGCGCACAACGTGGCGGTGCGCCTGCAAGTTGCCGCGGTTGCCCATGATGACCTCTGGCGCACCGGGGGCGGACGCCTCCTCGGGCCCGTAGACCGCGGGAAGCTCTTCGTAAACGACACGTACAAGCTTTTTTGCCTGCTCGAGTGTTTCTAAGTCGCGCGCACAGACAAGCGCCACCGCGTCGCCGAGATACTGCGTGATTTCCCCCTCGCCGATGAGCGTCGGCTGGTCCTTCTGGATGTGGCCGACGTTCTGCTGGCCCGGGATGTCCTTTGCCGTCAGCACGCAGACGACGCCGGGGAGCGCTTCCGCCTCTTTCGTGCGGATGTAGAGAACGCGGGCGCGCGGGTACTGGCTGCGCACCGCGCCGCCGTAACACATGCCCTCAATATAGACGTCGTCGGGGTACTTGCCGTAGCCCTGCACCTTTTCGGCGACATCGATACGGTGCACGCGCGAGCCAACCTGAAAGTCTTCCTTCTTTTCGGGAATTTTCCCCTCGCGTAAAATCTTCGCCGCAAGCAGGATGCCGTCGATGATCTTGACATAGCCCGTGCAGCGGCAGATATTGTTGCGGATGGCAAAGGCCGCCTCTTCGCGCGTGGGGTCAGGATTCTGGTCGATAAGCCCCTTGGCCGAGATGACCATGCCTGGAATGCAGAAGCCGCACTGCACGGCTCCGGCCTCGCCGAAAGCGTAGGTAAAGGCCTCCTTTTCAAAGTCGGAAAGGCCCTCGACCGTGACGATATGTTTCCCCTCCAGCTTGTCTGTCTGCGGGATGCAGGCTTTCGTCGGCTTGCCGTCGATGAGGACATGGCACGTGCCGCACGCGCCCTCACTGCACCCGTCCTTGACGCTGGTCAGATGCAGCTCGTCGCGAAGATAGCGGATGAGTTTTTGATTTTTCTCCACCGTGACCGGTGTACCGTTGACAACGAATGCAGCCATTTCAGATCTCCTGTTCGCAAGAAAATCACAAATATCACAATTATTTTGGTTGCCTAACTAATTTTATTGTAGCACAGGCACAACAAAGACGCAACACAAATTCTAAATTTCGATATTCTATTTTCGGAATCACGCTTTTGCCTCAAATCCTTGACAAATTTTGAACATTGAACTAAGATATCGCCATACCTGCAAGGGGCGCTGGCGCAAGCCGGCTGTGATGCGGCGTATCGCCGTCGCTGTCCCTCAGACCTGATCCGGGTAATGCCGGCGTAGGAATGCAAAGATGATCTTGCCTGAGCTTTGCACCGTGACGTCGACGCCGCGGTGCTTTTTTGTGCCGCGGCGCGGACAGGGACCATATCTTTAGGAGGAATCCCTTATGAGCAACACGTCCACCCATTCCACCACCCGCCGCCTGACCGAGGGCGGCATCTGCATCGCGCTCGCCCTTGTGCTGAGCTATCTCAAAATTCCCATCGGTCTGTCGTTTGGCGGCTTCGGCGGCTCGATCACCCTTGTGATGGTCCCGCTCATCCTCTTCGCCGTGCGCTATGGCGCGCCCTGGGGCATCCTCGCGGGCGTCGCGTTCGGCACGCTCAAGTATTTCTTCGCCGAGGGCTTCGCCGTGAGCTGGGTGTCCATCATCTTCGACTATTCCGTCGCCTACGGCGCGGTCGGCCTTGCGGGCCTTTTCCGTGTGAAGGGCAACGACTATTCCAAGCTCCCGCTCGCCGCGTTCGTCGGCTGCCTCGGCCGCTTTGTCATCCACTTTATCTCCGGTGTGACGGTCTACGCGCAGTATATGCCCGAGGAATTCATGGGCATGACCATGACGTCTCCCGTGTTCTACTCCGTGCTGTACAACGGCACGTATATGCTGCCGAACACGATCCTCGCGATCGTCATCTGCGCGTTGCTGATGAAGCCCGCAGCGAAGCTGCCGAGCGCAGAGTAAAAAAATAATATGGCAGCGCGACAGCGCTGCATTTGTTCCCTGCGCCGCGCAGGGGTGCGATAATAAGGGAGGGGTATCTCTTTTTGAAAAAGAGATACCCCTCCCTTACACCCTCCCAGAGAAAATTTTCATTGCAAGCGAGCAGCTCGAAGAGGTGCGATGCTTGCCGATTGCACTTCCCTGCGCGCGGCGAAGCCGCGTTAGCATTGCTATACGATTTGGCCTACTTCTATCATCCGCTGCCGCTCTGCTCATCTTGTTTTGGTGCAGCCTAATCATCTGACAATGCATATCGTCTTGGTAGTGCGTACTGCGGCGAGCGCCAGCAAAGCCGCCTCGGCAGGCAATAGCAAATCTGTACAAGTCCAAAGCAGGCGGAAATTGCGTAAGGCTACCGAATCGCAGGCAAAGCGACAGCGAAGATAGAAGCAAACCAAGTCGTTTAGATACAACACCCGGCAGGCACCTGATTCCGCAGGCCGCGCAGCTCTTCAAGTGCCAATCTGCCAATGCAAAGCCTTTCTCTTGGGGTTCCAAAGGGGCCATTCTCTTTTGCGAAAGAGAATGACCCCCTTTGTCCCGTTCCCCTGTGCGGCACAGGGGAAACACGCTCCCCGCGCAGCGGGAATGTTGTATTTACTTCTTGCGCTCCACCAATTTCTGGTATTGTTCCGAGATCTTTTTTCGAATATTTTCGATCTCGCGGCTTCCTTCCTCCTGCGTGTCGAGGACGAAGTTCTTCGTGCCGAGTTTGAAAAACAGCATGAACGCCTCGGTGACCATGCGGCGGGTCTCGCGGTCGAGGTTTTTATAGGTCTTGAGCATCGCTGCGGCGCTTTTGAGCTTTTCCTCGGTGAGCTCGCTGAGCGTTTTTGCGCCCGAGGCGGTGAAGACGCTGTACAGCGCATCGGCCAGCGCTTCGCGCTGCTGGGTGTTGAGCGAATCGGCCCAGGACGAGAGCGTTTCATCGACGAGCTTTCCCTCGCGGGAGAAGTCGTCGAGGTGGACAAACTGCGTACCCAGCACCTGCCAGGAAAACCCGTCATGCTGGTAAAGGCCGTCATAGGTCGAATGCACGACCTGATAGCGCTTTTCATGCTCCATCAGCATGCCGACGACAGACGTCTGCGGCAGGATGGTATGGATGCGGCTTGCGATGCGCTTGTGGCCCGGCGTCTCGCTGATGTCCCAGGCGAAGCCGGGGCCGTCGTTATTATGGACGGCGACGATACGCTCTTGGATCTCGCCGCTGCTCTTGGCCGCGCTGTAAACGGCGAGGTTGCCGCCCTTGGAATGCCCGCCGATACGGATGGTCTTGTCGCTGTACTGCCGCGCGACGCGCGCGACGTATTCGACCGCCTGCTTCTGCGAGGGGATCTCCTCCAAAAAGCCCATGTTGAGGTCTTCCTTCCACCCCACGATCGTATCGTCCGTGCCGCGGAACGAGATATAGATGCTGCCGTTGCCAAGGTCGATCGTCAGCGCCGCAAACTGCTGCTCGATGGAATCGTCAAGCAGCGCTGTGTAGCCGTTAAGCGTCATATAGCGAAAGCGCGGGCTCGTCATCAGCTTGCGCAGCATTTTCGAGATCGTGTCCGGCACAAGGACACCCATGGGGACGTCCTTCCCGCCATGGCGGGCGAAAAACGCCTCCGCCGCCTCATTCAGCGGCAGGCCGCGTCCGAGCTCGGGAGGCGGCACGATGCCGTCAAAGTCGACAAAGCTCAGCTCTGCCAGAATCAGCGCGTCCACCTCGTTGAACGGCGAAATTTCGAGCGTCAGATCCCCGCGCCAGTCCAGATAATCCATCAGATTTGCCATATCGTTAACCTCCGTCAATGGGTCTCGTTTTCTTTCATCGTATGGCGCGCATAGCCGCTGCGCCACAGCCGCACGGCGCGCGCTTGCAGCGCCTCGGGCTTGTTGGGGAGTTTTTCTGCCGCGACCTCGTCTAAAAGCCGCGCAAGCACCGCGCCGATCTCACGCCCGTGGTAGCCGAGGGCGGCGAGGTCTTCCCCGCTGATCTTGAGCTCGTGGATCGAGCAGCACGCGCCCTCTGAGATCAGCTCGTCGTAGATTTTCTGTGCTTCGTGCCACGACGCCTGCGCACGCTCCAATCCCGCGGGCGCTTTCGCGGCATTGTCCGCCTGTTTGGTGTAAAGCAAATTCTGTACCGTCTCCGCGCCGAGGCGCGCCATCTCCTTATGGATGGCCGCCCGCTCGGGGCGGAACATGTCGTCGAAACAGGCGAGCTGCGCGCGTATTCTGTCGCGCAGCGTCTTTTCAAAGTGCAGCCGCGCCATGATGTCCTCCGCCATTTGAGTGGAAATCGCCGTGTGGCCGTAAAAATGTCCGACGCCCTGCTCGTCAAACGTCCGGCACAGGGGCTTACCGAGGTCATGGAAGAGCATCGTCCATCTCAGCTCCCGCTTTGGCGGCACGGCGGCGACAGCGCGCGCCGTGTGACCCCAGACGTCGAAGCAGTGGTGGTAATTGCACTGGTCAAAGCCGACGCAGGGTGAAATCTCCGGAATCGGCACGCCAAGAATGTCTGGAAAGGTCAAAAGCGTTTCCCCCACGTTCTCACCGAGCAGGAGCTTGTTCATCTCCGCATACACGCGCTCATGCGCAACGTGGGCGAGTAGGCCGCGCGCCTCATGCGCGGCGCGGGCGGTCTCCTTCTCCGCCGAAAAACCGAGCACGGAGCAGAAGCGCACGAGCCGTAAAATGCGCAGCGCGTCTTCCTCAAACCGCCGCTTCGGCTCGCCGACGCAACGCAGGACGCCTGCTTTCAGGTCTTCCTGCCCGCCGTAGGGGTCTACGAGCGTGCCGTCCGGCGGCAAAGCGATGGCGTTGACCGTGAAGTCGCGGCGGGCAAGGTCCTCTTCAATGCTCGTGCCGAACGTGACGGAATCTGGGTGGCGGTTATCCCTGTACGCGCCGTCGCGGCGCATCGTCGTGAGCTCAATGGGCAGTCCCCCGCTCACGACCGTCACCGTGCCGTGCTGTAATCCCGTCGGGTGCGCCCACTCGCCGAAGAGGCGCAGCACCTCCTGCGGCAGGGCGTCGGATGTCATGTCGTAGTCGGACGGCGCTTTGCCTCGCAGCATTTCGCGCACGCAGCCGCCAACCAGGTACGGCGAATAACCCGCGCCTTGCAGCGTGGTGATGACCGTTTCGACTTCCTTCGGTAAAAAGAGCATGGAACCCTCACAAAAAATCAAATTTTTAGCATTGCACTCCGTTCGCCGCTATATTATAATAGAAAATCCATAAAAAGTAAATCTCCTGTGCTCCGTACAAGGAAAGGATTTGATACAATGACTAATCAGAAGGATATTTTCTCCTATCTCGTCCCCGGCAAGTGCGCGCATCTGGCCGGCATCGGCGGCGTTTCGATGAGCCCGCTGGCAGAGGTGCTGCACGGCATGGGCCTCAAGGTCCAGGGCAGCGACATGAACGACGGCCCGTCCGTCGAGCATCTGCGTTCGCTCGGCATCCCCGTGTCCATCGGCCACGCGGCGGACAACCTTGGCGAGTGCGACTTTGTTATCCGCACCGCCGCCATCCACGATGATAATCCCGAGATCTCCGGCGCGGTGACGCGCGGCATCCCCGTTTTCGAGCGCGCGCAGGCTTGGGGCGCTATTATGAAGGGCTACAAAAACGCCCTCTGCATCTCCGGCACGCACGGCAAGACGACGACCACTTCGATGGCGACGCACATCTTCATGGCCGCGCAGAAAGACCCGACCGTCATGATTGGCGGCACGTTACAGCTGCTTCATTCCGGTTATCGCGTCGGCAAGGGCGATACGATCATTGCCGAGAGCTGCGAATACTGCAACTCGTTTTTGAGCTTCTTCCCCACCGTCGCGGTCATTTTGAACGTGGAGGCCGACCATCTCGATTTCTTCAAGGACTTAGCGGATGTGGAGCACTCGTTCCGCCGCTTTGCAGAGCTCGTCCCCATCGGCGGACATGTGGTCGCCAACATGGATGATGAGGGTGCGCGCGATGCGCTCAGGGGCATTTCCCAGCCGATCTTCTGGTTCAGCTATGACGATCCCGCCGCGCAGTGCCGCGCGGAAAACGTCGTCTGGACGGACGGGCTTCCGAGCTTTGACATCTATATCCGCGGCAGTTACTACGCTCATGTTTCCCTGCGCGTGGGCGGCAAGCACAACGTGATGAACGCACTGGCCGCGGCGAGCGCCGCATATCTTCTCGGCGTCAGCGGCGAGGCCGTCGGCCTCGGCCTTGCAACGTTCACCGGCGCGGGCCGCCGCTTTGAGTACAAGGGAAGCTTCCACGGCGCGGACGTCTACGACGACTACGCCCACCACCCCGGCGAGCTGCACGCGCTGCTCGAAATGGCGAAGACGCTTCCCTACAAGCGCATCATCTGCGCATTCCAGCCGCACACCTACACGCGCACGAAGGCGCTGTTTAACGATTTTGTCAAGGAGCTGCGCGTACCCGACGTCGTCGTGCTGGCAGAGATCTACGCCGCGCGCGAGCAGAATGACATCGGCATTTCGTCTATGGACCTGAGCCGCGAGATCCCCGGATCCGTTTACTGCCCTACGCTCGACAAGGTGACTGCCGCGCTCGCGCGCATCGCCTGCCCGGGCGACCTTATTTTGACCGTCGGCGCGGGCGATATATTCAAGGCCGGCGAAAAACTGCTGAAAGAAGAGAAATAAAGCAACATGGAAATCTCCCCGATCTATCACAATTCCCGCCCCGAGGGTAAGCTGCCCGCGCAGGAAGCGGCAGCGTTCGACTTTCTGGATTCCCTCGGCATCGACTATGAGCGCGTGACCCACAAGCTGGCCGACACGATGGAAAAGTGCGACGACGTCTCCGCTGTGCTCGGCGTGGACGTGTGCAAGAACCTCTTCCTCTGCAACCGGCAGAAGACGAATTTCTACCTTTTATGTATGCCGCCGCACAAGGCGTTTCATACGAAGGACTTGAGCCATCAGATTGGCTCGGCCCGCCTGTCGTTCGCGCCGGAAGAGCAGCTTTGGGACTTGCTGCACTGCACGCCGGGTTCAGCGACGATCCTCGGCCTGATGAACGATGATGAAAACCGCGTGCAGCTGCTCATCGACAAGGAGACCTATGAGGCGGAGTACTTCTCCTGCCACCCGTGCCTCTGCACCTCGACCATCAAGCTCAAAACGAGCGACGTCAAAAATATGCTGCTGCCGAAAACGCACCACGAGCCCATCGTCGTGGAGCTGTAAGAGGAAAAATCAAGCAAAAAGGTTCCGAAGAGACTTCTTCGGAACCTTTTATATGAGCTCTTTTACTGTAAGGTATATCGGCTTGTCAACGTCAGCGTCAGAGCAGGTACAGACGCCGGCGGTGTAGTCAGGGAACGGTTCGAGCGCGAAAACGCGCTCATTCGGGAAGCTCGGCACTTCCCTGTCCCGCAATGCGACGGCGCTGATCCCCGCGCGCTTGCAGCGGCTCTCCCGCTGCACCCAGAGGCGCCAGAAATCGGCGTCATTTGCCGCGTGAAAGCGCGTACGCATCGCGCCGCTCACAGGGCGAAGACACTCGATATCCGCGCCGATTGGCTCGTTGTGAACAGCCAGCAGCGCAGCGCCGCGCGTGTGGCTCAGGCTGAAATGAACGTCCGGATGCGAAGCAAAGTACGGCTTGCCGTGCTCGCCGTAGGAAAGCTGCGGTAAGTCCTCCAAGCCGTAAAGTTCATGCAGTGCACGGCAGAGCAGCGCGTAGGCGCAGAGGGGTTCCGATGTTTTGATGCGGTCTTGCCGCTCAGGTGGCAGAAAACGCGCGAGCGTGGACCGTTCCGCTTCTGAGAGCGGTCGATCTGATTTTACCGCATACAACCGGATATTCACGATGTTCCGCCCCCTTTGCGCAGCGATCCCTGCGGAAATTATAGGAGAAATGGCACGGCCTGTCAAATTTTCTCCGCGCAGAAAAATTTTTTTGGAATTTTTCCGTCAAAAAAGAGGAAAGTAACTATTTTCGGCGTATATATCCATTGACAACAAAAAGTTCCGTGCGCAGAAGTGAGAAAGGAGGACGCCATGGCCTTTGACCGTCAGTTTTTGGACGAGCTCATCGCCCGCAACGACATTGTCGACGTTGTCAGCAATTATGTCTCGCTCCAGCCGCGCGGCGGGAGCCTGTGGGGCTGCTGCCCCTTTCACAGCGAAAAGACGCCTTCGTTCCACGTGCTGCCGGACAAGCAGCTGTGCTACTGCTTCGGCTGCAAAAAAGGCGGCGGCGTCATCAACTTCATCATGGAGGAGGAGAACCTCTCCTTCCCCGATGCGGTGCGCTTTCTCGCACGGCGCGCGAACATGCCCGTGCCGGAAGAAGAGCACAGCGACGAGAGCCGGCTGCGTTCGCGCATCCTGTCGCTCAACCGCGACGCGGCGCGCTTTTACTACGATCAGCTCTACTCGCCCAAGGGTGCGCCGGTGCTCGAGTATATGAAAAACCGCAAGATCACGCGGCGCAATGCAACGAACTTCGGCCTCGGTGCATCGGCGGACGAGTGGGACGGCTTACTGACCGCGATGCGGAAAAAGGGCTATGGCGACGGCGAGCTGCTTGCCTCGGGTCTTGCCATCCGCGGCAAAAACGGCGGGCTGTACGACAAATTCCGCAAGCGCCTCATCTTCCCCATCATCGACGTGCGCGGCGATGTGCTGGGCTTTGGCGGGCGCATCATCAGCAAGGACGATCCGGGCGCGAAGTATATGAACACGCCCGAGACCATCGTTTACAGCAAGCGGCGCGTTTTATACGGGCTGAACCTGGCCAAAAAGAGCAAGCGCAGCAACATTATTTTGGTCGAGGGCAACATCGACGTCGTGATGCTGCATCAGGCGGGATTCGACAATGCTTGCGCCTCGATGGGCACAGCGCTGACGACGGAGCAGCTGCAATTACTCAGTCGCTACACGAAGGAGATCGTGCTCTGCTACGACAACGACGACGCGGGCAAGGTCGCGACGCAGAAGGCGCTGACGCTTCTCAATAACACCGACTTTCAGGTCAAGGTGCTCGAGCTTCCCAAGCGGCTCGTCGACGGAGAGTACATCAAACAGGACGCGGACGACTTCATCAAGTTCCAGGGTAAGGACGCCTTTGAGCATCTGCTTTCCGGCAGCGAGAGCGGGATGGACTTCCGCATGGCGCAGCTCAAGTCAAAGTTCGACCTCAAAAGCGACGAGGGACGTATCGGCTTTGCCGAAGCGGCAGCAGGATTGCTCTCCACAGTGCCGAACGCGGTTGAGCGCGAAATTTACACCGTGCGCGCGTCCGAGGCCGCAGACATCACGCCCGACGCGATGAAGCTCGAGGTCGAGCGCGCGCGAAAACGCGCCCGCTACAAGGAAAAGCGCGAGCAGGAGCGGCGGGACCTGAATCCCGCGGCGTCCGCCCAGCCGCGCGAGCGGTCGATCCGCTACACAGACCTTCGCTCGGCGCTCGCCGAAGAAGGCGTGCTGCGGCTTTTGACGCTGGACGATTCCCTCTTTGGCGAGAATCCGCCGATCCGGGAAGAGGACTTCTCCTCCCCCCTCCTGGGCCGGTTCTTCACGGCGCTGCGCGCGCAGCTGCGCGAGAGCGGGCAGGTGAACATCCCAGCGCTGGCGGAATTTTTCACGTCGGAGGAGATCAGCCACTTGATCGGTATCCTGCAAAAGCCGGAATCGCTCAAAAACGGCGCACAGGCGCTGAAGGACTACTGCAATATCATTTTAGACGAAGCGCACAAGCGCGCGGCCGTCAATGAAGATCCCCTGATGGCCGCGATGGAAAAGAATAAATATAAGGGTAACGGAGGAAAGCAAACATGGAAGAAAAACAGCTGACCAGCAGAGAGCTGGAGGAACAGGCCAACGCGCTGCTCGCCGAGGCGGATTTTGAGGAGATCAATCTGCCGAAGAAAGCGAAAAAGGCCGCAGCGGCCAAGAAAGCGAACGAGGATACCGCGCAGGCGGAAAAGCCCGCGGAGAAGTATCCCCCGCTGGATGAAAAGCTGGTCGCCTCCCTGCCCGCGGCGGCGCTGCTGCAGGGCAGCGAAAAGCTCATGGAGATCTTTGCCAAGGGCAGGGCCAAGGGCAAGCTCAACTCCAGCGACCTGATGGAGACCATCGACGAGATGAACCTTGAGAGCGAGCAGCTCGACCAGATCTACGACTCGCTCGAAACGCTCGGCATCGACATCGGCACCGCCGAGGCCATCGACAGCAGCATCGACGATGTGGAGCCGCCGATGGAGGAGATCGCCGAGATCGAAGAGGAAGAGCTCGTCGACCCGAACGAGCTGGTCGACAGCTTCTCGACTGACGACCCCGTGCGCATGTACCTCAAGGAGATCGGTAAGGTGTCGCTGCTGTCGGCGGACGAGGAAATTTCGCTCGCGACCGCGATGTCCGCGGGCGTGGAGGCCAAGCAGAAGCTCGAAGAGGCCGAAAAGAACGGCACGGAGCTGAGCGAAGAGGAAATGAAGGCACTCAAATCTGCCGTCAAGAAGGGCGAGCGCTCCAAGCAGCGCCTGGCCGAGGCAAACCTGCGTCTCGTCGTGTCCATCGCTAAGCGCTACGTGGGCCGCGGCATGCTGTTCCTCGACCTCATTCAGGAGGGCAACCTCGGCCTCATCAAGGCCGTCGAAAAGTTCGACTACACCAAGGGCTACAAGTTCTCGACCTACGCGACGTGGTGGATCCGTCAGGCCATCACTCGCGCCATTGCTGACCAGGCGCGCACCATCCGTATCCCCGTTCATATGGTCGAGACCATCAACAAGGTCATCCGCGTGTCCCGTCAGCTCTTGCAGGAGCTCGGCCACGACCCCTCTCCCGAAGAGATCGCCGCCGAGATGGACATGCCCGTCGACAAGGTGCGCGAGATCCTGAAGATCGCGCAGGAGCCCGTCTCCCTCGAAACGCCGATCGGCGAAGAGGAAGACAGCCACCTTGGCGACTTCATCCCCGACGAGGGTGCGAGCGAGCCGAGCGAGGCCGCGTCGTTCACGCTGCTGCAGGAGCAGCTCGTCGACGTGCTCTCCACCCTCACCCCGCGTGAGGAGAAAGTCTTGAAGCTGCGCTTCGGCATCGAGGACGGCCGTCCCCGCACGCTCGAAGAGGTCGGCAAGGAGTTCAACGTCACGCGCGAGCGCATCCGCCAGATCGAAGCCAAGGCGCTGCGCAAGCTCCGTCACCCCAGCCGCAGCAAGAAGCTCAAGGACTTCCTGAACTGAGCCGATAACGACAAATAGAAGGCACACCCTTCAGGCGTTTACAGCGTCTGGATGGTGTGCCCTTTTTGCTGCAAAGCGACATGGCGTGCATTGCACATACGACATAGCCAGCGGACAGAATGTAAGCTATTCTGTTCAATAATTAAGCCAAAATTAAACCCACAAAGCAGAATTTCATTGAGACGTTTATGCCTGCTTCAACGCACAAATCATAGAATCGATACCTAATAGTGTCGTATAGCTATTGTTGGTTTTTCTGAAAGCAGGCGTGTAATAAACATTATTTTCAGCATCAAAGCAGAATTTTTCAGCAGTTAGTTCTTCCATCTTACGTGCCAATAGATCACTTCCATAGAAACGGCGGAGAAAGTCGATCCCCGCACACATGGCAGCGACAGGTTTCTTTTCGCTAATAAAATGTGTGACGCACGTTTTTATCACATTGGAAGCTCTATAATTGTTCAATAAACCGATTCCACCGGGTATGATCAATGCATCGTATTCTGCAAAATCAACCTCACGAATATCTTTAATGCGTCCCCTGCCGATGCGGGCTGCTTCTATCAGGATATTCCGCTTTTCTGCTATCTGCTCTGTCAGGTGGTTCACAGACTGAACGGAAACATCTTCTGCGACAGGCGTATAATCGCACCCATATTTATCAAGCGCTACATACGTCAGAACTACTTCTTCTATACATGAACCATCACCGAGGCCACAGCCTGCTAATAAAACTAAATACTTCATCTGTTCTCACCTTCACAACTCACGGTTTGCCAACGACTTCTCACTGATAAGCATAGGCAGAGACACGAGCATCGGATCGACGTTACCGCCGAGGGCTTCAATGCTGAGGGGATTAAAGTCAAACCAGAGCCAAGAGAGGATACCAACGATCATGGAGCAGAGGCCGGACATGTTGGTCTTCTTGCCATCGTACATGATGGCAGCCATCATGGGAACGAACAGCGCAGACATGGAGAGACTCGTGACAAGGATCATCGCATCATAGACCAGCTTGAACTTGAACGCAACGCTCAGGCCGATCACGCCGAACACCACGCAGGCAATACGGGAAATGAAGATGGATTGCTTGTCGGTAAGGGGCTTTTTTCGCAGGACGCCGATGATATCGTTGGACACGATCTCGCCGCCGACCAGATAGTAGGTATCCATCGTGGAAATGATGGCGCCGAGCATCGCGAAGACGAACAGGCCGCGGCCAACGGGAGGCAGACCGCTGAGAACGAGCTGCATGTAAGCAACCTCGGGCTGGACGGTCAGCGCGGGATCCATCGCGCAGATGACGATAGCGGTGAACATCAGGCAAACGTCCATGCTCAGCCAGATGGAGAAGCAGGTCAGCATCGCGCGCTTACCGGTCTTGGGCCCGTTGGAAGCGGTGAAGCGCTGATAGAACGCGGGGTCCTTATAGACGTTGATGCAGATGAGGATCAGCACGATGGCACGGCCCAGGGGGATGCCGCCGAACGGGGTCATCATCGCGGGATCAACCGTGCTGAAGATCTCGTCGAGAGCAGCAAAGCCGCCCACGCCGTAGAACGCGCTGTGGAAGACAAAAGCGACAGATACGATCATCAGGAAGAAGATCATATCGGTGATGGCGACGCCGAGCAGGCCGCCAACGCAGGAAAGGCCGATGGAAATGGCAATGACGATGGCCGCGGCGAGGAACTTGTTCATGTTCCACGCAGCAACACCGACGTAACCGCAGGCGCCGATCTCAGAGATGGAGAGGCAGGTCGCCAGCAGGACAATCGCGCCGATAAAGGAAGCAATGCGGCCGTAGAAACGGTCGAGCAGCTCGGTCATCGTGGAGTTGACCTTGACGGAAATGCGGGGAGCAACCCACAGAGCCAGCGGGAAACGCACAAGGTGCGCGCCGATGGACCAGATAAAGAATGCGGAAAGGCCCATGGTGGTAACATAGCCGACCGTACCGATCGTACCGTTGCCGCCGTACCAGGATGCAGCGATCGTACCGACCGCGAGAGACCAAGGCAGAGCCTTGTTTGCGTGATAGTAGGCTTCCATATCAGTGTTCTTCTTGCTCATGAAGACGCTGATGGCGAAAATGCCGACCACGCACAGGACAATTGTAATATTGTCAATCAGTGTAAGCATTTTCTCCTCCTGTTGTTTCGTTGCAAAGAGGGATCTGCCTTCCTCCCTGCGAAGTTTGAGCGGGGTGCCTATTTTTGCGTCTTCCTTACCGCAAAATTCGTTGCCTTTCCCGCGATTACGACGCTATAGCACAGTAAAGTTGGAAAAACGTTGAATCGTTTGAACGGGGTAAATTTTTTTCTTTCATAATTTTCAACGCTGTTTTGACGGCTCACTATTATAATATAAACAATCAAAGTGACAACAATTTGTTTTATTTACCGCAAGGAGGTTTTTACAAAATGAGCGAAACTCTGATCTTAAACGGAAAAGACCTGACGCTGGAGGATCTTTACTCCGTCGTTTATGACCGCCGCCCCGTGCAGATCGACCCTGAGGTCATCCCCCTCGTCGACAAATCCCGCCAGGTGCTTTTTGACATGGCGGCTGACGGCAAGCCCGTCTACGGCCTGAACCACGGCGTGGGCTGGAACAAGGACCGCGAATTCAGCCAGGACTTTTTCGAGCAGTACAACCGCAACCTCATCAACAGCCACTCCCTCGGCGTTGCGCCGTTTGCCAGCGTCGAAGAAGTGCGCGCGATGATGTGCATCCGCCTCAACACCGCCCTCTGCGGCCGCACGGGTATCGCCTCGAACATTCTTAAAATGTATGAGGAGTTCTTAAATCGCGGCATCCATCCCCGCGCCATGCGCCGCGGCGCCGTCGGCGAGGGTGATGTGAGCACGATGAGCATGATCGGTCAGGCCATGATCGGCCAGGGCGAGGTCGAATATCACGGCGAGATCATCCCCGCGATCGACGCCATGCGCGCCGAGGGCATCGAGCCCGCGATCCTCGGCCCGAAGGACGGCCTTTCCATCGTCTCCTCGAACGCGCAGGGC